>OGOX01001350.1_pt1 | contig 15939 bp, 18 predicted proteins | sample 1552761 | NCBI WGS metagenome assembly OGOX01 (sample SAMEA2580212, study PRJEB22360) | human gut metagenome | biome: human gut; feature: human-associated habitat; material: faeces | place: Denmark | collected 2008/2010
CTTACCCACTGGTGTAAGCCGGTCGGCATCCGGCAACAATTTGCCATCAAGATCCTTTTCGTCTGTCATTGTCTTAAACTTCAGAGCCTTGAATATCTGCTCGTTCTTACCAGGACGATCTTGTGTAAAGAACACACCAGCACCTTTGTTTGCGAAGTACAACAAAACAATAGTCGCAATAAAAATAGGAGACAATAATATTATTAATAACAATGCCATCAAGAACCCCATAGGCCTCTTAACAAAATGCATATAAAACTTTTGATTAAACGTAAAATTCATACAATATTAAACAGATTTAATTAACTATTTCCATTTAAAATTCTGATCAATAAACAATAAAGAAGAGCACTCAAGCAAATATATAGGCAATAATATCCATAAAAGATTACAATAAAGATACTCAGAGGATATATTTTTTTAAGAACATGCACCAATCCATAAAATACGATAACCGAACACCCTCTTCATTCAATAGATTATATACATTGAATAAGTGTTACCATATCCTTTTCTAAAGTCGCAAGTCTGAAATTCCAGTAATGCAGGAACTTTAAAATGTTTTTCTGCAAAACCAGTTATTACTTTATATCCTAAGAGTGACCGATAGTATGAATTTTGATTTTGAATCTGAAACTAATAGTCATCAACACCTATAATATCTACAAAAGAATCATCAGGATATTTTTTTTCAATTATCTCAAAAGATGGTCTAAAAGTAAATTTAGTAGAATTATTGGCTATAAAACTAGAAAAAAACGAATATTAGCGAATTTGTACCCACTAACTCATTTAACCTTATAGCAGTCAACTGAAAGAAACGCTTATATTCATCATACGAACAATAATCCCATCCCTACCAATTATAAATAATCAGACTTATCCAACAGTGATTTATTAACATTATATTTTCTTATGATCCTATTAATTAATGGATTAGATACATTATCAACAAATTCAACACTATATCCAGAATTATTGCTTGCCAATGATTTTATATTTCCAACAGTAATCAATAGAAGAAAAAGGAGGTGTAACAATTTATAATTCATACATTATGCTAAACCAAATGTCCTGGACAAATTACGAATCCACTTTCTTCTAATTTCCTAAGCCTATCAAGTGAAAAAGCAGCCTCTTCTTTATTACTTCTCGGCAAAGTAGTCACTACATTAACACCTGGTATATAAGAATCCCCGGTAAATATCATATTATCAATAACGAATGACAAACAAGAGCTATCATGACCAGGAGTAAAGATTACAAAAGCAGACAATACAGAATCCAACGAAATCCAACACTCTTTCTTAATCACTCTAACAGCATCAGGTCTATCAAAGATAAAATTAGGTTGATCAAGATGGTACTTTGAGAAATTCCATTTTGGGTTCTGTAATGCCTGTTGCCCCTCAGTATTAGTATATACCACTGCATTAGGCATATATTTCATCAGTTCATTCAATCCGTAGATGTGATCGAAATGTACATGAGTTAAAAGTACGCCTTTTACTTTCCACCCTGCTTCAATTACTTTATCTATATCTCCACAATCAACCAACCAACATTCTTTCTCACCCACAGGAAGAATATATGTATAAGATGTAAATATGCTGTTTACAACTTTATACAATTCCACTGCTCATCTTTTTTATTTCATAGAATATTTCCACAATTCTAATATGACAAAAACTAAATAGTAACCAAAGAAATTCCGAAGCATATCGTTCAATAAGACGAGCATAATGAATATATTTCTTCCAAAGTTTCACTATAATAGAATCACTTTTTTTTAATTGTCTTACGTTCATCGCAATGACCAAAGTTCCCGATCTGTATTATCTCATAAAACAAAATTTCCCTTCTCTTTCATTGGGCATAGGTAATGGAGAATTACCGATTAGCAAGAATGAAGAATTATCACCATCTTCAAATACTCTCCATAATCCTCATGAGCAAGCACTTGAAAATTGCCCTAATCCAAATTCGTATATTTCAGAAGAGATATCAATTCCTTAAATTGCTCTTAAAACAAAATACAGATCCATCATTTGACGCAGCCCCACTCCTTCAAAAAAGAAATGCCATAAACTATGTAAAATAATAAATACAACATTATCATTTTCTTCAGTAGAATGACCTAATTCATCATGATATATAAATCCCTTTTGCTTTATTTTCTTAACACCATCTTTGTATACGATGATTACGAACTAAATTTCGATAAGCACCCAAAACATGGTATACACTTTTCAGATGAGTGCCAATAGGCACTCGTCACTTGTGTAAGCACTTATTGTATGGCTAGAAAGTAAAACCTTTCAAGATCTTCGCTGTTATACATAATTTCTAAATTTCAGTCTCAACGAAGGTAGGCCTTCTAATTTATAGCCTTAAATTGAGTGCTTATGCCAAACAGTGAATAAAGGTATTGCAATGATTCTGATCCATACCCAAACATGCCGCATGACACTCTTGCAAAGGGTTATTCTTCAGATATACAAGAATAAAGAAAAGGCGTTCAGTAACATTAGGCAAGGGACTGTTACTATATATGCAAAAACGGTGACAGTTATTACGACGTTTACCTGTAATATTCACACAAATTATCATCATGGGATGCCTCAAAAAGGGAAGCAAATGGGAAAACTGACTATGATCCAAGCCAGTCAAGGCACGGAAACTTTTAGGGTTATTTTATGCTCAGTATATCACATACTACAAATGTACACGCATACGCGATATATAACAAATCTAATCTACATTAAGCTCTAATGCAGCAGGTAGCAGAATCGAACTGCAAGGTTTTCTTCATTCTAAATGTACCTGCTTAACCTTCAATTATTTTTTTCGGGTCTTGTACCATGATTGATTATCTGGTAGTGATCATTTAATTCAATACCAACACGAACAATTTTTGCGGGATTACCTGCAACTAAGCAATGATCTGGTATGTCCTTAGTAACAACAGCTCCGGCACCAACAAAAACATGATTGCCTATTTTTAAACCAGGAAGAACAATAGAACGGCCACCTATAACTGTATTGTGGCCAATAAATGTATCCGACTGTTCTTTTCCTCTAAAAAAATCATGTCCTAATACCATAGCTTCAATAGAAATTCGAGAATTATCTCCAATATGAATAGATTTTGGATAAGCCCTCTCCATCGTTGCAGATTTAGCCACTGAACAGTTTTTCCCGATATCCATACCCTTAAGACTCTTAAGGTAAAAATAAGTATAAAAACATCTAACCAAACGGCTTAAATGTTGTCTTAATGTTCTCTTTTCCATATGTCTGAAATATTATATTATCATATAAAAGGAATTGATAAAAGACATAAGAGATATTTTGAATACTATCTAAAATTTTGTCTTTACCCTTTATCTAAAATTTGACCTTTGTCACTTATTATTGTTCCAATTCTTAATTATCCTAACCGGATTATCAGCAATCATACAATTACCTGGTAATGATCTATTTACCACTAGTCCCAACAATATAAACATTGTTTCCTATATGTACTCTAGGTAAAATCATAGCTCTTCCACCAATCACGCAGTTATTTCCTATGTATATATCAGAATTCATTTTATATCCTTTCAATGCCCCATACTCATAATCATGTGCTATCAGCATTGCTTCTATTAGAACTCGTACATTATTATCTATATGGATTCCTTTAGGATTTAATCTATCTAATATTGCACTTTTCGAGATGCGAACATTGCGTCCAGTATCATAGCCTCTAAATCCATGATAGACAGATTTTACTTCTCCTAAGCAATTCACTAATTTTTGCCTAATATTTCTTTATATCAGTAGTCATAAAAATCTTATTGAATTGTAAAACATCCATCAATCACCAAGTTAGAACCTGATGTATAAGTACTAACATCTGAAAGCAAATAAAGAATATAACCAGCTATCTCGATAGGATCAGCATATCGCTTCATCGGATACTCCTGCTTGTTGACTTCCACCTGCTCCTCAGAAATATTATCTCGTTTGATGAGAGGTGTATTTACACGAGCTGGTGATACGCAATTCACTCGTACTCCACGACTTGCAAATTCCAAAGCCTGAGCTCGTACAGACCCCATGATAGCACCCTTAGATGCTGCATAACATGAATTACCAATGTGACCGGTCACTGTACCATCGATACTTGCCATGTAGACGACAGAAGCATTCTTGTTGATTTTCTTGCCCTTGACCAATGACTGTACGAGATACACAGGACCGAAGAAGTTGATGTTCATGATGCGACCAAGCTCATTCTCTGTACAAAATTTGAATGGTAAGGTCATACCAATTCCTGCACAATTCACAACTCCATCGAGTTTACTAACCTGAACAATGAGGTTATCACGATCCTCAGAACTTGTAAGATCGCACTTCAATGTGGTGTGACTACCCTCTGATAGCATTCCAAGAGTCTCCTGTAGTCCTGCTTCATTGAGGTCAACAAGAGCAATATTGGCACCCAGTTTGGAAGCTTCAACAGCAACACAACGACCAATACCAGAAGCTGCACCTGTAATCAGAATTTGCTTACCTAATAAACTAAATAGACTATTCATATTCAGACATTCCTAAATATTTGATATCATTGAGTTTAAAAGAGGTACTACCCCAAGAAAGACCTACACCAAAGGCTGTTGCAACAATCTCCTTGCCCTGTAGTTCTGTAACTTCCTTGAAACGATAGTCAATGGTCAAAGGAATAGTAGCGCAACTTACATTACCAAAGTCCTTCATCGAATAAGGCACCTTTTCCTCAGCTATCTTCAACTTCTTGCGAATCTTCTCATTCATGAACTTGTTAGCCTGATGGAAGATAAAGAAATCCACATCATCTACTGTCTTACCAGCAAACTCCAAAACATCCTTGGTTACCTCGGGGCCTTTTGTAATGCCAAATGAGAAGACATCCATACCGTTCATTGCAGAATGCATTGGTGTGCGGATTACGCCATCCTCGTATTCTGTTTCTTCAAGAGAAGATACTGAGAAAGGCTTACGACAGCCACCATCAGGAACAATGATAGAATCAAACTTATTACCATTTGCATAAAGCGCAAACTTTATATCCTCTGCATTAGGATTGAATACCAATGCTGTAGCAGTTCCTGCATCGCCAAAGAGAGGACGTGCAGTCTTATCCTTAGCAGACTTGAACGTAGAAGTTGTATCACCGACAAGCAACAAGCCTTTTTTCATTATACCTGTAGAGATCATAGCAGAGATGACGCTAAGTCCATATACCCATCCTGAGCAACCATAAGAAATATCAAAGCAGCAACATGAATTAGGCAATCCAAGCTTACCTTGAATCACACATGAAGTTGCAGGAAGAATGTAATCCTGTGTTTGACTTACAAATATCAAGCAATCTATTTCTTCATTATTCCATCCCAGGCCCTGAATCAAGTCCTCTGCAGCCTTGCAACAAAGATCTCCAGAAGTTACACCAGGGTTAACAATACGTCTTCTTTCAATACCTGTAGAAAGTATAACCTTCTCAGCTTCACCTTCTTTGAACAATGGCAGAGAAGTATTTTCTTCCACATTCTTTGGTACACAAGTAGTGATACCAGCAATGCTTACATTTTTAATTATCTGATGTGCCATTATTTAATCTATGTTTAATTTCTTGTAGAGTATCTTACCCGACTCCGAATGAGGAATCTCATTGATATGACGAACAGAGAATACCGTACGCACAATCTTTGTACGAGTCACGATAAAGTCAATGATGTCATTCTCAACATAATCAATATCCGTAGTATAAATGATGAGTTTGCTATCATCACCCACACATACACATTCCTTCAGTTTTTCTTTCAGAAAGGTTTCGACGTAATCAAGACTGATGCGATTTCCAAATAGTTTGAGAAATCGTTTCTTGCGACCTATAATGAAATAGAAGCCATCTTTATCTCGATAAGCCAAATCACCTGTATGTAAACAGCCATGATTTTCATCATCCTTCATCAGGTCGTCTGCGCATTCTGCATAACCCAAACTTACATTAGCTCCTTCATATACCAATTCACCAACTTCATTTGCATCTTCAATCACTTTACCATCGTTATCAACCAAAGAGAATGTTCCGCCAGGAATTCCCTTGCCAATACTTCCGAGTTTGATGATGCTATATTTGGGATCAAGATAACTCATGCGAGCTGTAGCCTCCGTCTGACCGTACATAAGGAAAAACTTCACTCCCCTAGGCTCATACTTTTCGATAAAGAACTGGAGCAATTCATTACTCAGCTTTCCTCCAGCTTGAGTCAGTGTACGAAGAGTTGGCATTGGTATTTTCCAAAGTTTCAATTTTTTCATGATTTCAAAAGTGTATGGTACACCAGAAAACGAAGTGAAACTGTTGTCGTTAGCAAACTGCCAAAATTCACGTTCTACATATGATGAAGGAGTCAACAGAAGAGTTGCACCCACTAAGACATGAGAATTGATGATTGAGAGACCAAAGGAATAATACATTGGCAGACCTGTTACAGGACGCTCATTCGCAGTGATATTAAGATACTCAACTATAGAAAGCGCATTACTCATCAAATTTTCCTTGGAGAGGCGAACAAGCTTAGGTGAACCAGTACTACCCGATGTAGTGAGCAAAACAGAAAGTTTATCACTTACAGGAGACTCATTTGACATTATCTCCCATAGTATATAATCCTTCTCACAAAAGATATTTTCAGCTCCTTTTGGTGAAGCAAACTCCTTAGGTGCCCAAACATACCTTGGTAGATAGGTCTGGTATAAAGCATCGAACGCCGAACGCTCGATGTGAGAATCCAGCATAAGAGTCGCATCATCGTTGTTGACAAACGATATATATCCAGCCACAGAACCAATGGTATTGCTACACATACTGAAAACCAGCTGGTAAGGCTTCAGATTGCTTATAATTCTTGCTGTTAAAGCCTGCAACTCACCATAGGAGACTTGTTCTCCTGATGGAGTGATACATGCAATATTGTCTTTAAAATTTTCGAGTTCAAACATATTGATTAGAATTCAATATCAAACTTTTTCGTCAACATATCTTTGCCGATAATGTATGAATTCAAAAGGAATATATCATCTGTATCAAAATCCAAATCGAATTGTTCCTCAATTTCTGCCACAAGAGCAATCTGAGCCATCGAATTCCATTCAGCAGTCTCCTTATATGCCAAAGAGCCTAGTTCATCATCTGATACATTGAACAGCTTCTTGAAGATATCATTGTACTTTTCGATGTTAGACATTAGCTTACTTATTTACCTGATCAAATAAATCTTGAATAGTCTTGGCATTTTTAAATGTGTCGCTAGCAATAGATACACCATATTCCTCATCTACCATTGCAATGATAGAAAGTGCTGCCAATGAGCTCCAATCATCCAGTTCACGGAACTTTGTTTCAGGTGTCAACACTTCAGCATCAGTATCATCGAGCTGATCTGCAAAATTCTGGATAAATTCTTTAATTTCCATATTATTTAAAATTATAAACGTTTGTAATTTATTTCCTATAACTACAAATTCATTTTCTTGGCTGGATTACCCATATAGAGAATGCCATCCTTTGGCTTTCGCATCAGCACGCTACCAGCCCCCAATCTTACATTGTTACCAATCTTAATCTTCTGCAATATAATCGAACCTACGCCAAAGAAGTTGCAATCCCCAATATTCACCTCACCAGATATGCGCATTGCAGGCATAAAAGTGTTATATGATCCCACCACATCATCATGTCCGAATACATCAGCTCCATCCATCACATTAAAGTCTCCAATCGTAACATCACATGAAAAACTGCAATGCTTCTGGATTATATTACCCCTACCGATATTGAAAGTCTCAGGATCTGAGAAATAAACTGTAGGAGCAATGATATTAGGGAAATCTACATTCTGATTAAAAATTTTTGAGACAATACTCCGAACTATCTTTGGATTACCGATGGTAATAGCTATAGATAGCTTAGAGGACCACGCGTTCAGTTCATTGATTCCACCAAGTACATTCCCGAAGTGAGATACTTCTGTACCTATGGCTAAACCATCATCAAAGAATCCTATCAACTCCCATGTAAGTTTTACTTCATTAATCTTATTAAGCAGACAAGCAACTTCACGACCGAAGCCACCTGCACCATATATTGCTATTTTCTTCATTTAATGTTTGTTTACTACTGATTCAAAAATACTGGTAAGTTGTTGGGAGATGGCTTTACCCGAAAATCGTGAGTGTACATCCTCTGAAATAGCCTTGCGGTCATAATCATCAATATGCTCAAACATATCATCTATAGCATCTGATAAAGACTGAGGATCGTTAACTTTGCAGAACTTTCCATTCTCTTTGGTTATAAAATCTCTTGGCCCTCCGCATTCTGTAGAAATAACAGGAAGTCCACATGCCAATGCTTCAAGAGCGGCAACTCCAAAAGTTTCCGTATGTGATGAAACGATAAAGACATCAGATGCTTGTAGATTAGAAATAACATCACTCTTTTGTAGTCTGCCTAAGAGTTTAATATTATTTTGTAAATCACAGTCCTCTATCTGCTTCTGTAAGTTTTCTTTTTCTTTACCACTACCGATAATATTCAAGTGCCATGAATCCTTAGGTCGACTCAATAAAGAGAAAGCCTCAATAAGCACATCAAAGCCTTTAATTGGAAGAAGATTGCCTGTAGAAACAAAATTGATTATACCTTTATGCATATTATCGACATAATCAAAACCATCTCCCAACATGTTATTTACAACATACGATTCTATACCAAGATTCTGCTTTATCATTCTTTTAAGGTCAGTAGACACTGAAACTAAGGCATCTAAACAAGGGTATGTCTGTTTTGCTTGATTGTATACTAGAGGGGTCAGATCCTTTTGTCCCATTTTACTCCAATGTTCAATACCCACCGCAGGAATTCCATATTTATTTTTTAAATAAACAGCCAAACATGAATTCGGAAGGTAATGGCCATATACAATATCCGGGAAACCAAATTTTTTAATTACTTTATTGAACAACCTCTCTATCTGCTTATTTCTTATAAAGTCTGTCAGTTTTGGACTAATAATGTTTGTTACAGCAGCTGATAAATAAAAACTATTATAACAATATATCCCATCTATGACCTTCATAGTGATTCCATGTTTACGATAGTATCTCCTAAACCTTCGATCAACACTCAGCAAAACCACATCATGACCATAATTTCTTAATGCTTTGGCTTGATCAAGTTCGAAACTTCCCCATTGAGGGTCACGAGAAGAAGGTGTCCCTCTTGAAATAAAAAGTATTTTCATCCTATATTATTGAATCATGTATTGCATCTAAATAACCATGACCAAACTTAATGTCAGGCTCAACATAATTCCCTTCAGCCCACTCATTCCAAGACTTTAAAAACAAAATTCTATGTTCTGCTTTTTTGTTCTTTACCAGTTTTAATGCTTCAAGGATAGACTCTTTAAAATATTCTGGAGTAGAATTTTTATAAATACCATTAACTCCAGATCGCGGACTTCTATCCCACTGAGGAAGTAAAGATGGGTAGACATTTTCACGAGAATCCTCTGGTACATAATAGTTTTTCATTATCTTTCGATAATCATAAATGTTTGGTATCTTAATATTAAATCTATTAGCAAGAGCACGTTGAGCAGCAAACCAAAACTTATTTTTGGACATTATTTCTGCTCTCCAAGTACCAAGTGAAGCAACTGCGTCGAATCCTTTTATATTAACAACATAATCATAATATTTCCCGGCTTCATCCGTAGCAAAATATCCCTTTGCAACTATATTACCATTATTATCCTTTAAAGGCCGTCCATTCGTATTTTGAATATTAGCTACAAAATGAATACCAGGCAAGCCTACTTCCTTTGCTAATTTTCTCCAATATGGAATAAAATCTGCAGGAAGATCAATTGGGTCAAAGATCAAGAATAATGGCATACCATCAACTGTAATATATCGTTTATCCTGGAAAGCTTTAAGTACGTAATTAAAATGTTTACGATAATCATCTTCACCAAGATATTGCATTTCTGCAATCATCTCATTTCTTTGTTTTCCATCATTTGTCCATGTGCTTGTCTTCCATGAATGATTTGCCCATCCTAGACAGAATGGAAACTCAGGTTTTCCACTATCAAGAACTTCTTGGAATGGACGTTCCAAGAGCATACGACCATTACCAAACCAATAATGCCAATAGCAAAATCCCTCAATTCCAGCTTCACGAGCTAATCCTGCTTGTGCCTCTCTAACTTCTGGCATTCTCAAATCATAATAGCCCAAATCTGCTGGAACCCTTGGTTGATAATGACCTTTAAATAACGGTTTAGCTTTACCAACATTTGTCCATTCTGTAAATCCTTTCCCCCAATACTTATCGTTTTCTGGAATAGGATGAAACTGTGGAAGATATAATGCAATTACTCTTGCTTTCATATTTAAATAATCTCTTTGTATATGTCGATTAATTTATCAGATATTATATTCCATGATTTGTTTCCTAATTCATATTCATTTTTTATGTTATATTTATAGTCACATAAAAGATTATGATCATGCAAGAGTTCAATTATTGAATTTGCTAATGCATCAATATTTTTGGGTGGTACAATTTTGCCAAACTTTTTATCCACAACCATTTCAGGCAGTCCACCTACATTGGTGGCTATACATGGTTTATTGTAAGCGAATGCAGACATAATAACTCCACTTTGTGTTGCATCTAGATACGGTGTGACACATATTGATGAATTTCTTATTAATTGAGCTAAAGAAGAATCTGGAATAAATTTGTCTATAAGGTATATAAAACTTTTATTCTTGAAATAGTCGTACTTATCATAATTCCATTTCCACCTGCCAGCCACTACAAGTTTAGCTGATGGGATAGTTTTATGAACTAACTCCATAGCTTCCAATAGATAATCAGCACCTTTATGAGATAAGATATTGCCAAACATAAGAATATAACCAGGTTTTAAATCTTCAAAATATGTATTTTCTGTAGAATCATAAATATGAAGGTAAGAATAACATCCCAGACTACTATTGAAAACCTTTTTCTTTTGAAGCTGATAATAATCTATAAAATTCTCCTTCTGTTGAAGATTCCGAAGTATAAAATTATGTACTGCTCTAAATGCCACCTTCCTGACAGAACGATTATAAGAATCATCATTACTAGAATGAGGGAAGGGATCATGAACTGTCATTATCATCTTTTTTCTAAGAAAATACATTATATAACCAGCTTTGGTAAATGGCCAAGTAAAATGTATAACATCGTATTTGCCACACAATAACTTAATTAAAAGATGGAAATAACAGAAGAAAGATCTTATGGAATAACTATGGTGACCAGTATCGTTAACTATATAAAATTTATCTTTATCAATAACCCTTGTAAATTGTTCTAACTCAGGATAGTCACTAACATCAAGAACACCATTTTTAACATTTTGCTTATTAATACAGACAGCAGCATTTTTTAAAATAAATGGAGAAATCTGAAGATAATAATCAACATCTACTTTAGATTGTAGATCGTTAAGCAAAGAAAGATCAACATCCGACAGAAAAGTGGGAGAGATATAAGCAATGCGCATAGAACTAAAATTTCGATATAATTTCTTGCATCATATGCTGATACTTTTGGTAATAAGAATCAGCAAATATTTTAGATTTCTTTTTATCAAAAGAAAGTAATTTATTTAGCACATGCAAAGGAGCTGGTTGTGAAAAATTCTTTGAGATAGCACTAATTCTATAATCCCCCATGCCAGCAGAATCCAAAATATGTTTAATCTTACTAGATCTGTCATTTGTAAATATATTCCTACACTTCTTAATACCATAATTATCAAAAGAGAAAAATGAAATTTGGTTATGTAATGAAACCACAATAGGATGCATATTATTTCCAATGTAGCCAGATGAATACTTAATAAGAGCATACCAGTCAATTGGAGAAAGAGGCAATGAAATCTCATAAGGGCATTTAATTGCAGACCGAATTTGAGCAAATGGCAAAGATACACATACTAAATCTTTATTGCTTGCTAATTCAACAAATTCATCCATCCAAGACTGAGAAACCTTATAAGAGTCAAAAAAACTAACAAGCAAATATTTCTCTGGTAAATGAAACTTTTTTAAAATATCTTCTCTATTAGGAACCAAACAACCTGCATTATAATTGAATGCAAAAACCGGATCTGGAGTTACAGGAGGGATAATAGTTCCATTTGATATGTGAGAAAACATTTTTTGAGTCCAAACATCCCTAACAGATAAATATGAGTAACGATATATATATTTATTCATTTTCTTCTTCAACGAAGGTCCAAAATAATTAAAGGCAGAATCTTGAGAAGAAGCAGACATTACAGCAACTGGAACAGGATGAGGAAGATAATTCAAAAAATCCCCCCAAAATACATTTGGAAACATCCTATCAGTTGTATACTTTTGTATTTTTATAATTGATCTACAAGGGAAAGAAACTCTTTCAATAGTAGGATGATGTTGACAAACTGCATCACTCCCAATAATAACCCCACCAATATTATAATCTGAAATTACGTTTGCAACTTCTTTCGAAGTCCGACACAATCTAGATTCAGTCCAAATGTTCTGACGTAAATTCAAAGAAAAGCTTCTTTGTCCCTCTTGTGAACGACTATTATAAAACGCTTCTAAATCCGATGCTACCCAGTTTATGACAATAGGTTCATATCCATTATTCTTAAAAAACATGTATGTAGAAAGCAACTGTAAAGTAGCACCAAAATTTATCGCAGAATGATAAGCTAAAAGACCTATTCTCATACTATTTTATATAATTCTTTGTTTGATAATCTTTACCTATAATATATCCCCAAACAATAGCGAATGATGCAATATATGAAGGATATAATAAAACGTGTGCAACCATAGAATTAACAAGAAATGAAACTATTGTAAAAGCCATAACTGGAGCATACTTGGAATTGCGACGAATCATGGACCTAAAATACTTTACAAGTTCAATCCAAACAAATAAATATAGCAACAAAGCAAAAACGCCAAAATCGTATAAAACTTCTAACAAATCATTATGAGCAGACAAGTTGGCTTTTGACTTTAAAACAACAGAATTCCAACCATGGCCAAATAAAAATGAAGTAAAGTCTGTATTGATTATCAAATCAAATGTAGCTTTATAAACTTTATCTCTACCTGATCCTTTATCTGATAGAATCGAAGCAAAACGTTCAAAAATAACACCACCCATTTTTTCATTCGCATAAACAGCAACAATAACGAAAAATATGAAGATTGCACCCAATTTTAATGCTTTGGTTATGATATCAGACTTCTTTTGTATCATTTCGTTAACAATATAGTATGAAATAAAACCAAAGCCAAGACAGATCATACCACCTCGTTTTAAAGACGTAACTAATAAGACTGTTACAATAATCATACTTCCATACTTTATAAGTTTGTTATTACTTAGAAAGAGTAAAGGACCTAAATATAAAAAAATATAGTTTGCAGAAGTTCGAAACTCATCTTCCGCAAACAGCTGATTAAAAACAACATATTGATAATTAATATTGTAATTATACAGCATATACAATATACCTACAACAACATAAATATTAAAGGTTTTAGAATCAATATAACTAGCAGCATTAAATAAATTCTGAAACAGAAGAATAGGAAGAATTAATCTTACTACTAAATAGAAACTGTGATATACAGAATCACCTCTATCCAAATGTAAAAGAGTTATTAATACAATATAAAACAAACAAACACTAAACAATATCTGAAATCTTAGATTCAAATTATGTCGGAAAAAATAAAGAAATAACAAAAGAAAAAACAATATAGTAGTAAAATAAAAAACCGATGAATTTGATGTAGCTTCATCAAATTTCACCCTCATCATAGATACCATCTCAAAATTTAAATAATAAAAAATCAAAGACATGATAAATATTTCTATATATCTAAACAATGTTTTACTCATTTTTGTCGAATTAAAAAGTAAACTTAGCCATTACATTTTGAATCCATGATTTAAACATAGCCTTTTGATTCTTGTTAAATGCCCAAAGATATGAAAGGAATATAAACATAATAATATAAACGACCCCTGTTGAAATTAATCTTAAAACACAAGATTCAATAAAAAAAAATGGAATCATACACAATAATGTCGAAAAAGAGACAACACTCAGGCATGGAATAATAACATCTTTTATATATGATTCTATTGTTATACCTACAATTGATTTCGCCATAATCATTCGAATAATCAAAGATAGAAACTCAAACATAACAAAACCTATAGTTACATAATAGATTGGAAATCCTAATTTGAGAATGCCATAGGCTAATGGTACATTAAGAAGAATGATACTACCCATCAATATTTGGTAATTACGAATATTCCCAGTTGCTTGAATCGCAGACATCAATCCAGTCGAAAACTGATATAAAATTGACATTATTAAAATGCATTTACTTAATTCTGAAGTAAATGATGGAATTTTATTACCTAACCAGATATATAACACATCATCCATAAGCACAATCAAAGGGACAGAAATAAATGTAATGGCAAGAACAGAAAATTTGGAAGAAATATTTGCAATTCGATGCAATCGACTTCGATCCCCCATACCTTCACTCTTCATAAGCTGTGGATTGATCGCTCTTTGAAATGTGGAAGAAAAGTGAACTAAAGCATTATTTATTTGATTAGATATACCATAAGCCGCGTTTGAAATCGTTCCCAAAAACAGATTGAAGAGAACTGCTACACCTTGATTTCTCCCCATAAGGGCAGCACTTCCAAATAAGTTCCATCCTGTAAAGCTAAGCATTTCTTTAATCTGTGATTTAGTTACGTATTTTGATAGTACTAATCTATAATTCTTGTATGCATAAAAGCACCATCCATATTTCATAATCAACGAAAGTAGCGCAATTGAAGCAACACAACCACCATAAAACACTAATTTATCAATAAGGACAAACCTAAGAGTAAATGCAACAATTAACATTAAGATTGAGTCAATAAACTCAATTATAGAGAATGGAAGCATATCCTCATGCGCATTCATTATTGCATCAAAAGGGACAGACAATATTCTTGAAAAAGTACTTATTATCAAAAATTGAAAAATAATTTGAGCAACTGTAACTCTGTTTGAATCAATATTCAATTTTTCTATGGATGGAACGCCTAGAAGTTCCAAACCTAGGACAATCAAGATGGCTAGACTGAGATGAAGTATAAAACTTGTATTGTATATACTGTTAATCCTATCAACTTTACCTTCACCCATAGCAACAGACATGTACCGTTGGGATGAAACTAACATTGAGTTATTAAGAAAAGCAAGCATAGTGATGATACCTGCTACAAGATTATATAAACCATAGTCGCTTGTCCCTAAAGTTTTGAGTACCAATGGAACTGACACCAACGACACAGCCATTGTTACTAAAATTTTTAGATATAAAATAACTGTATTGAAAACAACTTTTTGAGTAGCATCCATAACTAATATTCTATTTAAAAGTAAGCATCCACTTCTACCCAAACAGTACCAAATCACTTATTTACTAGAGATTTAACAACATTCAAAAAGAAAAAGGATTTTCGATTTTAACACTTTTAGCCCCTATAAAAGGGCTATTGGACGATATTCGTCTATCATGTTCTCTATTTCAAACTTCAACTTTTTCTGTTCAGCGATAGTTTCGCAACTACAATTTACCAGATTATCATCACCGTATTCATCCCATTCAGAAACAAGTGGACTTTGGAAGCATAGAGTAACCATTCTATTTTCCGCTACGACAATTTTATCGGCTGTTTTTCAGCCGATA
>OGOX01001353.1_pt1 | contig 15910 bp, 13 predicted proteins | sample 1552761 | NCBI WGS metagenome assembly OGOX01 (sample SAMEA2580212, study PRJEB22360) | human gut metagenome | biome: human gut; feature: human-associated habitat; material: faeces | place: Denmark | collected 2008/2010
ATTCGTCACTTATTTTTTATTGCCAACTGTAACATATCTATTGTAAACCTACAAACAAAAAAACGGCTGTCGTCTTATTTTTTGGTTGCTAATATCGCAAATATGTGGTATTATAAAATGAATAAAAATTTAGTCATTGGAAAGTCGAACCCGACAAGCCTGACAATGTAAATTTTGCGTTGTAAGCTTGTCTTGTCACCCCGAAGGCGTTAGCCTTTCGGCGTTTCGCACCTTCCTGACAACAAAAAATTTATCATTGGCAGGTCGTTTCGAGTTTCTGCCACCGAATTTTTTATTCGGCGAAGCGTGAATTTGCAGGAATACTAAAGTATTTTAAAAATGAACGCAAAGCCGCAATATAAAATGCGGTGTGCGAAACCTTATCGTGCTCGACTTTCCAATGACTAAGGGGTTGATTGCATGGCGGACAGTCGTGCAATAGGCGTTTTCGATTCGGGACTCGGCGGGCTTACGGTGGTAAGAGAGCTTATTAAGCGCAACCCATACGAGAATATAGTATATTTCGGCGATACGGGCAGAGTGCCTTACGGTACAAGAAGCCGAGAGACAATTAAAAAATACGCCGCAGAGGACGAGCGGTTTTTACTAAAGCATAATGTAAAGCTTATTATCGCCGCCTGCGGTACGGTGTCTTCCGTTGCGGCGGATAGCGCCGTGACTCTTCCCGTACCGTTTTTTGAAATGGTGACCCACGCGGCAAGAGCGGCGGTAAAGGCAACAAAAAACCGTAAAATCGGGGTTATCGGCACTACGGCGACAGTACTTAGCGGCAGTCACAAAAAGGAGATTTTAAAGCTTTTGCCCGAAGCTGATGTTACCGCCGAGGGCTGTCCGCTTTTTGTGCCACTTGTAGAGTCGGGCTGGTACGGCGAGGACAATATTGTTGTGTTGGAGACGGTACGGCGGTATCTCGCGCCCGTAATAAGCGCGGGCTGTGATACGCTGATACTCGGCTGTACCCATTATCCGGTACTTGAGGGGGCTATAAGGCGGGTTACAGAGGGTAAAATCACCCTTATAAACCCCGGGATTGCCGTTTCGGAGGCTGTTTCCGATTTTATTAAGCGTAACGGTATTGAAAATAATTCAAAAAACGCGGGAGTTCACAATTTTTATGTGAGCGACAAGCCCGATTCCTTTAAGGCTCAGGCATCTGTGCTTTTGGGCGAGGAGCTTGACGACCGCAGGGTAGAACAGGTGGATTTAAGTACGCTATGATGAAGGATGTAATCATAAATATCAGCGGCGAGCAGGGAATCGATAATGATTCTGATACGATAGAGCTTACTACCGTCGGCCGCTTCGGCGAAAAGAACGGAAGCTATTATTTAACATATGATGAAACCGAAATGCTCTCGGTGGGAGGCGCTGTCAAAACAGGCATTTATATAAAGCCCGATAAATCGGTGGTTTTGCAGCGTACGGGTTCGGTTGAAAGCCGGCTTATAGTTGAGGAGGGAAAGCGCAGTATATGCTGTTATAACACCTCGGCGGGCGAGCTTTTAATAGGTATATTCGGGGAAAAGGTGAAAACCGATTTAACGCCTAAAGGCGGCGAAATTTCGATGAAATATACAATAGATTCTAATTTAAGGCTTGTAAGCCGAAATTCTGTAAAAATTTCTGTCAGAGAGGTAAAGTAAATGTCATTACTGGTAGCAAAAGCAAAGGAAGAGGTTAAGGTTTGCGTATTAAACGCGGCAAAGTCCGCTATAGAAAAGGGAATTTTGGAGAATGCCGAGCTTGCGGAGTTTACGGTTTCTGTTCCGCAGAACCGCGAACACGGTGACTGGGCGGTAAACGCAGCTATGGTCTGGGCAAGAGCTTTTCACAAGGCTCCCCGCCAGATTGCGGAAATTCTTGCTGAAGAATTTGATTTTTCAGGCACTTATATTGAGAAATATGAGATAGCAGGCCCCGGTTTTATTAACTTCTTTTTGTCGGACAGATACTATGCCGATATCTTGGCCGATGTATGTGAAAAAGGCGCTGATTACGGCAAAAGCAATTACGGCGAGGGCAAGCGAGTTTTGGTGGAGTTTGTCTCCGCCAACCCCACAGGCCCTATGCACATAGGAAACGCCCGCGGCGGCGCTTTGGGAGACTGTCTTGCTTCTGTTTTAGAGGCGGCGGGCTATTATACCGAGCGGGAGTTTTACATTAACGACGCGGGAAATCAGATTAATAAATTCGGTCTTTCCTTAGACCTTCGTTATCTACAGCTTTATAAGGACGGCATAGAAATGCCCGAGGATTCCTACCACGGCGAGGATATTATAAATCACGCCAAGGCGTTTGCCGAAATTCACGGGGACAGCTATGTAGAAAAGCCCGAAGACGAACGCAGAAAAGCGCTTGTTGAGTTTGCGCTTCCTAAAAATATACAGGGTCTTCACGACGACCTTGCCAAATACCGTATTCATTACGATACCTGGTTTAAGGAAAGCTCCCTCCACCAAAGCGGGGAGACCGGGAGGATCATAGAGCTTTTAAAGCAAAGCGGTCACACCTACGAACAGGAAAACGCCCTTTGGTTTAAGGCGACCGATTTTGGCTGTGACAAGGACTTTGTGCTTGTGCGCGCAAACGGCGTTCCTACCTATGTTGTGCCTGATATCGCCTATCATTACAACAAGCTCGTTGTTAGAAAGTTCGATAAGGCAATCGATATTTTGGGGGCTGACCACCACGGCTATGTGCCCCGCCTTAAGGCGGCGCTTACCGCTTTGGGAGTTGACGCAAATAAGCTTGACGCGGTGCTTATGCAGATGGTGCGCTTGGTTCGTGACGGCGAGGTTATTAAGGCTTCAAAGCGTTCGGGCAAGGCGATTACCCTTGTAACCTTGCTTGACGAAGTACCGATTGACGCGGCAAGATTCTTCTTTAATCTTAGAGAGCCTAACAGTCACTTTGATTTTGACCTCGACCTTGCTGTTAAGGAGTCTAACTCCAACCCCGTTTATTATGTTCAGTATGCTTATGCGAGAATTTGCAGTATTATCCGCAATCTTGAGGGCGAGGGTATAACCCGCCGCAAATGCACTCCCGAAGAGCTTGAGCTTTTAAAAGCGCCCGAGGAAAGGGAGCTTACGCTTCATATCGCCGCGCTTACAGATGAGATAATCGCGGCGGCAAAGACCTATGACCCCGCGAGAATCACCCACTATGTTGAAGAGCTTGCGACAAAGTTCCATAAGTTTTATGCGGTCTGCCGCGTAAAGGGTGCGGACGAGTCTCTTATGCAGGCAAGGCTTACCCTTTGTGCGGACACCGCCGTTACAATTAAAAACGTGCTTACTCTTATGAAGATAGACGCGCCCGAAAAAATGTAATTTTTCTCCAAGGAGATATTAAAAAATGCAAAATAAAGAATTAAACCTTACAATGATAATGGATCTCTATGAGCTTACCATGGCAAACGGTATCTTTACAAGCGAGATGCGCGACACGGTGACATATTTCGATATGTTCTTCCGCCGCGTTCCCGACGACGGAGGATACGCGATTATGGCGGGGCTTGAACAGCTTATAGAGTATATGAACAATCTCGAGTTTACCGAAGAGGATATTGAGTATTTAGAGAGTCTGAAGCTGTTTTCCGAGGAATTTATCGACTATCTGCGTAACTTTAAATTTACCTGTGATGTTTGGGCTGTTCCAGAGGGTACGGTAATTTTTCCGCACGAGCCTATTGTTACGGTAAGAGGCCCCGCGATGCAGGCGCTTATGCTCGAAACTATGCTTCTGCTTACAATCAACCATCAGTCCCTTATTGCCACAAAGGCAAACCGTATAGTCCGTGCGGCTGAAGGCAGACCCGTTATGGAGTTCGGCGCAAGGCGCGCCCACGGCTACGGTGCGGCGTATTACGGCGCAAGGGCGGCGATAATCGGCGGTTGCGCGGGTACCTCCTGTCTTCTTACAGCAAAGGATTTTGACACAAAGGCATCGGGCACAATGGCGCACAGTTGGGTTCAGCTTTTTGACGACGAGTACACCGCCTTTAAAACCTACGCCGAGAAGTACCCCGATTCCTGTATGCTGCTTGTTGATACCTACAATGTCTTAAAATCCGGTATTCCCAACGCTATTAAGGTATTTGACGAGGTTTTAAAGCCTTTAGGCAAACGCCCGCTCGGAATACGTATTGACAGCGGCGATATAACCTATATAACAAAGCGCGCCCGCAAAATGCTTGACGAGGCAGGCTATCCCGACTGCAAAATCTGCATTTCAAATTCGCTTGACGAATACCTTATACGCGATATGATTTTCCAGGGCGCAAAGGTGGACAGCTACGGCGTTGGAGAACGCCTAATCACCGCTTCGAGCGAGGCGGTTTTCGGCGGAGTTTACAAGCTTTCCGCTGTTGAGAAAAACGGTGAAATAATTCCTAAAATCAAGATAAGCGAGAACGCGGCTAAGATTACGCTGCCCGGCGTTAAGATTCCGTGGCGGCTTTACGACCGCGAAACGGGCAAGGCGATTGCCGACGTTATAACCCTTAATCATGAAAAAATAAGCTCCGACGAGCCTTACGAGATTTTTGACCCAGATCACACCTGGAAACGCAAGGTTGTAACCGACTTTGTTGCCAAAAAGCTTCAGATTAAGATTTTTGAAAAGGGCAGACAGGTATATTCCTCTCCGTCGGTTAAAGAAATTTCGAAATACCGTGCCGAGCAGGTTGACTCCCTTTGGGACGAGGTTACGCGCTTTGAAAATCCGCATACTTATTATGTGGATTTGTCCGAGGAGCTTTGGAATTTGCGCCACGAGCTTCTTAATAATCTTTCTTAATTGACTTATACTAATTTAAACTGCGGCAGAACGGAGAACAAAAATGAAAAAAATATTTTGCTTTATAATGTCAATTTTAATGATTATTTCTTTTGCCGCCTGCGGGAAGGATAAGGAAAAAGAGCCGACCGCAACGGTTGATATTGAATATTATGCCAAGCTCGGCGTAATTCCCGAGTGTAATTATAAGCTTGGGGAAAGCGTGGACACTATTCAGAATGCCCTTTCCTCCGAGGAGCAGTCGGCTGTAAGCGCGGGCGAGGAATATGTATACAATGTGACCGAGGGTGAAAAATCGGTACGCATTGATAACGGCAGCTTTTCGTATTTTTACGAAAAGGATAAAAAGGATGGCGGCATTTCATATATAGCGGCGTTTGACAAGGCGTACGGGTTTGAAACCGGGACCTCTATTCTTGATGTTAAGGATGCACTTACCGGATTTGATTACACAGAAGAGGCAGCGGATGACAGCAACGCATTTTTCCTTATGGGAATGGAAAACGGTACGATTAAGAAATATACCTTCGGCAGTACGGTTATTATGTTTGTCTTTCAGGATAACGAGCTGTTTGCCGCCGCGATTTATAACACGGATAACTGGACTATATAATATATTTTTTAGGAGAAATAAATGGATTTAAATACAGAAGAAAGAATTTCCGTCCTCCCTCTGTTACCGCTCAGAGGTTTAGTGGTATTCCCGGGAACGGTGCTTTCGTTTGATGTCGGAAGAAAAAAATCCTCCGCCGCGCTTAAGGCGGCAATGGAGAGCGACCAGCTTATTTTCGCAGTCGCCCAGAAGGAGGTATATGTCGAAGACCCCGAGGAGGGGGATTTATATGAGGTCGGATGCGTCGTAAAGGTTCGTCAGGTGCTCAAAATTTCGGAAAACGCCGTAAGGGTGCTCGTCGAGGGACTTTACCGCGCAAAGCACGGCGCAGTTTTATCGAAATCGGGCTTTGCGGTTTCCGAAATCACCGAAATTAAGGACAAGCCGATAAAAAACCGCCTTGTTTATATAGAGTCTCTTATACGCCGAGTAAGGACGCAGTTTGAAAAATACGCCGAGGTGTATTCCAATATATCACCCGATGTAATTATGCGAATTGCCGAAGCTACGGATATCGGCTTTCTGGCGGATTTTATCGCGTCCAACGTCCCCGCGCCTTATGACGATAGGCAGTATGTCCTTGAACAGGACGACCCTGTTCACAGGGCTAAAATACTTATTGAAATGCTTGATAAAGAGCGCGAAATAGGGGAAATCGACCGCAGAATCAGCGAAAAGACAAAGGCGGCAATCGACGAAAACCAGCGCGAATATTATTTAAGAGAGCAGATTAGGGCGATTTCCGCCGAGCTTTACGGCGACGATTCGGCAGATGAAATCGATGAGTATCATTATAAAATCGACCGTTTAACGGCTTCGGAAGAGGTTAAAGATACTCTTCATAAAGAGGTAAACAAGCTTGCGAAAATGCCGTCGGGCTCCCATGAGGGCACGGTGGTAAGAGGGTATCTTGATACCTGCCTTGAACTGCCTTGGAACAAGGATACCGCCGTCTCTGCGGATATAAAAAAGGCGGAAAAAATACTTAACCGAGATATTTACGGTATGGATAAGGTTAAGGAGCGCATACTCGAAATGCTCTCGGTTTATGCCGTCGCGCCCGATATTAAGGGACAGATTATATGCCTTGTAGGTCCTCCCGGAGTCGGCAAAACCTCGATAGGCAAAACCGTTGCCGAGTGTATGGGGCGTAAATTTGCAAGGGTCTCCTTGGGCGGCGTGCACGACGAGGCGGAAATAAGAGGTCACAGAAAGACCTATATCGGCGCTATGCCGGGTAAAATAATAGACGCTATAAGGAAGGCGGGCAGCGGCAATCCGCTGATACTGCTTGACGAGGTGGATAAATTAGGCAGCGATTACAAGGGCGACCCCTCTTCGGCTATGCTAGAGGTGCTTGACCCCGAGCAGAACAACACCTTCGTCGACCACTTTATTGAAATTCCTTACGATTTAAGCCGCGCGGTATTTATCGCAACGGCTAATACCACCGATACAATTCCCGCGCCCCTGCTTGACCGTATGGAAGTAATTGAGCTTGGAAGCTATACCCGCGAGGAAAAGTTTAACATTGCTAAAAAGCACCTTGTGCCGAAGGAAATTTCCCGCCACGGGCTTGATAATAAAAGGCTTAAAATTGCGGATTCTGCTATTTATGCGCTGATAGATTACTACACAAGGGAAGCGGGAGTCAGAAATCTTGAACGCAAATTGGCGGCATTGTGCCGTAAATCGGCTAAAATCATCGCTTCTGGCGAGGCGGCAAAGGTAGCCCTTAAAGAGGCGGATGTTGAAAAAATGCTCGGAAAGCGCCGCTTTAAGCCCGAAACAATCCTCCCAAATGACGAGGTCGGCATTATTAACGGTCTTGCCTGGACGGCGGTGGGCGGCGAGATAATGCAGCTTGAAATCGCGTCTATGGCGGGTACGGGTAAGGTCGAGCTTACAGGCTCTTTAGGCGATGTTATGAAGGAGTCGGCAATGGCGGCGGTAAGCTATGTCCGCGCAAACGCCGAACGGCTTAATATTGACCCCGAGTTTTACAAAAAGCGTGATATACATATTCACGCGACCGAGGCGGCAGTACCTAAGGACGGTCCGTCGGCGGGCGTGACTATGACGGTGGGACTCGTTTCCGAGCTTACGGGAAGACCCGTTAAGCGGGACATTGCTATGACGGGCGAGGTCACGATTCGCGGCAGGGTACTGCCTATCGGCGGACTTAAGGAAAAGTCGATGGCGGCATACCGCGGCGGGGTTAAAACCGTCTTTATACCGAAGGACAATGTTGCCGACCTCGACGAGGTGGACAGTACTGTTAAAGCAAATGTTCGTTTTGTTCCCGTTTCAAGCGTCGATGAAATTATAAAGGAAGCGCTTGTCTTTGACGGCGAAAAGGATAAAACCCTGATGTTAGGCGGTATAATGCCTAAGCCCGCTGTCAACGCGATAAGTCAGTAGGGAAATATGAATTATAATAACGCAATCTTTGAAAAATCCTTCGGCACAGCCGCTCAGCTTGAAGCCTCGGACTTGCCCGAAATCTGCTTTTGCGGACGGTCGAATGTCGGAAAATCCTCCCTTATTAATAGGGTTCTCGGCAGAAAATCGATTGCGCGGGTAAGCTCTAAGCCGGGGAAAACCGTAACTGTGAATTTTTACAGGGTCGGGGACTTCCGCCTTGTCGATTTGCCGGGCTACGGCTACGCAAAGGTGCCTTTTTCCGAAAAAAGCCGCTGGGCGGAGCTTATGGAAGGCTATTTTCAGTCGGGCAGGAATATAAAAATGGCGTTTCAGCTTATCGATATGCGCCACCCCGCGACCGAATTTGATATTTCAATGCTCGACTTTATGTCGCAGATGGAGATACCCTACACGGTGATTCTTACAAAGTCCGATAAGCTTAATAAAACCGAAACCGAAAACCGCCTTTCGCTTATCAGGGAAGAGCTCGGCGTTTTTGCCGAGAACACCGAAATAATACCCTTTTCCGCACAGAATAACGACGGTGTCGAAAAACTTCGCTCGGTAATAGAAAACAGTCTCAAGTGAAATGTTGACAATTTTAGGTTTTGGTGGTATACTAATTACAATAATTAATATAAAGGCTATGACCGAGAGAAGTAGTATTATTTTAGGATATTAAGAGAGCCGACGGTTGGTGCGAGTCGGTTATCCGATAATATGAATAACACTTGGTAGCCGCAATCCGAACGCCGTTTTCGGTCAGTAGGTGCGCCGTAACGATGCGTTAAATCGAGCCTTTTTACGGCTTTAAAGTGACCTTTATGGGTAAATTAGGTGGCACCGCGGATAGCGTCTATTCGTCCTAATGTTTTAGGACGGAAAGACGCTTTTATTATTTTTTGGGAGAGTGCAAAATGAAGCATACGGACATTATTGAGATCTTTGAGAACAAGGACTTTATCGGCACTAAAGCCACGGTTTGCGGCTGGGTGAGAACCTCCCGCGACTCTAAAAATATGGCTTTTATCGAGCTTAACGACGGAACAAGCCTAAAGCACTTACAGATTGTTATAAATAAATCCGATTTTTCGGATATTTCGGACTTTATGAAGCTTGGAACCTCGCTTAAGGTGACGGGTACGGTTGTGAATTCCGCCGTTGCCGCCGATTCGGTGGAAATTAACGCGGAGGAAATCTCGGTTTTGGGCGAGTGTCCGCCCGATTATCCGCTCCAGAAAAAGCGCCATACGCTTGAATATCTGCGTACAATTCCGCATCTGAGGGTCAGAACAAACACCTTTAACGCGGTTTTCAGGGTGCGTTCGGTGGTCTCCGCCTGTATTCACGAATTTTTTCAGGCAAGGCATTTTGTTTATGTTCATACCCCCCTTATCACTGCGAGCGACTGCGAGGGCGCGGGCGAGATGTTTAAGGTAACCACTATAGGCTACAGCGATAAGTATAAAAGCGAGGAGGAATACTACGCCGACGACTTTTTCGGCAAGAAGGCGGCGCTCAGCGTTTCGGGTCAGCTTGAGGGCGAGGTTGCCGCAATGGCTATGGGTAAAATCTACACCTTCGGCCCATCCTTCCGCGCGGAAAAGAGCAACACCCCGCGCCATGTCGCCGAGTTCTGGCATGTCGAGCCGGAGGTTGCCTTTGCCGAGCTTCCCGATATAATAGAAATCGCCGAAGCGCTTATCAAGCACATTATTAACACAGTTCTCGAAAAATGCCCCGAGGAGCTTAAATTCTTCGACAGGCATTTTGAAAACGGACTTATTGAAAAGCTTAGGAATGTTGCGGGTCATGACTTCGCGGTTATGACCTACACCGAGGCTATCGAAAAGCTTAAAAACTCGGGCGTTCAGTTTCAGTACCCCGTAGAGTGGGGCTGTGATCTTATGACCGAGCATGAGCGCTATATTTCCGAGGAAATATGCAAAAGACCCGTCTTCCTTACCGATTATCCGAAAGAGATTAAATCATTCTATATGAAGCAGAATCCCGACGGTAAAACCGTTGCCGCCACCGACCTTTTAGTGCCGGGCGTAGGGGAGATTATCGGCTGCAGTGAGAGGGAAGCAGACCTTGATAAGCTGTTAGACGCTATGAAAACCCGCGAAATGTCACTTGATGAATACGAGCATTACATTGCGCTTCGCCGTTTCGGCTCTGTTCCGCACAGCGGCTTCGGGCTCGGTCTTGAGCGCATAATAATGTATGTAACGGGAGTTTCAAATATCCGCGACGTAATTCTCTATCCCCGTACTGTCGGAAATATTCAATAATAAAAGGGTGAAATGCATATGGAAAAGTATATTTCAAAGCTTAACGAATTTGATACCCAAAGCGCTATCTCTCTTGTAAAGGATAAATTTGCCTCTGAACTGTGCGACGCGCTCGACCTTTCAAGGGTCTCCGCTCCTCTTTTTGTAAAAGAGGGGAGCGGAATCAACGATGATTTAAACGGAGTTGAACGCCCTGTCAGATTTGATATTAAGGAGACGGGCGAGGTAGCAGAGGTTGTCCACAGCCTTGCAAAATGGAAAAGAATGGCGCTTATGCGCTACAGCTTTCCGCTGCATACGGGGCTTTATACCGATATGAACGCCATTCGCCGCGACGAAGTGTGCGACAACATTCACTCAATTTACGTTGACCAATGGGACTGGGAAAAGGTCATTTCCGCTGAAGATCGAAACGAGGATTATTTAAAGGCAGCGGTTAGGAGCATTTACGGCGCAGTTCTTCGTACCGCACGCGCGGTAGAGAAAAAATATTCTGCTCTTGACTGCTATCTGCCTAATAAGATAAGCTTTATTTCTACATACGAGCTTGAAGAAAAATATCCAGAGCTTACTCCTAAAGAGCGTGAAAATGCAGCTGCGAAGGAATACGGCGCGGTCTTTGTTATGCAGATAGGCGGCAGACTTAAAAACGGCGAAAAGCACGACGGCAGAGCTCCCGATTACGACGATTGGTCGCTTAACGGGGATATTATTGTTTACAACCGCGTGCTTGACAGCGCATTTGAAATTTCCTCAATGGGAATAAGGGTAGACAGGGACAGTCTGATTTCACAGCTAAAGGCAGAAAACGCCGAAAACAGACTTGATTTTGAATTTCACAAGTTGCTGGTTTCGGGTGCATTGCCCCTCACAATAGGCGGAGGAATAGGGCAGTCCAGACTTTGTATGCTCCTTCTCCAAAAGGCGCATATCGGAGAGGTTCAGGTTTCAGTTTGGCCCGATAAGGAAATAAGAAAGTGTAAGGATAAGGGTATAACCTTGCTTTAGTTCTAAACTCCAGCAGGCGGAATAAATATTCCGAGCCGCGGCGGGTAAAAGCTCCAAACGCCAAATAAAACCGCCGTAGCTGCTGCAAATATCAGTGATATATACTTAGCAGTTTTGGACGAGAAGGATTTATTTTTTAAAATCCTCGATTTAATCATCAGCGTTACCGCAAGCCCTAAATAGTAGCTCAGCACGTCAAGTATCTGCGAATCAAAGCCTAAAACTCCCGTATATGTGTAAAAAAACGAGGTAATTGTAAGCATACCTGCAAAAATTCCGATTACGCTTGCCGGAATAAAGTTTTCATACCGCTCTTTGCATAGAAAAAATTCTACTGCAAAATAAAACAGCGCGGGGAAAAAGAGCAGTTTGAGATGTTCCCAAACGCTTTCGTTAACAGGAGCAATAGCGCCTATAATAGGGCTTTCGCCCGACCATTCATATACAAAATGCCATAATGCGCCTACCGCGCCTATTACAATAAATGATAAAACACAGTTGATTTTTTTCATGTTGTACTCCTTCTGAATATTCGTTTTTATTATATTTTATTATTTTACTATTATGCTTATAACGTTTGATTTGCAAATAATAATAAAAAAATATTAAAAAAGTCTTGACAATATTAAAATATGGGGTATAATAATACTACTGTGAAATTTTGGGGAATTGTGTAACGGTAGCACGACAGACTCTGACTCTGTTTGTTGGGGTTCGAATCCCTATTCCCCAGCCAGTCGAGAGCCTTGACACGCAAACGCGTAGTTGAGGCTCTTATTTTTTTGCAGTTCGTGCTATCACGTCGGAGATATATCTTTTTATAGCCTTAGCCAACCGAGTGTCTCGGTACGCAGACGCGTAGCCTTGGTACTTCTTTTTTACGCAAAAAAACACAAATTACTTGAAAAACAGCTCAAAATGTATTATATTTAATTAGTTGATGAAAAAATATCATTTTGTCTTTGTTAAGGAGGCTTCGGATTATGTCCGAATATTTAAAAATGAGTAAAGAGGAGCTCTGCGAGGAGTTCAAAAAGGTACACCTCGAATATGAGCATTTAAGAGCGCTGCATTTATCGCTTGATATGTCCCGCGGAAAGCCGGGCTTTGACAATATGGATTTAAGCGGCGAGATGTTTGACCTTGTCGGCAACGATACCGGATTTAAAAATATAAGCGGTATTGATTGCAGAAATTACGGAGGGCTTGACGGGCTTGCGGAGCTAAAAATCCTTTTCGGTAAAATATTAGGGCTTGAGCCTGAGCAGATTATTGTGGGCGGCAACTCGTCTCTTAATATGATGTTCGACACTATTGCTCAGGCTATGACCCACGGTATGGGCGGCGAGCCTTGGGGAAAGCAGGGAGAGCTTAGATTCCTCTGCCCGGTTCCGGGATATGACCGTCATTTCGCAATAACCGAATACTTTGGATTTAAGCTTATACCCGTCAAGATGACGGCGGAGGGACCCGATATGGATGAGGTTGACGAGCTTGTTAAGGATTCCTCGGTAAAGGGAATTTGGTGCGTTCCGAAGTACTCAAATCCGGAGGGAATAACCTATTCCGACGCGGTTGTGCGACGAATGGCACGTCTGAAGCCCGCAGCAGGTGATTTCCGAATTTTTTGGGACAACGCCTATGCGGTACACGATCTTTATGATGAGGGTGATGAGCTTCTCAACATATACGACGAATGTGTAAAGGCGGGCAATCCTGATTTACCGATAATCTTCACCTCTACCTCTAAAATCACCTTCCCGGGCGCCGGCGTTGCGGTCGAGGCGGCAAGTCCAAACAATGTCGCATTGCTTAAAGGACGTATGAAGTATCAGACCATAGGACCTGACAAACTTAACCAGTTGAGACATGCGAGAATGTTCAAAACCACCGATGACATTAAGCGCCATATGAAACGCCACGCCGACATTCTGCGTCCTAAGTTTGAATCGGTTTTAGCCGAGCTTGAAAATCAACTTAAAGGTACGGGTATCGCCCGTTGGACTAACCCACGCGGCGGCTATTTCATAAGCCTGTACGTTCCGAACGGCTGCGCTAAGCGTGTTGAACAGCTATGTGCCAACGCGGGAATGATCCTTACACCCGCGGGAGCGACCTACCCATATGGCATAGATCCGGACGATTCTAATATTAGAATAGCTCCCTCTTATCCGTCGGTTGAGGAAATAAAAAAGGCTTCCGCTGTGCTCTGCCTTGCGGTAAAGTACGCCGCGCTTGAAAAGCTGATCAGTGAAAAATAGTGATTTTCACGATTTTAGCAGTTATTGTAATATTTTAATGTATAAAGATTGACTTTGAGTTGATTTTTATGTATAATTTAATCAAATATTAGTGGAGGATTTGCCAATGAAGTCCAAAAGAACAGGCAAGCCGGTATTTTTTGTAGTGCTCATATTGATTTTAGCGCTTACATACACCGCTTTTTTTGGTGTTGAGAACTACTACGGCGATACCAGAAAAGTTTATGTAAAGGGTGCGGAGGACATTCGCTGGGGTATTGATATCCGCGGCGGCGTTGAAGCCGTCTTCTCTCCCGATAAGGAAGATGTTGACATTACGGACGACGATATGGATGCCGCCAAGGCGATCATCGAAACCCGACTTGTAAACAAAAACATCACCGATTATGAGGTTTATACCGATACCGACAATCACCAGATAATAGTAAGATTCCCGTGGGCGGCTGAGGAAAGCAACTTTGACGCCGCCGCCGCGGTTCAGGAGTTAGGCGAGACCGCGCTTCTCACTTTCTGCCGAAATGAGGATAAGGAAGACGTCATCTTAAGCGGCGCGCAGGATATTGAACGTGCCCAAGCAGGCGTTGACGAAAACGGAAACTATGTTGTCTATCTTTATTTTACGGACGCGGGTTCCTCTAAATTTGCCGCCGCTACTGCGGAACTTGTGGGAAGTAAGATTTCCATCTGGATGGATGATCAGGAAATACAAGCTCCCACTGTTAACGAAGCGATTACGAACGGAACAGCTTACATAAACGGTATGTCCGGTTCTGAGGAAGCAAAGGCGCTTGCCGATAAAATTAACGCAGGCTCTCTGCCTTTTGCGCTGACCGTTGACGACAGCAAGCTTCAAATAATTTCACCCTCTCTGGGTTCAGACGCGCTTAGGGTTATGCTTATCGCAGGTTCAATAGCATTCGGCATCGTCTGCCTGCTTATGATTCTGCGTTACCGCTTAAACGGAGTTGTTACTTCGATAGCCCTTTTAGGTCAGCTTTCCGGTACGATTGCCTGCATTTCGGGCTTCTTCCCAAATACCGACAGCTTTACCTTAACAGTTCCTGGTATCGCCGGTATTATACTTTCAATAGGCGTAGGCGTTGACTGTAACGTTATCGCTTCGGAAAGAATAAGGGATGAATTTAAAAAGGGAAAGACTATTGACGGCGCTATCGACAGCGGCTTTAAAAACTCCTTAAGCGCGATTGTCGACGGAAATGTTACGATAGTTATTGTATCTGTCGTTCTCATGGGCGCTTTCGGTACTCCGGATAGCTTTATAGCGAAAATTTTCTCGCCTATAATGTCGCTTTTAGGTTCATCGATTACAGGCTCGATCTATTCATTCGGATATACCCTGCTTGTGGGCGTAATTTTCAACTTTATAATGGGTATTCTTGCTTCCAAGTTAATGCTCAAGAGTGTTTCTCAGCTTAAATTCTTAAGAAAGCCCTGGCTTTACGGAGGTAAGAAAAATGCGTAATTTTAATATTGATTTTAACAAAACCTTCAAAAAAGTCCTGATTGCTTACGCGGCTATTTTCATTGTAGGATTGGTATTTGTCTTTATTCCCTCTTTCGGTGTAAAGCTGGATATCAACTTTAGCGGCGGCACCAAAATCGCTTATTCGTATTCCGGAGATATTGCCGACGGCGATATTGAAACGACAGTCAAGGAAGTTATAGATAATTCTTTTACGGTTTCAAAGAGCACCGCGCTCGCGGGCGACACAAATACCTTTGAAATAAGCCTTGTAGGTAAAAACTCCATTTCTGCTGAAAAACAGGAGGAGTTAACAAAAGCGCTCGAGGAAAAGTTTAAGGATAATGAAATTCTGCTTTATAATTCAAATTCTGTAAGCCCGACAATCGCCGGTACATTCTTTGCAAAAAGTCTGGTTGCCGTGCTTATCACCGCGCTTTTGGTAGTAATCTATGTGGGAATACGCTTTAAGAGAATCGGCGGTATATCAGCAGCTCTGACTGCGCTTTGCGCTCTTGTTTTCGATCTGCTTATAACCTTCTTTGTATGTGTATTATTTAAGCTTCAGATAGATTCGAACTACATTGCCGTCGTGCTTACCATTCTCGGCTATTCGCTTAACGATACGATAGTTATGTACGACCGCGTTCGCGAAAATGAGCGGATTAATCCCGATATGGAAATAGGGGAGCTTGTGAACAAAAGCATTAATATGGTTAAGGTCAGGAACTTTGTCACATCACTTACAACCTTTATTGCGGTTGTGACAATAGTTGTGGTTTCTGAGCTGTTCGGACTTTCAACGCTCCGCACTTTTGCGATTCCGATGGCGTTTGGTATTGTTTCGGGCGGTGTTTCCTCCCTCTTTATTGCAGGTCCGCTTTGGGTTATCTGGAAAAGGTACAAAGCAAGAAGGCTTGCCGAGGGCGCTAAAAAGAGATAATATTTTTAGGCTCTTTGTCAATAGTTGGGGTAAAGAGATAAAATGAAAATTTGAGTGCAAGCA
>OGOX01001363.1_pt1 | contig 15833 bp, 8 predicted proteins | sample 1552761 | NCBI WGS metagenome assembly OGOX01 (sample SAMEA2580212, study PRJEB22360) | human gut metagenome | biome: human gut; feature: human-associated habitat; material: faeces | place: Denmark | collected 2008/2010
CGGATAACAGATCTGCATCGGTCTTTCCATTGTTGGCTGCTTTGATAATCTGGAACGGCTGCTTGATCACCTGTTCACTGGAAATGCATTCTCTTTTTACTTCTGCAGTCATATCACCTTCATAACTACATTCAAGATCATGTTCTTCTGTATCTGCCAGGTATCCGGTCGGTGGTGTGATCTCCTTGACGTAATATTTGCCAAGATATAAGCCATCTACAGAAGCCTGTCCTTTTTCATCCGTTGTAAGAGAAGCCACCTGTTCCCCTGCTTTATAAATCACACCGGTTGCTCCATCCGGATGCACGATATCTTCACGGGCATATAATCCGTAGACTGCACCTTTCAGTGTTGCATCGCCCTGCGGAACGGCTTTTCCTGTTTCTTTATCAACTTTGAATAAATTGATTTTTGCTGTCACACGGTCATTGCTGAAGGTATGGGCGAAAGATACGGTTGCTTCTTTATCATTGGTGTAAGAGAACTTGAACGTATACACGTCTTCTGTATTTCTTACATAGCCTTCTGGTGCCTGGTCTTCTTTTACGGAATAGGAATGATTGATAGGCAGATCTGCTGTGAATTTTGCCTTTCCATCCTCACCGGTAGTGGCTTTCTCAATCAGGGTGCCTTTCTTTACAACAACTACACCATCTGCATTTTTGATATCGTCTGCCGCATACAGGGCGAAAATACCACCTTCCAGCGGTTTCTTTGTATCTTTATCCTGTTTTACTACAGTGACTTCTGCTTTCTGACGCTCATTGTTGAAGGTGACATCCGCAAATACAACTTCTTTATTCTGTCCGGCATAAGTCAGCGTCACTGTCTTTTCTTCGCCGCCATTATAGAAGTTGTCCGGTGCTTTTGCTTCTTTTACCACATAAGTTCCTAGATGGAGATTCTTCAGGGTAACAGAGCCATTCTCACCTGTTGTCAGATTTTCTTTCACCAGATCACCTTTGCTGTACACTTTTGTACCATACGCAGTCACAATATCTGCTCCGGCATACACGTTGTAAACAGCATTTTTTTGTCTGCGGTTCTCATAATGGAATACGGTTCCACTCTCACTGACTTCTGCTCCGGTAAGCACCTGACCTTCTTTATAAACAGTAAGCTCTGCAAGCTGCTCCTTATTTTCCACGGTTACAGCTGAGGTCTTACTTGCTACCAGTTTTACATTTGTTGCCGTTGCATTTACTACATATCCCTGTGGTGCTGTGATTTCTTTCAGATAAACGGTATCCTGTGTCTTGATAATCGTAACAGAGGATTTTCCATTCTTATCTGTTGCAGGCATCTGAGTGATCAGCTTTGTACAAGCCTCATCGCTGTAAACGCCAAATACTGCACCTGCAAGATTGACATTCGCTGTATCGTCTTTCTTTACGATTTCGATCGTAGCCTGTTCAATCCATGAGACCTTTAAGCTTACATATTTTTCATCAGCAACACCTTCTCCAAATACAAATGCCAGATCCTGAACACTTGCATTCGTAGTCAATTTATATGCTGAATAATCTTTTGTAATACTTCCCTTCATTTTTGCAGAAAAAGTATCACTTACATCTCTTGTCTGTGTCAGAGGAGCTGAGAGATAAAACGTGGTTCCTCCTCCAATTGTTACGCTTGCACCTGCCGCACTTACGGTTCCAGTAGATACATTATGGAGCTTTACTCCTTTTGGTAAGTCCATTGTGATTTTCTGCTGGGAAGATGCGTTGAACTTAATGTTCTCCGTTCTCTGAACATTTCTATCTACATAAGCTTTTACATCCGGCTTTGAAAATGACATCGCTACATCTGGTATTTCCGGCTTATTCACACAATAATTATAGAGTTCTTTTGCCAAAGCCTCTCCTGTAGCATTGGTTCCGTAAAATGCATCACTGCTTCCGTTGGCATATGATGCAGCCATGTGAATGATGATGAATCTTTTTCCTTCTGAAAAATCCGTGTGTTTATTCGCAAAAAAGCTTTCGCTCCCTGCGGCATCTGTGCCGTAATAACACACTTTTGCTAACGCCTGATTGTCTCCAATCTTTGTAATTGTATAATTTCCAGATCCAGGTCCTGGCTTAGCTGGCTGTACACAATACGCAATTGCTCTGACGTTTCCGTAGCTGATATAGTACGGCTCTGTCAGATAGGTTCCAAGATTATAATCTGCATATCTATACAGTGGTCCTTTTTCAATTGTTACCTGCTGTGTACTTCTTGCTGAATAAGCTGAAACTGCTTCAAATGTTGCAATCTCTCCCTCTTCCATAGCATCAAGATCCACACCTTCGTCTCCTGCCTGTTCCAAAACATCATGAAGCTCTAACCCTGATTCTTCATCATAGGTATCCTGATTCTGTGCCTGCTCTACTAAATCATCAAATTCATCAGCGTCAATATCGGTAATCTCCGAGTCTGCTTCTGAATCCTCCGCTTCCTCTGTCTGCTGTTCACTGCCAGCGGTTTCTGATTCGGTCACTGCTTCACTCCCTGCAGTTTCAGTCTGAGCTTCTGTTGCTTTCTCACGCACAATCAGTTTTCGGCTGATCTGGTACTTCGGATGCTCTTGATTTACCGGTTCCACATAATAGACCGCTTTGTAAGTGTCCGCATGATCTGTCGTAAAATCCTCATCCTTGTCATTCTTTGCTTCCTCAAATGTGACTTTGACCTTGTTATCATCCTTGATTTCCAGTCCCGTGTAATCTGATTTCACATCAAATACACTGCCTGTTTCAATTTCATAATCTTTGGCAGTCACCACCTCATCTTCATCCAGAAGGTCTTTCACTTCCTCATAAAGTGGAGGTTTTTCCTCTGGCTGGATCTCCGCTGCATATGCCGTCATCGGAGACAGCACTGTACTAAGCATTGTCATGCCTGCCAGCAAGCCAGATACTACTTTTCTAAAATTACCTTTTTTCTTCATGCTAAGGTCCTCTCTTTCATATATTTGTATTAAAACAGACAGTCCTTAGACTGCCTGCAATACACTACTTATCGTTGTGGAAAAATAAGATTGAACTGTACATTTCCCTCTCCGGGATCGACCATCTCCACAGTTGCTTCATACTGTCTCCCTGTTTTTCTTGATACCAGATCCTTATAATGGATTTTTCCTTTAGACAGGAACTTCTTTGCTGCCACCTTATCCATCTTTTTTCCCTGGCTTGCAAGAAATTTATCATTTTTCCATAAGGTAAAAGCACATTTCCGGTCAGAACAGTAAAAATTTACTTTTCCTTCCCTGACATCTGCTCCACAGCGGGGACATTTGCCAATGACTTCTCCTTTTGCCTTTCCCTGAAACTGATTTTTCTTCTCTTCTGAAATCCCCTGATACCTGGCAACCAGTTCCTGCATCAGCTCTGTAATCCCATTTAGGAATTCATCTGCTGTCTCTGTATTCTGGGCAATATGATTCAATGCCATTTCCCACTCTGCGGTCATCTTCGGAGATTTAATCTCATCCGGTAGAACCGTAATCAGCACATTTCCATCATCTGTCGGCACCAGATTTTTCTTTTCCCTTTTCACAAAGCCAGACTGAATCAGTTTTTCAATGATTGCTGCCCTTGTTGCAGGAGTACCAAGTCCTTTCTTTTCTGTATCTTCGGTCAGCTCTTCATTCCCTGCACGTTCCATCGCAGAAAGCAGGGTATCTTCTGTGTACTGTTTCGGTGGCTGTGTAAAATGCTCCGATACAAAAGAATCACAGGGACCATAATGCTTGCCTGCCCAGATATCCAACTCCGGCTCTTCTTTTTCTGCAATGATTCCAAAGAACTGTTTCAGTTTTTTCTCAATTGTCTTGAACCCTTCCTGTTTTGTTTTCTTTGCATTGAGATAAAACGTATGATAATTGCAGGTAATCTGACATTTATGACTCTCATAAATATAAGGATCTGCAGTTGCTGTCAGAACCCTGGCACTGATCAAATACAAAATCTTGCGGCTTCGTTCTTTCAGTTCACCAATATCTGCTTTGGCTACTTCCATGGTTGGGATAATCGCATGGTGATCGGATACTTTCTTTGAATTTAATACCTTACTCACGTCCGGTTGATATTCCAGACCTTCAGCATAAGGCATTTTCCCAAATAACATCTGAATCAGAGTTTCTGTACTTTCTCCCATCTCATCTGTCAGATACTGGCTGTCTGTTCTCGGATAAGTGACAAGCTTCTGCTCATACATCTCCTGCACAGCATCCAATGTCTGCTGTGCGGTATAGCCAAACATTCTGTTAGCTTCCCTCTGCAGGGTGGTCAGATCATAAAGCTTCGGAGGGCGGACCGTTTTCTCTTTCACATCATCCTTCTCCACTTCGCACATGCGCTCCTGACACTCTGCAGCCACTTTATCTGCATCTTCTTTTTTCTGAAAATTCTCTGTGACCGCATCCATATCGTCAAATTTGATATGAGCCATATAATATTTCTCTTTGGTAAATTCCTTGATCTTCTGATTTCGATCCACGATCATGGCAAGTGTTGGTGTCTGTACTCTTCCAACTTTCAGATTCTGGTTATACAGAACGGAAAAAAGACGGCTCGCATTGATTCCCACCAGCCAGTCAGCCTTTGCCCTGCAAAGAGCTGACTGATAGAGACTGTCATAACACGAACCGTCTTTTAATGACGCAAATCCATCTTTAATTGCCTGTTCTTCCATGGAAGAGATCCAGAGTCGCTTCATCGGCTTTTTACATCCTGCCTGCTCATACACCAGACGGAAGATCAGCTCACCTTCACGTCCTGCATCAGTGGCACAGATCACTTCATCTACTTTGGAATCTCTCATAAGTTTCTTTAAGATTCCAAACTGCTTTTTCGTACCTTCCAATACCTTATGTTTCCAACATTCTGGCACAATCGGCAGATCATCATATCTCCATTTTTTATATTTTTCATCGTATTCCGATGCATCACATAATCCAACCAGATGTCCTACGCACCAGGAAACGATATAACCGTTTCCCTCCACGTAGCCATCTTTTCTTGTTCTGGCTCCAAGCACGGAAGCCAGTGCCATCGCAACCGATGGCTTTTCTGCAATCACTAATTTCATTTACTCCTGCTCCTCTTCTTCATCTTCTAGTACCTCATCATTGAAATCTTCATCTTTCAAAACTTCTGTCCCTGCATTTTCCTGTTCTTCCTGCTCATCTGCATCGTCTACCTCCCGTTTTTCTGACTCTGAATCTTCGGATTCATTTTCATCCTCTTCCATCTCATCTTCATCATCATATTCATGTTTCGGTTTGTAGACTTTCAAGTAATAACCACCTGCCGCAGCTCCAACAGCAACCAATCCGATCAGTAGATAAGTCCCTGCCAAACTTTTGTCTTCTGGCATCTGAATTTCATCCTCTACCTTATCTTTCTCATCTGTCTCTGTCGTTTCCGGCTTTTCTTCTTCAGCCTGTTTCTCTGGTTCTGCATAAACAATATCTACTTCCGGAAGTGTCACAGAATCAGAAAGTGTGAAGTTCATCAGGTCTTTCTCACTGACTTCGGTAAGGAAATACACATTATCCTGAGATTTTGAATTGTCGATGATCAGATAAAAAATCTTACCACTCTTAGTTGAAATGGTATAAAACTCTTTTGTGCCTTCCGTAGCTGTTTTAGTAACAGAATCTGCTGTCTCGCCTTCTTTATTAAGCTGTTCCTCAATACCTGTCACTGTCCGATCATCCACAGTTCCTTTTGCATCTGTTGGCTCAGAAGCCTGTGCATCCTGCGGAAGTGGTGAAGTCGTTGTTTTCTCAGTCCCAGTTGCATCTGCACTGGTCGTGGTTGCCATCGCACCATTGCTGTCACCTGAAGTTTTCTGTTTCTCTGCCTGCTTCTTTGCCCATTCATAATAAGGATTCTGCAACACATACTTTTCAGAAGTATTTCCGGCACCATCCGTTACCGTGATTTCAATCTGTTTTGTTGTAAAATCTTTCTGTGTCAGTTGCACTCTCAGCATTCCATCCTTCAGATCTGTATAAGTGGTGCCATTAACTGTCACAGAAGTAATGCCGGAAACGGTATCATTTCCCTGAATCGTCAGTACACCATCTGTCAGAGATGCAGAAAGCGTAGGCTTTTCTGTGTCATAACACTTAATAGAGCGATTCTGCTCATAGACCTTCCCCTCACCATCTGTCACACGCACATACACTGTCTGATTTCCAGTGATCGTGATACTTCCACTTCCGGTTACATCCTGCCAGCTTCCATCTTTTCCTGCTTTTGCTTCAATCTTTGCTATTGAGAAACCTTCCGGCATATGGCTAGCATCTACCGTAACAGCAATGGTTGTTTCTCCCTGTTTCCAGCCATCCGGTTTCTCAATCGTGATTGCAGGTGTGGTATTCTCAGCTGCATAAGCAGTCTGTGTCTGGAGCAAAGGTGTTGTCAGGCAAAGAAATGTCGTTGCTGCAAGCAGGCTCTTTTTTACCCTGCTTTTAGTAATTGTTCTCTTCTTCTGTTTCATTTTTTCCAGATTCATCATCGGCTTTTGTTTCCTCCTTCTGTATTTCTACCCTGCCGGGCAGTTCATTTTTCATTCTCTTTTTGAAAGCTTCCAGCTCTGGAATGCTCATATCCATTGCACGGATAATTTTTACAATTTCCAGATTTTCCGCTTCTGTTTTTGCTATCTCCGCAGCCTTGAAACGCTTTAAATCTGCTTCATATCTGGCTTTGGATGCTTCCATTTTTTCCTTGGCTTTCTCATAATCTGCCGTTGCTTTTTCAAGACTTTTCATCGCTTCTCCTTTCCGGACGGCTGTTACACCGCCCTTTTCCTTACCATCGTCCGAATCCATAGAAATGACTCTGCCAGTATGGAGAGTTGATGGACGTATACTGCACCGGATGCCCACAATGGATCATCTGACCATTGCCCACATAGATTCCGATATGCGTTACCGGAACTCCTGCATCGTAAGTACCTGTAAAGAAGATCAGATCTCCTGGCTGTGCTTCTGACTGAGATACCGGCGTACAAATGTCATACAATCCCTGTGCCGTTAATCTTCCTGTATTCCTTACACCTGAATGTGTCAGGCAGTAACTTACGAATCCAGAACAGTCAAATCCACTTGGCGAATATCCACCCCACACATACGGTGTCCCAAGATATCTCGCTGCTTCATTTAACAAACGCTGTGCTGCTTCACTGGTATATTCATTGCCGCCAAATCCTGCCCCTTCTCCTGTTTCCAGATAAAAGATCGGGTTTAACCGCTCTCCATTTTTCAGAAGTTCAATGTGAAGATGGCTTCCTGTAGAATTTCCAGTATTTCCTACAAGCCCTATCTCATCACCTTTCGTGACGGATGCTCCTGCAGATACACTCCGGCTGCTTAAATGTGCATACCGCAGTTCATAGCCTTTACTGTCCTTGATCACAACATAATTGCCATAGCTGTCGTTATAAGCAGAAGTTGTAACCGTTCCGGTCAGCCCTGCCATTACTTTTGTCCCTTCCGGTGCTCCGATATCCATACCATTATGAAGCTGATTTGCTCCTGATATTGGATGAATCCTGTATCCATAATAGCTGGTCACACTGGAATACCAGTTAAAATCAACCGGTGTTGCAAACATCTGCAAGTTGCCTTTTGTATCGTTGTAGGCACTGAACAGTTCTTTCTGGAAAAATCCCAACCTGTCCTGACAGATTGACATCAGGTTTCCACTATTTAAGGTGACATTCAGCACATCTACATCTCTTGTCCTGGTCACTTCCACTTCATTGCTTCCATTATCATCTGCCAGATAACATTCCCATGTTTGATGTCCATGTGCAGATGCTGCCGCATGACTGTCATAATAGACATCAAACTGTACACCGTATCTTGCGAAAGCTCCGGTATCTTCTACGGTATATTCGACACCATTCATAACTACCTTTGTTCCCATTGGTACAAACGGATTGGAAGCATCTACCGCTAAGGTATGATTGGCAGTTGGATATGCTCCACTGGCAGTCGGTCCTCCGCTCCAAATACCACAACAGATTGGGCAGTTGCAATAGCCACTGGTAACAACCTGTCCCAAAGATTCTCCAACCCTTACTGTCGCAGTCTCTGTCACAGTCTCATTCACTGCTTCAGTAGTCAGATGGTATTGCTCTGCAAACAACGCATCCAGTTCTGGCTTCACCTGCTCAAACGTAAACTCCTCATATTTTGCAGACAGGTAACTGATCAGGATAAACGGATCATGCTCTATCGGACCAATATCATAGCGGTACTCATCATGCCCCGGTTCTTCCGATTCCATGTTGTTGATCCGCTCCTGCAGATTAGCTTCCAGCTGTGTGTAATACAGTTCCGCTTCCCGGATTGCCTGATCCGATGACAGATAACTGGTTCCGGTATAAGTGATCACATTTTGTAAAAACACTGCAGAGCATGACGTGACATTCGTTATGATCAGAAACATCAATCCGATCAGAACTGCTACACTGATATACACCTTCCGGTTTTCTTTAAAGAAGTTGGTGACTTTGCCGCCAATCTTCTTGATATAATCAATCGTACCTTTTGTAGCTGTTCCTACTGTCTGTTCACTTCGCTTCGCTTTGGCATAATCCCGTTTGATCTGTTGCTTCTGAATCTGTTTTTTCAGTTTCTTCTGCTCCTGACGGGTTGCCGCCTGTGTCTGTTTCTCTTCCTGTCTTTCAAGTCTGCTTCTTTTTCTGGATGCCCTCTGTTTCCTGCGTCTGGCACTTCTCTGTTCCAGCCGGTAAACACCTTCGCCGCTTTCTTCTAACTTATGGGCACCTTCTACCGCCGCATTATCGTCTTCATTTTTGCTGATCTCACGGTGCAATGCTACGGAAGTTGCACTTCCTGCTTTCTTGACAACAGAAGCTTTTTCTGTTTTCACAGATTCCCCTTCACCAAACTTCAAACGGGATTTTTTCTTTCCAGGAGATTCTCCTTCATTTGCCTGATAGACCTGTGCTTTCTTGGAATGCTGCTTTGCTTCCTTTTTCTTTCTTGCTTCTTCATAAGAAAACTTTTTGGCTTTTTCTTTCTGTTTCTGATGGCGGAAATTGACTCCATCCGTATCCATCTGGTTCAATTTCTCCATATCTTTGTCATTTTTCACAGAAGCACCAGTTTCCTCATAAGCAAACTTCAAACGTTGTTTTTGTTTTGGCTTTTTGCTGCCACCTGTCTGATTTCTCCGGCTGTCTCCTCTGTTTTCTGATAGATCAGCACGTTTTTCTTTCAGTCTCCCTGACTGTCCGGCTTCGGATTTTTCTGCAAGTCTGGATTCTTTTCCGACTTCAGCACGGATTCTTTTTCTATTTTGCTGTTTACTACTCTGTCCAAAATCCTCACTTTGCTTCTCTGTCCGTATCAGTTCCGGTGCATCTCTGGATTTTTGCACAGAGGGTCGAATATTTTTCCCACTCCGTTCAGACTGGCGGGGAGACTTATCCACAAGGTTTTCTTCTTTTTCCCCCTGTTTTCTTCCCATCTGCACATCACTGGCACGGTTACTGACACGAACAGAAGATTTATCTGTCAGGTTTTCTTCCACCAGACCATCCTTGGTCATCTTCTGGACTTTCTTGTCTCTGACTTTCATTCTCTGTTCTGCCACTGATTACTCCTCCTTCTTCGGATACCCTTTCCCTGCCTGTAATAAACAGAGAAAAGCGATGCCAAATACAGCACCGCCACTAAAAGTTAATACATATGAAATTGCTCGTAACATTGTTTTCTCCTTTGATTTAACCTGCTTCGGAAGTCTCCTCTAAGCGGGTTGTCATGATTTTATAGAGGGAATTCTTCGGGAATCTGTCTACAAATGGGATAATGACATTTCCATAGAACAAAAGTCCTTCCCCCTCATTACTGTTGGTTACATAGGACAGCTGGGTTGGTGAGATATTCAGCTGTTTTGCCAGAATCTGCCTGTCTCCGGAAGCCTGGTTCAGCATATAAATAAAATCTGAATTTTCAAATATATTCTCTATCTCCCTGGAAGACAATAAATCTTTTATATTCTGGGTGATTCCAGTTGGAATACCACCCCATTTACGAAATCTCTTCCATATCTCCACACTATAAGCTGCGGTCTGCTCTTCCTTCAAAAGAAGATGGAACTCATCCACATAGTATCTGGTGGACTTATGAGCAGAACGGTTCATTGTTACCCTGTTCCAGACCTGATCCTGAATGACAAGCATCCCAATCTTTTTCAACTGCTTACCAAGTTCCTTGATATCAAAGCAGACAATGCGGTTATTGATGTCCACGTTTGTCTGATGGTTAAACACATTCAAAGAACCTGTAACATAGATTTCCAACGAAGTGGCCAGTCGCTGTGCTTCTGGCTCTTCCTGTTTTCTCAGAAGGTTATATAAATCCTCTAGGATTGGCATCTTCTCCGGTACTGGATCGGCAAGATATTCCTGATATACTAACCGCACACAACGGTCAATGATGGTCTTTTCTACCGGCTCCAGTCCATTCTTTCCTCCAACAATCAGCTCACACAAAGACAGAATAAAATCTGCTTTCAATGACAGTGGATTATCTTCCTCGGAATAGTTCAGGTTCAGATCCATTGGATTGATATACTGGTCAGATACTGGCGAAACCCGAACTACCTGCCCATGCAGTGCCTGCACAAGTGCCGAATATTCGGCTTCTGGATCACAGATAATGATATCGTCTTCCGTGATCAAAAAGCAGTTTGTAATTTCCCTCTTTGCTGAGAAAGACTTACCGGAACCTGGTGTACCAAGAATCAGTCCATTCGGGTTCTTCAAACGTTTTCGATCAACCATAATCATGTTGTTGGATAATGCATTCAGTCCATAATAAAGAGCCTCCCCTTCCTGAAACAGTTCCTGTGTCGTAAACGGCACGAAGATCGCTGTTGAAGATGTGGTAAGCCCTCTCTGAATTTCAATCCGATTGACTCCCAGTGGAATACAGGACATGAGTGCTGCTTCCTGCTGATAATCCAGTTGTTTTAAAGAACAGTTATATTTCTGTGCAATTCCCTGCACCTGGAAAATATTGTTATCCAGTTTCTGACGCTTCCTTGCGGTATTCATCACCAGAACCGTTACAAGAAACATTCGTTCATTTCTGGACTGCAGATCTTCCAACAGGTTCTTCGCCTCTTCTCCATAAGTCACAAGGTCCGATGGAAGCACGTCCATATCATAACCGGAACGTACTGCCCGCTTCTGCTCTTCAATCTTCATCTTATCCAGATCTGAAATCTTGCTCTTGATCATCTTGATCGCAGAACTCTGGTCAATGGACTGGATATGAATGTTGACATTGATGCTGTCATCCACATCCAGGAAATCTGCAAGCATCCGGTCTGTAAGCTCCGGTGCAAGAATCTGCAGGTAACTCACACTTCCCAGCGTTCTTCCCATCAAAAATGTCTGATTCTTGGAAAAGTTAAAGGAAGTCGGTGCAATAAAATCTTTGGTCTTTAATCCTGTTTCCGGAAGCATCTTATACTGGAACTTAAATGGTTCAATCCGATCCTGGTTGAACACATGATACATAATCTCCAGCCTTTCCAGACCATTCAGGGAATGTGCCTGTGCTCCCAGGACCTTAAAGTTATTTAAGATATCTGTTTCGATTCTTTCAAGCCTTGGTCTTGCCACCTTCAGGTTTTCTGCTTCGATTCCAAAAGTGATATACTTTGTCTTTACCAGACCATTATTTCCTTTGGAAAGCTGATTTTTCAGCATAGTACGGTACTCTTCACGAATGGCATTGAAGTCATCGTTCTGATCCGGAATATCAATACTTTTTTCAAATTCTGCCACATCCACCTGCTGATTGATAAAGGACAGCTGCACACTGATGGAAGAATCAAAGTAATTTAAGAAATCACAATAATTCTCAAATATCGTAGTCTTATCCTCATTTAAAGCAAGCTGATAGTTGATGTCATAAAACTGAATCGTCTTGGAGAAAAAGGTCTTTGTCACCTGGCAGATACCATCCTGCAGCATCCGAATATACGGAATACTCTGCTGTGCTGTTGTAGGAATGTTTTTCTGTTTCCTGCGGTCCCGTTCCTGCTTCTTCCTACGCTTTTCCTGTTCTCTTTCTTTTCTGCTTTTTTTGTTTCTTCTTTCCTGACGGTTTCTTTTTTCCGCCAGGGACAGACGCTCCTGCTGAGCCTCCTGCTTTGTCTTTTTTGCCATCCGGCACACCCTCCTTTTTTACAAGGGTGGAAATCTCCTGATAAAAATTTTCTGTCTTATATGGTCTTACTGCCGGACAGATAAACTTCTGTCGAATGATATTTGCCACCACTTTTTCAAAGGGAAGACCGTCTTTTTCATACATTGCCATGAAGAAAAACGGAAGCATGATCGTTACCATCAGGATGGCTGCGATACTGGAACCGATTGGTTTTCTCATGACCAGATAAAACGGAATTCCCACAACTGCGGCAAGTGAAAAGAAAATCAGCTGCCGCTTTGTCAGATTTAACGCTACTTTTGTTTTGACCTTGGTAAGGTCTTTTGGTACTGGTACATACGCCATGGTATGCGCTCCTTTCCTGCCCGTTAGTGGGCATTGAATATTGATTTGCTAAGGCTTCCGGTCTTGAATAATGAAAATGCAAGAATCACGGTATAAGCCGCTACTGAAAACATTGCTGCATGAAGGTCACTGGATATGGTCATTGCATTTACTAAAACTGCATAAATTCCCACACAGACCATCATGAAGAATCCCTGAAATGCCAGTGCGAACAAGCCTTTTAAATAGTTGTTTCCGATATTGCCCCATTCCTTATTGGTCATGGTGGCAAACGGAATTGGTGCTATGGAAGTATAAAGGTAAATTTCTATCATTCTTCCGTACAAGATTACCGTAATGATAATTGACAGAATGTGCATGGTAACACTGATCAACATCGTTTCCATGGATAGCAGGAACAAATCCCCTAACTCCATATCCTCCAGGGCATCCACAATCCGTGAAATTGCTTCTGTTGCATCCACCGCAGTGTTTCCTGATATCACCCCGGCTGCATTGTTGACCACATGCTGGCCAACATCAAAGACCGCCATCGTGATATTGAACGTATTTGTCACCAGATAAATGGCTACATACGCTTTGAAGATCCAGAGGAAAATGTTATAAGTCTCAAATTCATGGAAATTGTTTTTCTGTGTTACCATCGTGATCAATTCATAGCACAGGACAAAGGTGATGATCAGTCCCGCAATGGGGACAATCACCGTTTGGGATATATTCTGAATCAGATTAAAAATCCCTGCATTCCATCCCTGCGGTGTCTGTCCCACCTGCCCGGCTATGGTTCCCACCTGCTCATTGACAGACGTGAACATGTTATCCAAACTTGACTTGATAAGCCCGATCAGGATATCCTTTATCGCTTCCGTAATTCTCTCAATGATGGTGTTCATCTACCACTCCTCTTAAGAGAACAATGTTGCCAGCTGTGGAATCAGGGTAGTTCCCAGCAGCATGATTCCGGCACCAGCCATCAGCTGTTTGATGCCCTGGCTCTTAGCGCCGGGATTGTCATTTCCATATCCTTCCAGAAGGTTTACGACACCCCACACGCCAAGACCTGCGCCGATTGCGACTACAAGAGTTTTTAAAGTTGTAATTGCACTGCTAAAAAATGCCATATACATTCACCAAAACTGACTTCTTTCAGGTGTTTACGGGAATGAAAAAACACCGACTAAAAAGCCGGCGCACCTAATGTCAGTTATTCCTTTCCTCATTATTTTTCGTTCATTCCCAAGGTTACTCCGACAGCTCCACCTGAATTACCTCCACCTCTTCTTCGGGTTTCGGTGTGTACTGCGGATTTAACTCTTTTTCTACTTTGTATCGGTTTTTCTCATTTTCATCTGCAAGAAACCGATAATTTTTGTGTTTCGTGATATCATATTTGTCTGAGAAAAATGGTCTGGCACCACGAATCTGCAGGATACATTTTCCTCCATCCATGACTGCAATCTCATCTTCTGTCATCAGCTGTTTGCCTGTTTTCTGGTAATTCAATCCAAAGGACTTCTGATTGCTCCTCGTTTCCGAAGTGTTATACAGGTCAATGGTTTCCTTACCCAGAAGCTCACTCATTTCCTTTAAGGTAGTTTTCTCTTTTCCACCAAGAAATAGTGTAGTATCACAGTTACCCAGAATGGTATCTGCACTATCCTTATACATTGCCTTTAGCTGACTCTGTGACTGCAAAATAATAGAAGCAGAGATTTCCCTGCTTCGGATGGTTGCAATCAGCTTGTCAAACTGAGGAATTTGTCCAATATTGGCAAACTCATCAGCAATGACACGCACATGAACTGGCAGTCTTCCACCATATTCATCATCTGCTTTGTGACAAAGCAGATTGAAAAGCTGTGACTGTAACATGGCAATCACAAAGTTAAATGTTGTATCTGTATCGGACATAATCAAAAACAAGGCTGTCTTCCTGTCCCCGATCTTATCCAGTTCCATTTCATCATAAGACATGATCTCACGAAGTTCTGCTATATCAAATGGTGCCAGCCTCGCACCACAGGAAATAAGAATACTTTTGGCTGTTTTGCCAGCCGCCATTTTGTATTTTTTATACTGTCTGACCGCAAAGTGCTGCGGATCTCTTTCTTCCAGTTCCTGGAACATCATATCCACTGGATTCTGGTAAGTTTCATCCTCTTCACGGGTTTCGCTTTCATTCAAAAGATCCAGAAGGGTATTCAGATTCTTTTCCTCTTCATCTCCTTCATACCAGATAAAAGCAATCAATGCCGTGTACAACAGCTTCTCTGCTTTCACCCAAAAATCTTCGGAAGCTTTTTCCCCTTCGCCTTTGGTATTAACAATAATTGTTGTAACCAGCTTCAGGATATCTTTTTCAGACCGTATATAAGCAAATGGATTGTAATGAAGGGACTTGGAAAAATTGATGGTATTCAGAACCTTAATCACATATGGCTCATGTACCACTTTTCCAGATTTATCTTTCATGATATTTCCATTCTTATCTTTCTTAGGTGGTCCCTTTGCTAACATCTTCCCGCACTCCTCGATCAGAGTGCCTTTCGGATCTGTAATGACCATGGAACAGTTCATCTGCATGACTGACGGCTTAACGAAAAATCGAGTTTTTCCGGAACCACTGCCGCCAATGACCACTATATTTTTATTTCTTGCATACTTTGGCTGTTTAGGTCTACTTTCCATAGTCAATGCTTCTGTTGCTGTTAATGGAATATTCATCCAGGGATCTTCCGACATATAAGGTTTAATATCCTCAGCGTTTCCCCATCTGGCTGAACCATACTCGATTCCTTTCCGGAGTTTCTTTGCATCTGACTGTTTCTGCCATACCAGTAATTTCAGAATGACAGCTGCTACAATTCCTGTCAGCATATCACGCCAGTTAAAACTTGGCTGCAATCCAGTAAGAATCCTGTCTGCATGTTCCATCGCATATAATAGCTTGTTCCCAATATCTTCTCCCAGACTGTTTCTGTAAAGAAATGATGCCCGATTTGTATAAAAAGCAGTTAAGATATATGGGATATTGGTAAGAACCAGTTTCTTTTTATCCAGGGCGGACAGCCTGACCCTGATCTTATTCTTCCATTTTTGCATCAGATTTTTACCGATTTGCTTTTTCATCGGCTCTGCTCCTGATGCCGGTTCTTTACTTTGTCCTTCGATTTCTTTGGCATCATTGCTCTGTAAGTTGCAAGACGCTTGTGAATAGAAGGCTTATTCGCTTTTTGAATCTGTTTCTGGGAAAACTCACGGAAAGCAGCATTGAGGG
>OGOX01001366.1_pt1 | contig 15811 bp, 16 predicted proteins | sample 1552761 | NCBI WGS metagenome assembly OGOX01 (sample SAMEA2580212, study PRJEB22360) | human gut metagenome | biome: human gut; feature: human-associated habitat; material: faeces | place: Denmark | collected 2008/2010
ACCATGACGAAGAAATACGTCCCGGATTATCAAGCTTTGCGTAACGCCAGCCAACGCGAACGCGTACAATGGATGGCTGATTTCCTAAAGCAAAACCAGAAATAAAAATCCCAAGGCTTTCCCCGAGGCCGAAAGATTTTTGTTAATAAATTTTTTGAACAATGAGGTGAAAATTTAATGGCAATCAAAGACATTAATCGTAATCTTGGCCCTTCCGCTTCCCAATCTCATACCACGGAAGCTATTGGCCATGCGGAGGATATGAGTGAAGTTATCACCAACATCTCTCCCGAAGAAACCAAATTCTTATCCATGCTGCCTTCTGAAAACTCCGAGACTCTGTTCTTTGAGTGGATGAGCGAGCATCTGAATCCCCCGAAAGTAAACGCCCATCTGGAAGACGAGGAATACACTGCGGAAAAGGGCGGCTCTCTGCAGGGTTTGCAGAACCACAACCAGTATTTCGTAAACACTCTGAAAGTTACCGAAGCGCAGCGCAAGGTATCCAAGGTGTATCGCGAAAAGGACGAGCTGGCTCGCTTGATGACTAACCGCATGAAGGAACATGCTCATGATATTGAGTATGCTATCGTGTCCAACACTATCAGTCGTGCGGAAAGCGGCACAACCCCGGCCATGACGGGCGGTATTCCGTACTTCATGAAGGAAGAGACTCTGGATGTTACCGTCTCCACCACCGACGGCGTAATTACTGCCAGCGCAGCTCATGACATGAAGACCGGTGACTTCGTGTACTTCGATGCAACCAATATGCCGACTGGTTTAAAAACCAAGACGATTTACTACATCCGTCTCGACGACACTACTCCGGCAACAAAATTTACTCTGTATAACACCCTCAAGGGCGCTATCGAGAAAATTGATGCCGAACAGGTTAAGCCTTCTGCTGCCGGCACTGCTGTAAAGATTATCAAGAATAACGTAATCTCCCTCGGCGGCGCTGCTGACTATACTCTGGACGATTTAAATACTGTCATGGAAATGGTTTACAACCGTGGCGGTAATCCGACCAAGGCTTATATGTCCCCTGCGAAGAAGCGTAAATTCAGCCAATTGGTGACTGCTTCCACGACCATCAATCGCGACATGACCAAAGGTCGCAAACTGGAGCTGGTAGCCGACGTTATCCAGACCGACTACGGTACTCTGACCGCAGAGTCTCACCGTATGCTCCCGGACAGCAGCATCTTCATCATGGATACTGACTACATGCTGTTGAAATGGTTCCAAAAGACTCGCACCTTCGACCTGCCTAAGACTGGTACGTCCGACGCAAAGCGTATTGAGTCCTGGCTCGGTCTGAAAATCACCGCTCCTCGTGCTTCCGGCGCTATCTTAGGTATCAAGCGCTAGTCTAACCTAGTCGATTTCGACCACTTTAAACCCCTCGGTTTCGAGGGGTTTTCTTATATGCTGGCATAGCACAACAGGCAGTGCAGAGCTTTCGTAAAGCTAAGGTTGCAGGTTCGATTCCTGCTGTCAGCTCCATAATATGCTGGGTTGATGTAATGGCAACATGGTCGCTTTGTAAGCGTCTCATACGAGTTCGAGTCTCGTACCCAGCTCCAGTTAAAAATAAACAATAACGGAGGTGCTATCAGTGCTTGTAAAGCAAGATACTTTTATCGACGAGAAGAATCGTTTTCACGTCGTAAACAAATACGACCACAGTGTCGGTGCAGAAGTTGCACGCATGATTGAAAAAGAGGGCGGCGGCAGAGGCACCCTCGGCAGAAACGGTGCAGAGTTCCGCTCTATGGGCGTTATTCCCTGCGAGATGTTCATGTACGACCCTTGGCTCATCGAGGCGCAGAAAGCGCAGCGAGCAGGCGACATGGGCGAATATACAAAGCTGATGCAGAAGTTCTTCGAGGTTCACAGAGAGTTCGCTCCGCTTATCCCGAAGAAGTATTATTGAGGTGAGAAGTCATGGCGATTGAAGTTTCTAAACTTATCCGCAAAATCCGCTTAAAGGCCGTGGATTTTGACGAAATCAAATATACCGATTACCAGATTATCAATGCTATCAACGATGTTATCGACTATCTGAACGCATCCTACGCGCTTCGTAACAGTGACTTTTTGGAGAAGATTAAGGAATACCACCTTAGTACCGAAGAACTTAACAGCGGCGTTAGCTTGCCCTTCGATTTCGTGACATTGGTAGGGGTAAACGATTGCGAGCATGGCTTCCCACTTAGAGTAGTTGCTTCAACGAAGCCGCCGGTGTTTGACGAGTACAAAATTGTGGGCAACAAAATCTTTTCCGGTTTACCAGATTTTACCATTACGTACCGCAAGAAAATCGAGGAAATCGAAACAGAAAAGGACGAGATTGACCTGCCCGCAGTCTTTGAACAGCTTATCAGAAACTTTGCTTTTTCTGTGCTGACAGACGGCGAGGATGGTATGCTGCAAGCTATTGAGCAGGCGGTAGAGGCTATCGTTCCTGCAAGGCGTTATACTCATGCTCGTATCAAGATGCCGTTTATGGTATAGAAGGGAGGGCGCAAATGCTAGTAAGTACAGTGATTCAAGATATTCGCAACCGTATCAATGACAAAGAGGCGATTGGTGATTTTGACAACGACGATATTGTAAGCTATATCAACCAAGCTATTAACTATATCGGTTTATATTTTGTGACCGCCCAGAACCCGTTGGCGATTAAAGATATTGAGGTAGCAGACGGCGATTTGGTGCCAGACGACTATATCAAATTCTGCGGCATTTCGCCCATTAGAGTTACTGGCAAAACCATTAAATTTCTCGAAAGCAACAAAGGAAAAATGGCGTTGCGGTATTTCTTCAAGCCGCCAAATATTACAGGTGTAGACGGAGAAGAAATGCCATATAACGACGCACTGACCAATAACGTAATTGTTAACGCTACGGTGCTGCTCTTGTTGAATCAGCAGAGGCTCAACGTGGCGCAAGACCAATCCCTCAGCACATCGCTCATGGATATGGTTAACAGTGCATTCGGAGTACAAGCGTAGGTGATGAGATGTGAATGCGGAAGATATTAAAAACATACTGCGCAACATCCCCAATTCCGTCTCCGGCGACGGCAAAACTTTCGTTGCAGCGCTGAAAAATTATCTCGCGAAGTACGGATTAGTTACTGATGAGAAGATAGACAGCGCACTTGAAGAGATGACGAAGAAGCCAAACCACGTAACCAATATCACATTGCTGGAGCTGCACGCTATCACTGACGGAGTGCGCAGTAATAACATTCAAATAAATTGGGACTCAACGCCAGTCAGTGACTATGCTAAAGCGGAGATATGGTACACGCGTAGCGCTGACAGCTCTTGGGAGAAGGCTGGTGAGGCGAGCGGCACGCAGTACGTAATGCAAGGTGCGACGGCTGGCGAGACATACCACATCCGTGTTATAGCGGTCAACTCCAAAGGCGTTGCGGCAGACTTTGATACTGCGCCCATAGCAAATATCACAATCAAGGGCAGCCAGTATATTCCCTCTCCGCCGACACAATTTGTCTTGACGTGGGACGAGCAAGGCCCTTTGTGGAAGTGGTTGTTCGAGGATAATAACTATGTCGACTTCTTCGAGCTGAGGTTAGACCAAAACCCCGGTGTTTGGAATGACAAGAGGCTGGACAGCACACGAGAAACGTGGAGCAGAGCAAACCCAGAGGTCAGAAGTGGCACGGCGTATCTGTATATCCGCAACATCTTCGGGGAGTATAGCGAGCCTGCCGTGCATGAGTTTAACAAGGCTATGGGTGGCAAACCTGCCGCACCAATACTAACTGCTACTCTTGACGGCGTTAATATTAAAATGGCTGGCTTACCGTTGGGATACACTCATTATAAGCTTCATATCGTTACTTCTGACGGCGAGGACGATTATTATACTACTTCAAACAGCGAGTATATCTACTTCTTCTTCAGCGGCACTATCACTGTAAGCTATTGCTTTGTCGATGATATAAGCGACGGCGAATGGAGCGATACAGTACAAGCAGACGTTAAAACCTTAATGGTCAACGCCGAGAATATCGCTGATAACGCGGTGACTGCTGCAAAGATTAGGGCAAACTCTATTGATGCAAGCAAGATTCAAGCAGGAGCAGTAACCGCCGAGAAAATTGAAGCAGGAGCTATAACTGCCGAGAAACTTGCCGCTGACAGTGTAACTTCTGATGCTATACAGGCAGGAAGTGTTATCGGTGATAAGATTAGTGCCGGAGCTGTAACGGTAGACAAATTGTATGCCGGAGATATGGAACTTGCAGGAGCTTTAGCGGTCGTTGGTGGTGCAGTAAGGCTCAGCCAAGAAGGATTGAGATGTAGTGAATCGAGCGGAGGTTACACTTTGTTTGACGAACGGGGCATTACGTTTTATGACGCAAATGATAACCAATACGCTCAGCTACATAGAATTTGTGTCGGCACTGCAGCCCACGGCCAAAAAGTGACATTTGCCGCGCCTTGGAAGAATACGCCAAGCGTTGTATGTGTTCCAACAGAATTGCAGTGCAACGAAGCAAATTATGCGCAAAGCAACGTATTTATAATTTGCAGAGCGACAAATGTTACGGTTAACGGCTTTAGCGTAGAGTGTTACACTCGACTTGGCGAAGGTTCGAGCACGACCATTCCGTACAACGAAGATTACGTGGGTACTACTACCGAAAATATTAAAACGATAGACAAATACAATATCGAAGCGTATTTTGACAAAGAATTGCCTGTGCCGAAATCGGCTACAGAAGGAGTGATTGCCGCAGAATTAACCTCGCTCGCTGCTGGTAGCAGACACGTTGGTTCCCACCAAACAACTTACTCTAAAACCACAAGGGCTTACAAAATGCAAATTATATATCAAGAGAATGTTATTGCAGAAAGTGAATATACACCGTTGCCGCAAACATCAGGAGATAATTATAGTGAAAAACTGAAAACGAGGCAAAATCTTCGTTTTGTGTTGCCAAGCGCAGTAGATTACGAAACTAAGGTTACATTACGAATCGTCTTGGCATCATATAAAAGGCGCAACTATAGTTCTAACAACCCGACCAGTGTAACATTAGAATCAGATGAGGTAATATTGATTTCTGCGTCATACAATTCCGGTTCGTTTGCAATATCGACAGGCGTTGCTGCTTTCGTTGCTATAGAAAACGGCAGCACCGATTATAGCCTATCGTAATATTTTGCTTATGAAATATGCAACAAAGTGCGTTAGGCACTCAAGAGCGATATGGTTAGACAATGCCTTTGAAGTGGGAGAGGGGTTTGTTTATACGCGCTACAACAATCCTAATAGGGATGAGCTAGAAACAACAATACTGGATTTATACAGCCGCAAAGCCGCTTATTGTTACTGCTTGAGCAGCGCAATGGCGTGTCTAAATCTTGTCTTGAGCACCAATCAAAAGCAAATAATCGCAGATAAATACATCCACGAAGAATCTAGGTGCTTGCTAAATAAATACAACGCAGAGTATGTTGACTTAGGCAAAGACTGTGATTTTTCCGCGAACTCACTGGTGGTTGTTGATGTTTTAAGCAACCCCGAGTGTAAGGCTTATGACATAGCTGGCATCTGCTCTAAAGCAAAAGAAGCAGGATGTAAGGTGCTGGTCGACAACACAATGCTAACATCCTACTATTCTAATCCGTTTGATTACGGCGCTGATTTTGTTGTCGAAAGTTTGAGCAAATATGCTGGAGGGCATGGTGACTCTTTGGGCGGCGCGCTTCTCTGTAATACTGAAATGGATGATGAAGTGGCGTTATATGGGTACGGCATCCAGCCGATTAACGCATATTTAATTCGGAGAGGAATAGCGACACTTCCGTTGCGGCTAGAAAAAATTAAAAGCAACACAGGTGCGGTGCTGGCATATTTGAAAAAGTGCGTCAACATAAAAGGAAGTGACGCGAGAAGCGGAATGATTGATTTTACATTCGGAACGCGCTTGCAACACAAACAATTCGTTGAGTCGCTGCAAGTAATCGACAACGCATTTAGTTTCGGGCAAGACAACACCTTGGCTGCGGTCGTGAACAGCAACGATTCTGTTCGGTTGTGCATAGGTCTCGAAGAAGCATCGGACATTATTGATGATATTAAGCGGTCGTTAGCACCGTTTGGGATAGGGGGCTAATATGGAAATGACAGTTGCTGATAAGCGGCTAATCGAAGCAGCAGAAGAATTTATGAACATGATTGTACGCGAACGCGGGTATTACAGCATATTCACCGCTGTTAGTTATGCCGGAGATGAAGATGTTATTTATGACGCAGAAGGCAAAGCAGCAAAGAAATGGCGCAGCAGAGTATATCGCACGGTATACCAAATAATCAAAGACGTTCATGAAGGCAAACGAGATATGCCAACTAATGCGCAACTGGTATTGGAATTGCCAGACATCAACTGGAATGTGTGAGGTGAAACCATGCAGATAGAATTTGAAATTGACCAACAGCGTCTGACACGAACGTCGGACGCTTATTTAATCGAAGGCTCAAAGAACTTCGTAGAGTGCATATTCAGTTTTTCTTCCGATTGGGCAGAGCTGGATAAATGGGCTTTGTTCAAGCGCGACAATAACACCTACGAAATTTATATTGAGGACAACAAGTGCCTAGTGCCTATCCAGTGTACTTCTGCCGAGGGCGAGTTCACCATTTCTGTCGTAGGCAGGAAGAACGCAGAGAACGTGACAGGCACGGCAAGCGACAAACTGCTTACAGTGCGTGGCAGTGAGTTTGTCGGTGGTATGGGCGAAGAAGGAAGGCTCACAGAGACTTATTTAGTCGAGGTACTAGGCGAGGTAAAGGACTTGCGCGAAAAGGCCGCCACAAGCGAAGCCAACGCCGCTGAGAGCGCACAGAACGCCAAGGGGTATGCTGATAAGGCTAAAGAGTATAGCGAGTCTGTAAACGTCTATATTCCGTCCGTGAGCCAAGACGGCGTAATGACATGGACGAATAAAGCAGGTCTTGCAAATCCTACCCCAGTAAATGTCAAAGGCGAACGCGGCGAAAAGGGCGAGCAAGGTGCTAAGGGCGACACTGGTGCAACAGGTGCTAAAGGTGAACGTGGCGAGCAAGGGCCGCAAGGCTTGCAAGGCGCTAAAGGCGAAAAAGGCGAAAAAGGTGAAAAAGGTGATGCCTTCACCTATAACGATTTTACCGAAGAACAGCTTGCCAGACTAAAAGGTGCAAAAGGTGACAAAGGCGATGTTGGTCCTCAAGGATTGCGTGGCGAAAAAGGCGAACAGGGTGTCAAAGGCGAACAAGGTCTGAAAGGTGACACCGGCCCGAAAGGCGAAACAGGTGAGCAAGGTGCAAAAGGTGATACTGGAACACCGGCAACTATAAAAGTAGGCACTGTAAAAACAGGTGCAGCTGGCACTTCTGTTACTGTATCTAATAGTGGAACAGCATCAGCAGCCGTATTTGATTTTGTTATTCCGCGTGGAGATAAGGGAGATACAGGCCCACAGGGCTTACAGGGCATCCAAGGCGCAACAGGAGCAACAGGCCCACAAGGCGAGAGAGGGCCGCAAGGCTTGCAAGGGGAGCGTGGCTTGCAAGGTCTGCAAGGCCCAAAAGGTAACGACGGTGCAGCAGGCGCAGCAGGTGCGGCAGCTACTATTAAAGTCGGTGTTGTTACCACAGGTGCAGCAGGTACGGCAGCAAAGGTAACGAACAGCGGTACTACATCTGCGGCTGTGCTTGACTTTGTTATTCCACAAGGCCCAAAGGGTGATAAAGGCGAGCAAGGCGCAGGCAGCATAGTCGCGGTGGATAGCGAGCTGTCATCTACAAGTACTAACCCTGTGCAGAATAAAGTTGTTAAGGCTGCTATTGATACTGTAAAAAAGAATATGTCACAAGGCTTTCAAACTGTTACTGATAGCATCCCCACTAAAGTATCAGCCTTAGAGAATGATGCAGAGTATCTTAAGAAAGGTGCTAACATCTGGGTTGAAAGATACTACACTTATGTTAAGAGTGGTACTAGTGATGCACCGCAGGTACACGTGGCACAATACACTACCTCTACAGGTTCCTTTGTTATTGACCTCGGCTACTTCACAAGTAATCTAACGGGTGGTCAATCTCTTGTATTCACTGCCTACATTCAGTCCACTTCTGACACTGCTGGCACTCTGACCATCAACAATGCTGGTACTATTAAATACATTGGTGCTGCATCTGACCTTGCTATTACAAAGGCTGGTCTGTTGTTGACTGTGTTGATGACAAAAGATTGGAATGATGTTGTTACTAGCATCCTGCAAGCATCTAAGTTAGGAGGTGGTGCATAATGGGACTTAATAGAATGATGATGGGAAAAGGTGAAGTAAAGGTTGTAGATGGCAGCAAGAATTGGAGTTTTGATGAAACAGATAATAAAACAATAGCTTTTACTGTTCCACCGGGGATTAAGAGAATCAAAGTAGAGGCAACTATTGATAGAAATGATGGTGAGCCTGATGCATCCAACTATGCTGGCATAAAGAATACATCAACCAATAAAGTTTGGGGTGCGGGTTGGTCTTATACTGGACCTGATGGTGAAATCGAAGATTTAGCAGATATTGATTCCATTGTAGGTGTAACCCCGAATAAAACCTATAGCTTGCATTTTGACTGTTATTACACAAGTGGTGTGACTTTTTCATGGGGTAAAGCAATAAATGCGATGACACCTACAGTTGAAGATTATTAAGTAAAGGAGAAACAAAATGCAAACAAAATATACGTACAAAGACAAAACATACTCTAATGTTTACGAACTTTCAGAAGCCTTAGGCAAAGAGGGTATCTTTATCCCTCTGTCTATCTCCGAAGATGCACTTAAAGACTTAGGCGTTGAAGTAACACACGAGGATGAACCGATTGAGTATTTTAAAAATCGCAGAATCGAAACTTTAAAGATGCAACGTGATAAAGCAGAGGTTGAACCGATTGAGTACAAAGGCTACTCTTTTGATTATGATGAGAAGGCAAGAGATAGAATCAATGCGGCAATTATTGCGCTTGAACTGCAAGGCGAAGGAGCTACAATAGAGTGGACCACGGCAGATAATGCGGATACTGCGGTTACTGCCAACGATTTAAAGATGATTATTGCTGCCGTAGCAGTACGCTCCAATCTCCTGCATGTTGCATATCGTAAAGCGAAAGAAAAAGTTGAGGCAGCAACTACGGCAGCAGAAGTAGAAACTGTGACAATGGAAGTATGATAAAAGGCGGAACTGCCGAAATTGGAGTGGTAAAAAGGAGGAATGGAAAATGATTATTACAGGTATGGCGCACTTTGAATCTGTGTGCAAAAACAAATTAGTAGAATGGTACAATGAATCTGGTGAGCAAAAAATCACCTTAGAAAACGTCTTTGTTGTATGGGCGTGCAAGACTTTGCAGAACTATAAGGCATTGCTGTCAACTACTGTCAGCGGTGATGGCATTTATGCCGAATACACCTACAACGGCGATAAGCAAGAGATGTATGAGGACGTATACAGAAAAAATTCTAACCGTTGCTTAAAAAGCGAGTGAGGCGATAGCTATTGCTAGGAATCACACGAAAGTGAGGTGAACCGCTATGAAATACAAAAAGGCAAGAATGTATTCGGTGAAGCGGAAGCGCCGTCCAGACGATATGCTGATGAAAAGGTGGCATACATTCATGAAATTTAGACGTATGATGTTTTGGAAGCATCATCGCTTATATACTGGTTCGATACGCAAGGATTTAAGATGGCCGTGTCACTGGGAAGAATTTGACTGGAGTGAACCGCTATGCCCATAGAAAGACAACAACAAGCCGTATCGTGTAGCCTAAGCAATTTGACAGGCGGCATGAACGCTTCTGTACCGGAAAATATGATAGCGGAAAACGAAGCCGCTCTGCTCGAAAATTATATGTTTGAGCAGGGCGTTTTGCGTACCAGAGACGGCTACTCAGAGCCTCTGATTGACATAGGAGAGCCGATTGACAAGATTTGGTATGATTTATCGACCGACGGCTTTTTGCTCGCAGGCAAGCCTCCTGCGGACGGCTCTGGTAGTGCAAATGTCTACTATGCGTATGTTGGTGAGCAGTCAACATCTCTTGGCAAGCTGACGGGCGGAGAACGCCCTATGTGCTGTCGTTTTTCCGATAAGATAATTGTAGCTAGCGGTGGCAAACTGCAATATTACGATTACAAGAATCCGCTCGTAACGGTAGAGAGCAGCTTCTTGAGCGACAATCTTTGGGTGCAGGACATGAGACTTGGCACATCTAAGCGCGGCGACGATAACTTCCGTTATAGCTCGACCGGTGATTGTACATCAAGCGAAGCGTGGAAGGAAGATACTAATATGATTAGCCAAGCGCAATGGTATCAAATCGGCGCTTGTGACGGTGGTGATATTATAACAGTGCTGACGCTCGCAGGCGACCTAATCGTGTTCAAAACCAACGACAGGGGCTATCGCGTATCTGGTACAGTTCCAGACCTCAGCAGCGATGCTGTTTTGAGCGATACGCACGCAGAGGAAGACAGAGAAGCGTTTGCGCTGATGGGCGGTACGATTGTATTCGCTACGGACTTAGGGCTGCGCAGCTTGCAAACTACGACGACCTACGGCAACTTCGATACTACGGAGGTTGCTTATAAAATCAACCGTCTGCTGCAAGAGAATTGCCATAAGCCGAAGGTATGGAATATGCTGACGCGTAGACAGCTATGGATTCGTCCTAACGAAGCAGATAAAAAGACCTTTTATATTTATCAGTACGATACCGGTGCGGCTTATAAGTATGTATTCCACGACGACATTAACGACGCTGTGGAGACGAGCAACGGCATTATGCTTGCTACGGATGCTGGTCTGCGTCGCATGAACTCTGAATATACCAAGGACGGCAATGCTCTTATCAAGTCAAAGATTGTATCGAAGATGTTTATCACGCCGAACAGAATTATCACCCGCTACCTCGATATGTTTGTTGAGGGCAGAGAGGGCGACAACGATGGCAAGATTCATGTGCAGATTGCCAACCGTGGCTTCGATTATAGTTTGGCATCTAAGCGTAGAATCAAACATTTTTACAATTCTTTGCGAGCGTTTGAAATTGTCGTGACCAGCTCATCTCCACACAGAATCAAGAATTTTAATCTGTACGGCGTTGACGAATAATACGTAAAATAACGAAAGGCGGTATGCAATATGAAGGGCAAGAGCCTTAAAGAATGGATAGAGATTTACGAAAAGAAAACAAATGACAAGGCGGCAATCCTACCGGGCTACCGCCTTTTTTATTTAGCAGAGCGTGGCTTTGCTACTATGAAGATGGACGAAGAGGGCAAAATGGTAATCGTGTATCAAGTATGCGGCGATGCTAAGTTCTGGCGTGATTTCGCCGAGCTTGTGGGTGCAACCTTTGGCTGCAACTGCGTCGCAACAATCTGCACTCGCCATATCGAGCCATATATTCGCGGCTTCGGCTGGGAAATACTGGAACGCGAAGAAGTAAACGGACAGTATCGTTACTGGTGTCAAGATAGCATCGGCAGGCTGATTATTATCACCTATAAGCATACTGACAAAGAAACAGGTGAGACTGCGTACTGGGTGACGCATTACTTGAACGCTAAAGCCACCAGTCCGATGATTGAGGAAATGAAAGCAAAGCTAAAGGAAGAAGGTGCGCTTAATGGGTAAAAAAGGCGGCAGCACAACAGTTCAGTCTTACGAACCAACAGAGCAGGAAATCCGCTTGCAGAAGCAGGCTGCCGATTATGCAGAAGCGGTGGCACCTAACGCCTTGTGGCTGAATAACGTAGCACAAGGCTTGCTGAAAGACAGCTTGGGCACTATTCAAGTTGATTATAACCAGTTGTTGTCCAACGCTAATAAGCAAATCGGCAGTGCGCAGCAGGGCGTAGCTAACCTTGCTCAAGGCATCCTTCCTGCGGAGTATCAGAAGAACATGGAAGCGAGCATCGCCAGTGGCGTTAACAACACAATGGGGCAGACGCTTAATAGCCTTGGCTCTCGTGGTATCTTGAACAGCAGCGTTACTAATACTGCTATGAACGATATTTCTAAAAATGCTGCCGATACTATGGCGCAGCAGTACCAGAATAATATCGGTGTTCTGAACGGCTTGTATGGCCAACAGGCATCGCTTGCCGGAAGCCAAATTTCTACAAGTGCTGCGGCACAAGAAGCAGCTCAACAGCCCGCTCTGAACCTCTGGAACGCGTCCCTTGGTTTAAATAGCGGCGGTACGCTTGGCGCTCTGAATGCGGGGTCCGGTCAAGGCACAACAACCAGCACGACCTCTGGCGGCGGCAGCTTCCTCGGTGGTCTGTTCAACGGCGCGGCGTCAGCGGCGATTAACGCTTGGTGCTTCGTGGAAGAAACGCCTGTCGAGATGGCTGACGGCGAACAGAAAGCTATTCGCGACATCGAAGCTGGCGACAAGGTTATGGCCTACGACCATGTACGTGATAGAAAGCACGTCGAAGAAGTCACGGAAGTCATGAAGCCGCATTACAGCGAGATTTACATGGTTATTTGTCAAGACGACGACGGCAACCTGCGTAACGTAGGAACCACACTCACACAGCCGCTAATGCTTGCTGACGGCACTTTTAGAGATGTGTGTATGTTGCGCGTCGGAGATAATCTTAAAAACGTCGGTACGGTCAAAGCAATCGCTTTTGACGGCGAGCGAAAGGTTTACGACTTCAAGACGACGAGACACGGGACGTCGACTTATTATGCTAATGGTTTTGTAGCGAAGGCGGGTACTGATGAATGGGGCGGTGAAGTAGCATGAGTTACGGCAGATATGGAATGAAAATGCAGTATAACCCTTACACGTCGCCGCAGGAACAGTTTGGCAATTTACTCGGTACTGTTCTGGGCACGATTTGGGGCGAGAACTATAACCGTCGTGGTATTGAAAAGGGCGAACAGGAAGCGCTGAGTGCCCTGTATGGCGTGGGCGCAACTTCGCCTACGTCTAACGATGATACGTTGCAGGGAGTCTATGGGCAGGGCTTGCAGGGCAATACTGTTGGCGAGCAGCAAACTTACGAAAATGCAAATTCACAGTTCGGTATTCCGGGCGGCAATAAAGCAGCAGATGCGGCTAACAACGTAATTTCTCCGCAAGATGCCATTCAAAAGGAAAAATGGGAGTTTGTTAAAAACAAATACGGCGGCGAAACTCCAAACCCAACAGGCGATGAGATTATAGCATCAAAGACAGCAAACACCATTAGTACCAATCTTGCGAATCTTGACTTGAGCAAAGTGCCTGTAAGCGACCCGAAGATGCTTAACAATCTCCTCAAAGCACAGTTGAGGAAGAATGGCAGGACGGAATACCAGATTGGGCAGATTATGGATAATATTTCGCCAATGGTTGATGCGAAGGTCAAAGAGCATAACGACGGCATGTATAACGATTTGTTCGAGCAGTATAAGTATGCTCTCGGGACGAGAGATTATACTGGTGCTCAGATGATTGGTTCGCAAATGGCTAAGTATAATCCGGAAGCAGCAAAAATTGCAATGGCCGGACTGCCGACGATGCACGACCAATACAATGTCGCTGAAACTAATAAGCGTATGGATAAGCAACATCAGTATAAAGTTGCTGACATGGCGTACGCTTCGGCGTTGAGCAAAGACCAAGCTAGGTTTAACCATGATTTGAGCTTTAATGATTTTGTAAGGCAGAACAATTATAAGATTGGCATGATTGCAAAAGCTAATGGTATTAGTTACGAGCAAGCGGCGAAATCTTTATTTGGCGTTCAGCAAAACAAAGCCAACGACCAACGTATGACGGCGGCGAAAGAGATTATTGCCGATGCGCAGGCTTGGACAAAAAACAATCCTGACGTTCCCTACCCGAATCAAGGACAGTTGCGTTTGGCACGTAATTATTTGACTGGCGTGCTTAATGGCGGGCAACAGCTTAGTCAAGTTCCTGCGAATGTAAACGACTATAACCAGATGCAAGACTGGCTGAACCAGATGAAAGAGGCTGACGGCGGCAGGCATAGCGATGCACAGCTTGCGGCGCTTGCTCAAAAAGTGCTTGGAGAAAATGGCGGTTATTTAAACAAAGCGTTGAAAGACCGCGGCTGGATAAAATAAACTAACGGAGGCTGGACGATGGCTAACAATAAATATAACTTCCCGGATTTGAATAATGAACGGCCTGTATATGATTTTTCGTGGCTTGATGATTACGCGCCAGAACCAGAAAAAAACAATGACGACGATGGAATCCTAAGCGCGGCTTATCACGGCATAGCAGGAGCGGCAGGCAACGTAATCAGAGCAGGCGGCAACCTGTTAAATTATTACGGCAAGCCTGCCAATATGACAGAGGAAGAATGGGATAAACAGATGCAGGCCGACGGTGGCTTGCGTGCCTTTGCTAATCGAACTAACAAAAAAATCGAAGAGTTTGGCAAAGAGGTAGAGGACGCTCATGCCCGCTCTTATTCTGACCAGTTTAGCGCAGCATCTATTGCCAACGCCGCAGCGAGCGTTATTCCTTACGCTATTGGTTTGGGCCTAAGCGCAAAGGCTGGCGCTCCTACCGCTGGTGAACAAGCCGCAGCGAGCGTTAGCGCTTCTTCTATGGCTACGAGACTGGCTCCATATCTTAGTAAGATTTCCGGAAAGTATGGGGAGACCGTAGCTGCCAATGCTCCTAAATATATGGCTCCGATTATTGCGAACCTCGAACTTGGCCAGAAACAGGCTTTACCAGAAGCACTGCTGGAAAGCGTAACCAGCGGCAAACTTGATTATATCGACAATGCTAAACTTAATGGCACCTATGTGCCGGGCGTTACCGAGCAGGAAGCAGAGCAGGTAGCTAAAGGCGTGCTTACCGACAACTTGATGTTTATTACTGGCACTGACACTATGCAGGATGCTCTGATTCAGATTCTTGGTGGCAAAAAAGCAGGCAAGCTCAAAAAGGCAGCGACGGCTATGGGTGTCGGCGGCGGCATCAACTCTGTGCAGGAAATGGGGCAGCAGATTATTCCGAAGATGGAATCTGGGCAAGAGTGGAGCTTCACTGACCCCGATATACTGCTGTCTGGTTTGGTCGGCGGCTTGACAGGCGGCGTACCTGCGGGCGTTGCTAATATGTACGATAGTTATGGCCCGGGAAGCGCAAACACTAATGTTACTCCTAGCGACGCTGGCACAACTCCTGCTCCGGGCGTAGATGTGACGAGCGTGGACAACGAACGCGAAGCCTTTATCAATGCTATCGGCGGGCAGGAAAGTGGCGGCAATTACAACGCAGTGAATGGACGTACAGGGGCAAGCGGTAAATATCAAATCATGCCAGAGAACTGGTCTGCGTGGGCGCAAGAAGCTGGCTTATCTGCCGACGCTCCCATGACACCAGAAAATCAAGAAATTGTTGCACGTCATAAACTCGGTGAATACTACGACAAGTACGGCGCACGCGGCGCTGCTATTGCGGGGTACGCAGGCGAAGGCTCACTGAGTTACAGCGAAGAAGCACTTAATCGCAAACAGGGCAAAGGCGATGAACCGTCTATCAACGAGTATGCAGACCAAGTGCTTTCCAGAATGGGGAAAACTGGTTCAAACGCAGGCGATATGGGCATTCCTACTGCGCGGCAGGCTAAATCCTTCCTGCAACAGTACCTTGAGAATGATGCTGCTGCTGGCGATGAGTACAATGCGGTTGATACAATTCTCGGTGAAGGTTCTGACGACGATATTATCACTA
>OGOX01001375.1_pt1 | contig 15760 bp, 9 predicted proteins | sample 1552761 | NCBI WGS metagenome assembly OGOX01 (sample SAMEA2580212, study PRJEB22360) | human gut metagenome | biome: human gut; feature: human-associated habitat; material: faeces | place: Denmark | collected 2008/2010
TGGTGTGATAACGGACTTCAACTCCTTCCGCCAGAAGTTTTTCATCACAGAGTGCGGTAAAAACCACAGGATCGACCGGAATCTCGAACCGCCAGAAATCTTCCGCCCGGTAGCGGGTGAATTCAGGCAGAGTATCTCCACATGTTTCCACACACTCATGAACCAGTTCCCAGCCGATCCCGGCGATCCCCCGGCGGCCTTTCCCGTCGAAGAAAAGTCCGGGAGAGGCAATCCCCGAAAGAGCCAAGGTGCCGCCGTTGATGCCGGAGCGTTCAATCAGCAGACAGCGAACGCCGCTGCGGGCACATTGCAATGCGGCGCATACCCCGGACACCCCGGCTCCAACAACCAGAACCGCGTTTTCCGGAAACGAATTTCCCGATTCAGTATTCATGCAGAAAAATCCTTTCTTCTTTCCGATTTCTGCGGAAAAATCAATACGGCACGCAGCCGGGAGGCCGATTAAATTGCAGATGCCGGAGAGGCTGCAGCACAGCTCTCCCGAATGACCAGACGCGGCGGAATGATTGTTCTCCTGGGTTCCCCCGCAGGCTCATTCATACGTCGAAAAATATGATCCAGAAGAGCCTGGGCAATGTACGCCGGAGTTTCATACGCGATTGTTGTCAGGGCGGGGATCATGTATCGCGTGTCAGCCAGATCATCCTGCCCGATCATGCTGACTTCGTTCGGAACGCGGACCCCCAGTTCATGAAGCTGCCGGATTGCTCCCATGGCCACCATGTCGTTGTGAGCCAGAAACGCGGAGGGTAGCGAACCGTTTCTCTTTCGATATTGATCGACCAGTGCCATCCCGTCGGCACAGACCAGTGTTTTGGCGGGCAGTTTCTCGGCGCTCAGTCGGACGCTCATTCCATAAACTGCTGCGATTTCCGGCAGATGCTGTGCACGCCATTCCGAATCGCTGCCGAGCCATCCCACACGCCATCATTCCCCTCAGCTGCAGAATTCTCGACATTACGAGTCGTAGTACCCGAACCCTGACCACCGCGGATGATTACATTGCTCGCATCCGCAAAGTTCCACATAATCTGCTGAGCGCGCTTGGCGTAAGCGTTGTCGGTGTAGGAGCCGCTCAGTTCACTGGTCTGATTATTCATATCAGTCCACCAGAAGCGCCAGCCGTTGTGGAAATCCACGTTTCCCCCGGTCACGTTAATGACCACAGAAGAGGTGTCCGGAATATTCGAGAAGCTAAAGCTCACGCCGGTATACGACAAGGAATCGTTAAGCATGCTTGCCGGCAGATTGAACACCTGCATGGAAGACGTGCCATTGCCTACAAACTTGATGATCTTCTCATGCACGCTGTCGATGGTGAAGGTATAGCTTCCATCGAACTTCGTGCGAACAAGGCCGTTTTGATTTTCGTTATCTGACGAGATTGTCGCATCAGCCACGTAGACACTGCTTGACTGCTGCTTGCTGAGGCTGCTCAGATTCCCCGACAGCGTCTTGATATAGGAGCCGAACTCGGTGAATGTCTGACCGGTGGAACCTATCTGATCATCATTCTGATTCCAGTTGACAGTACCGCTTGTATCGCTCGGCACGTAAACAGAATTGCGCTGGGTGTACTTATCCTTATTGGTATTTTGCGAGCCGGAAGACGCACCGAGAATGTCATTGGACGAACCGCCGTACACGGTGGTTGGAGCGCCAGCAATGTTAGCCGTATAACGTGGCTCCGAAGTCTTGGTCTGGCCGACCCATCCGGCATTACCCCAAGCCTGCGCACCGCCGACCCAACTGATGTCGCTATCGGAGCTATTACCCCTCACCTCAAGCGTGGAGGAACCTGTTGCCGGACGATACTGACCGCCAAAGCCCACAATGCCAAAACGGAAGCCCTTGTGGTCTTTTATATAACCATTCTTCACGCCATCTTTATCCGTGTAATACGAAGTCCATAGCCCCTTAAGCGGATGCATAAGCAGCTTGCCGTTCACCGCGGTCAAGCCCTCGGCTTCGGCAGCGTATGAACCAGACGGCCCATTGACGTTATTCATATTGCCGGATGAGGCTTTCTGGCCTACATACATATCACTGCCAACATATGTGGCGATTCCGGAATCCACAGTTCCGCTACCGGTATCGGTGCCAAGGGAAATGCTGGTAGGCGTGCAGATTGCGCCGTCATTGTGACTTTCGTCAGCTTTGGCATTGTAGGCGGGGAGGAGGGAGGTGACGGCGACGGTGGCCATCATGGCTACCGCTATGGCGGCGGCGGTCAGGGAGCGGGTACGCGAAAGCGCGCAACCGGATGCCGATCGCGTTCCTGCATAGTGTCGTGGTGCGTTGCCGACACCATTACGCCATTGCCTCATCTTGTCCCCTATCCGCAAAGTGTTCACCCTTCTGAGTCCCTCAACTCGAGGGTTGATATCCTTTGCATAATGCCGTTATCACTTCTGTTTTACGTATAGCTTCTGCGCTGTTCCCATCTCCGGCAACACAGCCGGAAACCTCTGTTTTCCCTTTTTCTCTGACCTACGGTTTACTATGATAACCTTTGCAGTTATGAAAACAAAATGAAACAGAAAGAACCCACACCCCCTCCCCCGATACGTTTTTTCGTCCCCTCTCACGGGGACAACGCTTTAAAGCCTGATATTCAACGGTTTGTCAACGATTGCAAAATCAAAAAACACATGCTGATCATTGAATGAAATTCATCATTCATCAGCCCCCGATTGGCGTGTCATGAAACACATCACTGCAAATTGTTTCATTTTTTTTCCTGAAAACGTATGCCACACACCGTGACTATAGTGGGGGGTATCCCTTATCAATCCACCCCAGGCCATCACAATCAGCCCGTCGGCATTGACGGGCTGCGGAAGAGCAATGAGACTCGGCTCTCAGCGGCCAGTGCCATACACGGAATCGGTGCCGCGCAGTACGAGCTGGGCGCGCACAATCTCATGCGCGTTCTCAAGCGGCCCACCTTCGATAAGCTTCATGGCCTTTTGCGCGGCCGCGCGACCCATCGCATACGGATCCTGGCGCATGGTGGTCAGGTTCACAGTGTCGGCGTACGGCGAATCGTCGAAGCCGATAATCGAATAGTCACTCGGCGTGTGGTGTCCGTAACGTTCCAAACGCAACACCAGCGGAATCGCCATCATATCCATCTGGCAGCAAATCGCGTCCGGGAACTCGTCCAACGCAAGCAGCGCGGTCAACGCCGAGTCGGCGAAGGTCTTGCCACGCGGCACAGAGACGACGCGCCACTTGAAGTCATGGGAGGCCTCCATCGTCTTGCAGGCGCGGATGAAGCCCTGTCCTCGCGCATCGATGGAGGAATTAATGGAATCGACCGCATCGGAGCACACGTACACGATATTCTTGTGCCCCAGATTGATCAGATGCTGGGCGGCGGTGAACATGCCGTCCTCATCGTCGATGGAGATGGTGGCGTCGAAGCCGTTTTGCGTCGGCGTATTGATGCCAATAATCGGTACGTGGATGCGCTTGAGCTGCTGGATTTCCTTCGGATCCACGCCGAACGATGTCACGAATACTGCGTCCACGTTGCGGCGGACCGGCAGATTCGTGAAGAAGTCGCGGCGGTTTTCGGCGGTGTCGACGTGCTGGAACAGCGATACGTCATACCCGGCATTATGCATGACGGATTCGATTCCAGCGAACACTTCCGTATTGAACCAGCTAGTGATCTCTTCATTCATCAGCATCGCCACACGGTACGATTGGCCGGATTTCAGCGACGTGGCGGAACGGGAGATGTTGAAATCAAGCTTGTCGGCAGTTTCCAGCACCTTGCGACGTGTACGTTCGGACACCAGTTCCGGACGCGTGAACGCGCGCGACACCGTGGAAATCGACACACCCGCGGCCTTGGCCACCTCGCGAATGCCTGCTCTATCCATCTCTCAACCCCTTTGCGGTTTCTGCATCATAATCACAAACGTTCCCAGCCTTGGAAACACTTGCCCGAGCGGCAATGCTCTCCCATATTGCTACTATTATACTGCGAACGTTGTCAAAAATCACGCTAATGTTGCACCAATAGCACAAAATATCAAAATAACTGGATAAGCCGCGTAAAAAGCCCACTTCGTCCACTGCCGCTTATAACCCAACTCGCCGTTGTAATAATGCACGAATGCAACGCCAATGCCAGGCATAATCATCATCACCGCGCCAAACAGGCCGGCAGTGAACATCATCGAATTCTCATGCTGGCGCATCAACGTGAAAATCAGCACGAAACCAAGCGTCACCGAGCCGACGCTCATCATATGCTGGCGCAGGCCGACGCGCAGCAGCAGATCCCACAACAGTCCGATCAACACCAGACCGACCGACAGCACAATCTTCATTGACTTCTGGTAGCGCGCCGCCACCCAATCCAACACGGCAAGCACAACGAACGCGATGAACAGACCGAAAACAGGGTTCTGCGAGCCAAAATCGAAAGCCTTATGCGACGTGCAGAGGTCGTACGGCACCTCACACACCACGGCGAGGATGAACAGCCGTAGACCATACGCGACGCGACTATGTGTTTCACGGAAACCCTGCACCAGCAGCCACGCGTAAATCGGAATAGCAAACCAAGATACGACCTCGCTTAAGACCATCGCCGTCAGCGACGTCATATTATTGACGTCGGAACCGAAAAACAGCGGCACAATGGTGGTGCTACCAGCTGACAGAGCCAACGCCACAGCGCCGATGACCTTGAGCTGGAACACCGTCAGTCCGCGGTGCTTCTTCTTGGTACGGCGAGCGCCGCCGAATCCGATCTGTTCAATCGAATCAGCTCCAGCACCCTGCTCGACATAGCTTTCCATATGTCCTCCTCAGTTCCGCATACGGCCTTTCGTGCGCCCAAGACGCCCAGTACGCCCAAGACGCAACCTACGCGCGTTTCACGCGTTCAGCACGAATTTCAGCAGACCGTCGTAGTCGGCACCGGTAAACGAACATACCGCATGCTCCGACTTGGGCGGGTCGCTCATCGGCGAAATTTCCGTACGGAAGTATGCTGCGTCGAGACCGGCGGAAATGGCTCCGATAATATCGTTTGCTTCATCGTTGCCCACCATGAGCGCGTTTTTTGCGATTACGAACTCGCGGTCGAGAGCCAACATGTACAAGTCGCGGGCAGGCTTGCGGATTTTCTCTTCGCTGGAGATAATCACGTCGTCCAGTACGTTCGCCAAGCCGGTCATTTCCAGTTCGGGGCGAGTATAGCAGGCTTGTGCGTTGCTTAGCAGCGCCACGACGACGCCGGCCTCCTGCAATGCTTCGATCATGTCGAGTGCGCCCGGATACAGGCGGATCATGCTGGTGCTGCCCTGCCGGAACGCCCATGCGGCTTTCAGCGCGGCTTGCGGCAGTGCCAGTTTCTTTTCAGCCTCCTCACTACGGTTCATCAGCAGCGACCGGTAGACCGGCAGGATATCGAATTCATCCCATCCGTTACGGACGATTGCACGATCGGCTTGATGGACCATTTCGCGGGCCTCAAGTTTTTCGAAGCGTTCGCGCATTTCGTCGACCGATTCGTAGTCGGCACCCAGTTCGCAAACGCAGTCATATAGCGCCTGCCAGGCGGTTTCGCTCTGTTCGTCTGTACGAATGTCGATCAACGTCCCGTAGAGGTCGAAAAATACCACCTCATATCGTGGATTATGAGCTCCGGCTCCCACTTCTCGTATCCTTTCTGGTTTTCCGGCCCCATTGCCGTATCGGTTACGGCAACCGCAGCTTTGCGGTCGCCGTTTTGTAGCTTCCCTACTGAGAGTATTACTGCAACCGCCAGATTGCAAACGTATGCGGTGGAACAATCAAATAATCGCCATCACCTGCGCTCACATTGCCTTCCACCGGACTGACGGACGAGCCGAGACCACACCAGTATCTCCGTATTCCGCCAATCGGTTCCAAACCCGTTACGGCCACGTCAATAACGCCGACGTGTCTGCCTGGATTGGCGGCCATCAGATAATCGCCGACGCGGAACACGAGTTCGTCGCCTTCCGTATCGACGATATTGCGATTGCCGTCGAACCACTGTGGATCAGACTTGCGCAATGCAATCAACTTCGCGTAATACTCAATCAAATCGCGCTTCTGCCATGCACGGTTCCAATCGAGCCAGTTAAGCTCTTTGGCGGAATCGTAAGAATCAGAGCTGCCGAATTTGGTACGTGCGAACTCCTCGCCGGACAGCATGAACGGGATGCCAGCGGAGGTAAGCGTGATACCCACAGCCAGCTTGTTGGCGTCCATCACGTCGGTCAGCGCGGCCGCAATCTGCGGACCGACACCGGCCAGCCCTTCCGCCGAGAAATCGGCGTCATACATGACTTTTGGCACATCCACGGTATTTTCGTTAACGCCTTCGGCCACGGTGCTGCCCAACGAACCAGCCGCAAAGCTCGCGCACAACTTGTCCCACAGCGTGAGGTCGTCGTGCGCGGACACGTATTGAATGACCTGGCCTGCCACTCCTTCCGAATGTTTGCCGCGACGCCACGCGTCCACGGCCTCACGCGCAGCCGCTACGTTCTCGTGCATGCCACCGTTCACATAACCCGGGCGGTCCGAGAAGAACACATGGCCCTTGATGGTGTCTCGCGTGGTGTCGCAGAAGTGGCCGATGCGACTGTCAAGCTTCGACAGGCCTGACTTGTCAGCCAGCACGGTGTCGCTGGGCAGCGGCGCGGTGGCGCCCGCGGACCACGGTTCGCCGTACATGAGAATGTCGCGTCCACGGCCGGGAATCTCGTCCAGCGCGGCGCGCACGGCATTCATGGTGTCCACGTCAATCAGCCCCATCAGGTCGAAACGGAAGCCGTCCATGTGGTATTCGCGCGCCCAGAACGTCACGGATTCCACGATGAACCGGCGGAACATCTTGCGTTCGGTGGCCATATCGCAGCCGCAGCCGGATCCGTTGGCCAGCGCGCCGTTGGGCTTACGGCGCAGGAAATAGTCCGGCACCGACCGCTCAAACCAATTATCGGGCGAGAACATGTGGTTGTAGACCACGTCCATGATCACTTTGATGCCGGCGTTGTGCAGCGCCTGCACCATCTGCTTCACTTCGCGGATGCGCACCGACCCGTCGAACGGATTGGTGGAATACGAGCCTTCCGGCACGTTGTAATTGACCGGATCGTACCCCCAGTTGTAGCGATCGCAGGTCTCTTCGTCCACGGAACCGAAATCGTAAATCGGCATGAGCTGCACCGCGGTGACGCCAAGTTTCTTGAGATATGCGACGCCCGTGGGAAAGTCGGGATGCCCGTCCAGAGACGTACCGTCGTCGGTGAACGCCAGATACTTGCCCCGATGCGATTCGGGGAAACCGCCGGCGGGATCATTGCTGAAATCGCCCACATGGGTTTCCCAGACCACCGTCTGCGCAAGCGGCACGTCCGGCATATGGTCGCGGTACCAACCATCCGGATTGGTGCGGCTGAAGTCCACGACCATGCTGCGCCGGCCGTTCACACCGGCCCCGCGCGCCCACGGATCGGCGACGCGGTCCACGGAACCGCAATCGCGTTCAATCAAAAAGTCGTAATACACGCCGTGCATGTTGTCGGCGAAATCGTACGTCCAGGAACCATCGGATTCCGGACGCATCGTGTACTGTCCAATCAGAGCGTCGCCGCTTTCCCCCATGGAGCCACGCGAGAACAGTCTCAGGGTCACCTTCTGTGCGGAAGGAGCCCAGAGAGCGAACTGGGTGCCGGTTTCAGTAACAACGGCACCCAGCGGCCGTTCCAGACACAGCGGGAACGGTTCGGCGACGCTCGTGTTCGGCTGTGCGAAGCTGTCTACGAGCGTCATATCCTTTGCCTTTCTTTAGCCCTTCACGGAGCCCGACATGGACTCCTGATAGAAGCGCTGCATCACAATGAACAGGATGGCGATCGGAACGGAGATCACGACCGCGGCCGCGGCGAAGCGGGCAAACCAGTTCTGGATATATTCCTTCTGCAGCATGAGCCACAGGCCCAATGCCACGGTGTAGTTGGATTGCGTACGGCAGATTCCCGCTGTCAGGAAAAGGTCGAGCCACGGGGTCAGGAAGCCGATGATGGCCTGGTAGACGATCATGGGCTTGCAGATCGGGATGATGATCTTATGGAACACCTGGAAACGGGTGCAACCGTCGAGCAGGGCGGCTTCGTCCAGCGAGGTCGGAATGGTGTCCATATAGCCCTTCATCACGTAGAAGCCAGCGCCGGAACCGGCGGAGTACACGAGAATCAACGCCACGGTAGTCATGGTGCCGCTTGACAGGCCCAAGGCCTTCAAGATGAAGTAGATGGCGGTGACGGCCATGATACCCGGGAACATGCCAAGAATCAGCACAACGTTCATGAAAGTCTTGCGCACACGGAAACGCATACGGCTCATGCAGTATGCCACAGAGAGCACGAAGATCAGAGAAATCGCACAGGTGAAGCAGGCGATGATGAACGTGGTGCCGAACATCTTCGGGAAGTCCAACACGTTGCGGTCGGTGAACAGCACCCTATAGTTGTCCAGAGTCCACTCCTTCGGGAAGAAGGAGCTGGTGTACGGGGCGGTGTTCTTATTGAACGACTCCGCGAACACCCATACGATTGGGACGAGCCAGATGACGGCCAGAATGGCCAGGAACAAGTGGGCGAACACGTCGCCGGTGATACGGCGGATCTTCTGGTCGTGCAGAAGGCCGTGGCTTTCCACTTTGGTTGCGGAATGCTTGTTGCTCATCGGAATGCCTCCTCATTCTTATAGGAGCCGGAATTGCGGTAGGTGATCAGCGAAACGATGGCCAACACGACGAAGGTCATGATGCCGATCACGGCACCGAGATTGTAATCCTGCTTGTCCACGGTCAGCTTGTACAGCCAGGTGATAAGCAAATCAGTGGAGCCTGCGGAATCGCCCAATGGCGTAGGATCGCCGCCGGACAGCAGGTAAATGACGTTGAAGTTGTTCACATTGCCCGTGAAGGTGGTGATCAGATACGGGGTGAGCACGAAGATAATGTACGGCATGGTGATCTTAGTAAAGATCTGCCACCAGTTGGCACCGTCGATCTTCGCCGCCTCATACTGATCGGCCGGAATGTTCTGCAGAATACCGGTGATCTGCATGATGGTGTACGGGATACCGACCCACAGGTTGATGATGATCACGGTGACGCGGGCCCAAGTGGCGTTGGTGAAGAACGGCAACGGGCCGTCAATCCAACCCCACGTCTGCAGCATGCGGTTCACCGCACCCTGCGGCTGGAGCATGGTGTGCATGACCAACAGAGACACGAACTGCGGAACGGCGATGGACATGGAGAAGCATGCGCGCCAGAAACCCTTGAAGTGGGTGGTCTTGCGGTTGATGATCATGGCCACGAACATGCCGAAGAAGAAGTTCAGGAAAGTGGCGAAGAAAGCCCAGACCAAGGTCCACACCAGCACGCGTCCGAACAGTGCGGCGTTAACGGTGCCGCCGCTGTTGGAGAAGACCTTGGCGAAGTTCTCAAAGCCGACCCAGTGGAACAGCACGAGGTGCTTGTGGTCATAGCTGGTGAATGCCATGGAAATCATGAAGATCAACGGCAGCACGGTGAACACGACGATGCCCAGCGTGGGCAGGAACATCAGCAGAACGTGCGCCTTGGCATCGAGCAGCTCGCGGACATCGTCCATGAAGCTCGGAGCCTTGCCGTTCTCCTCGAGCAGCACCTGGGACTTGTATGCAGAGCGCACGGACATGACCCACAGGCCGATGAAGGCAGCGGTGATAACCAGAGTGGCGACACCGTACAACAGGATGACCACGGAACGGTCAGGTTCGGTGTAGACCCAGAAGCCGTCGACCAGCTTCTTGCCGCCTGCATTGGTGCCCAAGGTCGGCAACTTGGAAAGATAGTCCACGCCACTGATTGCCATGAACACGAAGTATGCGATTTCCAGCGCCAGCATGGCAATGCCCTTGACATACTGCTTGCGCACGATATCGCCAAGACCAAACACCACTGCGGAAAGCTTAGTGAACAGGTCACCACGCCGGAACGCCGCCCTTACCGTGTAAGGCGACGGAGAAACATAATCAGCACCCTGCTTCCGAAGGCGCTTCATCTCCCGTGGGGAAAGAGTTGTTGCTGTCATTTCGACTGCCCTCTCATATGGATATTGAAAGATAAAAAAAGCTTTGCTCCCGGACAAGGGGAAGGAGAATTTAAAAACCTTGCCCGGGAATGCAAAGCTCGGAGGAGGAGTGAGCCACTATGCAAAGTGGAGAGAGACACCGCGACTCGAAGCATCTCTCAAAGCTGCAGGATGGCTGGGGGGATTTGGCAGTGCCAACCACCTGCATTCTTCAGTTATTGGATTTTTAGGATTACTGATTTCACTCAGCGATCTTGCCACCGGCCTGCTTGACCCAATCCTGGTACTTGGCGGCAGCGTTGTCCTTGGTGATTTCCTTGTTGACCAGGGCCTTGCCGAAGGTTTCGGCCGGAGTCCACCAATCGTTCATGCCGGACAGACCGGACTGCAGGAGGGCGGTGTTGGCCATGGTGTCGGCCTGGGCCTTGGCTGCGATGTCGTCGGTGGTCAGGTCGGACAGGGACTTGTCGGTCGGCGGGATGGCGCGCATCTCGTAGTGCAGCTTCTGAGCTTCGGTGGAGCCGAGGTAAGCCGCGAACTGAGCGGCGGCCTTCGGGTTCTTGGCGTTCGGGTTGTAAGCAGCGGCCTTGGTGGCGGCGAAGGACTTCATCTGCTTCTTCTGGCCGTTCACGGTGAAGGTCGGCAGAGAGGTGGCGGCGTAGTTGTCACCCAGGGCCTCCTTCACGTCCTTAGCGGACCAGGTACCGGAGAACAGCACGTCGGCGGAGCCATCCTTGATGGCTGCGAGGCCGGAAGCGCCATCGTCGTTGGAGAAGTTCGGGTTGGCGACCACATCAACCAGATAAGAGGTGATATCGGCGCCGTCCTTCGGGAAGACCATGCCTGCGTCAGCATCATTGCCCTTCTCGCCGAACAGGCTCAGGCCATCATAGAAGCCGTTGATGTACCAAGAATTCTGCAGGGAGAACGCGACCTTGGCCTTGGAAAGGATGGTATCGAAGTCCTTGGCCTCATCCTCGGTGATCTTGGACTTGTTGTAGTACATGAACCACGTGTTGTCGGTGTACGGCACGCCATAGAGCTTGCCATCGGTGCCGGTGACGGAGTTGACTTCGAGGTCACCGTTCTGTTCCTTCACCTGCTTCTCAGCGTCGGTGCCCAGCTGGCCAATGGCCTTGGCATCCATTAGAACACCCAACTGATCGGAAGCGAACATATAGACATCGGCCGCCGCGGACGGATCAGTGCTGACCTGCTTGGAAGCATCGCCTTCAGAGACCACGTCATTCTTCCACGTGATATTGTATTCCGGATGCGCCTTGGCGAAGTTCTCTTCGACCTTGCCCAGCCAGTTGGTGTCCTTGGCCTGGTCTTCCTGCGGGGCCCACACGCTCAGCGTGACGGCCTCGGTGGAGCCGGAAGCGTTCTTATCGCCACCGTCGGAGGAGCCACCGCACGCAGCGAGCGGAACCAGCATAGAAACGGCAGCAGTAAGTCCGATTGCCTTCTTCCAATCGATCTTCATTGATCTTCCTTTCCTCACATAACCTTGTGTTCCTCAACATCTCCGGTTAAATGGTACGGACCAAAACCCTGCATACGTTCACATCATCGTTCTTGGATGATTACCAACAACACTGGGGCCACCAAAAATGTATCAGTGATTGTTAGTGTAGCACGTTTCTGCCAACGTTTGCAATTCAGCGTTATGATTGTTTCAAAGAAACACCGCAAACCGCGAAATATCAAGGAGACACACCCTCATGCTTCCCCCCGCGAAACACCCCCACCCCAAATGGCTTGCCGACGCAATTTTTTATGAAATCTATCCACAGTCCTTCGTCGACTCCAATGGCGACGGCATCGGAGACATCCCCGGAATCACTTTAAAACTGGACTACATCAAGGATCTCGGATGCAACGCGATCTGGCTCAATCCCTGTTTCGACTCGCCATTCAAAGACGCCGGCTACGACGTGCGCGACTACAAAAAGGTGGCATCACGCTACGGCACCAACGACGATCTCATTGCGTTGTTCGACGCCGCCCACCGGCGCGACATGCACGTGATCCTCGATCTCGTGCCAGGCCACACCAGCGAGGAACACGAGTGGTTCCACCGCAGTTGCAAGGTCGAGCGAAACAATTATTCCGACCGCTACATCTGGACAGACTCATGGATCTCCGGTGGCGACGGACTGCCATTCATCGGCGGCGAATCGCCCCGCAACGGTACCTACATCTTGAACTTCTTCAAATGCCAGCCGGCGCTCAACTACGGTTTCGCGCACCCCGAACGTAGCTGGCAGAAGCCAGCCCTTGGTCCGGACGCGAAGGCCACTTGCGACGCGATGGTGGACGTCATGCGGTTCTGGCTTTCCCGTGGCGCAGACGGCTTCCGCGTGGATATGGCCGACAGCCTCGTCAAAAAGGACGATGAGGGCAAGCCTTACACCATCCGCACCTGGCAGTACATGTTCGCCCGGATCCGCCCGGCCTTCCCCGAAGCCGCGTTCGTTTCGGAATGGGGACGGCCAGAGGAGTCGATGGCCGCCGGCTTCGACATGGATTTCTATCTCGATTGGCGTTGGGACGGCGTTCCCAACGGCTACAACATGCTGTTGCGCAACGTGGACGACCCGTTGAGCCGCAAGGGCGACAAGAGCTATTTCAACGCCGATTCCGGCACGCCGATCAGCGAATTCCTGGACGAGTACGAGCCGCGTCTGCGCGAAGCGGAAACGGCCGACGGAAATTTTAATTTCATCACCTGCAACCACGACACCGCACGCGTGGCGCCGCGACTGTCGCAGCGCGAAATCGCCCTGGCATACTGCACGCTGTTCGCGATGCCGGGCGTGCCGTTCCTGTATTACGGCGACGAAATCGGCATGCGATACCGCGCACTGCCCGGCAAAGAAGGCGGCTACGTGCGCACCGGTTCGCGCACACCGATGCAGTGGGGTGCGAACGACGCATCCGGAGCACTTCACGTGTCCGATTCTGCAGAATCGGACACTCGGGCTGGTGATGTGACCGGTGGCAGCTACCTGCCCACCGACCCGTCCGCCGACGCCCCGACCGTCGCCGCACAGCAGGCCGACGCCGAATCACTGTGGCATACGGTGCGCTCCATACTCCACGTCAAGGGGGAATGCGACGCCTTGCGGTCGGGGGCTACGTTCCATGCAATCGAACGCGATAGAGTGTTCGTTTTCGAGCGTTCCACCCACCTGCAGAAGCTGATCATAGCCGTCAATCCAAGCCGCGATTGCAAAGCTTTGCAGCTACCAGACGGTAGTTATCGGACGATTTTCAGCATCGGCGAAAACGAAATTAGCGGCACTTCGCTGCGTCTAGGTCTGCAAAGCTTTGCAATTCTCGAAGCCGAGTAGCAGACGAGCAATGCCCCGTTGGAATAATCGTTTGCAATGCGGAGCGCTGCGCCTTCGTATTGCAAACGATAGTCAATATGGAAAAACAATTCCGGTTATCTATATTCCTGAAATTAGAGCAAAATCGCAATATAGCAACACTCTCTTACCGCAAAACACGCTTTGAAAACGATATCATACCGTGATATAGTTATCTTTGTGTGAGAATGCCACCAGCATCGAAGCTGCGGCAATCGCAAGCAATGTAGCATGTCAGCCGTCACAAACGGCGCGGAAAGAAGGGACCTATGACACAGACCCAGCAGACCGAAAGCGCAGAACGCATCGCACGGCCTCTTATCCAGCTCGCCAAGCTCAATGGCATTTCCACGTCGTATATCGACCAGCTCGGCACCTATGTGGAAATCCGCGACGAAGTGCTCGTCTCCGTATTGGCCGCACTCGGCGTGGACGCATCCAGCGACGAAGCGATCACCGCCTCCTATGCGGCGACCCAGCAGCGCATCGCAGACACACTTGTTGAGCCGACCGTCGTGAAGTTCATCGGCAAGGAAGCCGTCACGCCAATCCGCGCGAAAGGAAACGACGTGGCGCTGAAGCTGACGTTGGAAGACGGCACGGAATATGCGGGCGATCTGACCGCGTATCTGACGGGCTCGAACGCAGATGACGGCTCGCTGCAACTGACGCTGCCGGACGATATTCCCGCCGGCTACCACACGCTGGCCGTCGATGCCGGCCCGCTGCACGCCGAAGCCGCGCTGATCTGCGCACCGGCACGCATCGAACTGCCGCCAGCAGTAGCGGAAAAGCAACGTTGGGGCTGGATGGCACAGATGTATTCCATCCGTTCCGCTGAATCCTGGGGCGTGGGCGACTATGGCGATCTGAAGCTGCTGCTGTCCGACGCGGCAACGAAATCGCATGCCGATTTCATGCTTATCAACCCGATTCACGCCACCGCGCCGGTGCCGCCGCTGGAGCCGTCGCCGTATCTTCCCGAATCGCGTCGTTTTCTCAATGTGACGTACATCCGTCCGCAGGATATCGCTGAATATGCGGAACTCAACGAGGCGGACCAGGCCGAAGTGGCGCGTCTGCACGCGGAAGCCTCGCCAGCCAACGACAGTATCGAGCCGCTCGACATCAATTCCGCTTGGTGGCACAAGCGCCAGGCGCTGCAGCTTGTGTACAACGTGCCGCGTTCCGTCGAGCGTCAGGCCGCGTTCGACGCGTTCAAGGAGGCCGCGGGTCCGGATCTGCGCGCGTTCGCCGCATGGTCGGTGGCGTTCCAGGTGTGGGGCGCGCCGTGGGAAGGCACGTGGTTCAAGGACACGAACCGCGATTCGCCTGAAGTGGTGGAGCTCATGCGCGAGCACGCCGATATGGTCGATTTCGAATGCTGGCTGCAGTGGATCGCCGACGAGCAGGTGACAGCCGCGCAGAACGCCGCCCGTGACAGCGGTATGGCACTCGGCCTCATGCAGGATATGGCCGTGGGCGTGCACTCGCTCGGCGCGGACGTGTGGTGGAATCCGGAACGTTTCGCAGTAGGCAGCGTAACCGTGGGCTGCCCACCGGACTTCTACAACCAGCAGGGTCAGGATTGGGGCCAGCCGCCGTTCAATCCGAATTATCTGGCCAAAACTGGTTATGGCGTGTACCGCGAGATGGTGCACAACATGTTCTCGCACGCGGGCGCGGTGCGCATCGACCATGTACTCGGCCTATTCCGTCTGTGGTGGATTCCGCAGGGCGAAGGCGCGCGCGGTGGCGCGTACGTTACGTACGACTATGAGGCGATGATCGCGATCCTGACCATTGAAGCGTCCCGCGTGAACGGTTTGGTGGTCGGCGAGGATCTGGGCACCGTGCCTGATTACGTACGCACGGTACTCGGCGAGCACGGCCTGCTGGGCTGCATGGTGGAATGGTTCGCCCGCGTGGACGACTCCCCCAACGCCGGCGACCCGTACGCCGATCCGTCCACGTACCGCAAGTACGCGCTGGCTTCCGTCACCACGCACGACCTGCCGCCGACCGCCGGCTACCTGCAGTTCGAGCACGTCAAGCTGCGCGAACAGCTGCACCTGCTGTCCGGCCCGGTCGAGGAGTTCCAGGCTTCCGCCACCGCCGAACGCGACGCGATGATGGACCGTCTCGTGGAGTCCGGCCTGATCACGCCGGAAGTGGCGGGGGGGGGTTTGCGCACTTGGGGGGGGGAAAAGGTGGAAAGAT
>OGOX01001376.1_pt1 | contig 15748 bp, 8 predicted proteins | sample 1552761 | NCBI WGS metagenome assembly OGOX01 (sample SAMEA2580212, study PRJEB22360) | human gut metagenome | biome: human gut; feature: human-associated habitat; material: faeces | place: Denmark | collected 2008/2010
CAGCGCCTGCCCTTCGGGAACCGTATAGACGTTGTATCCCAGACCGCCCGTGCCGTTGGAAGTCAGGCCGCTGCTGGCCAGCGCATAGGCTTTCGCCGCCGGATTGGTCTGCGCATAATAGCCGTAGAGCGCCTTGAAATGCGTCTCGTAATACTGCGCGGGCGAGGTGATCACGTCGTACTCCTCCAGCGCTTTCGAGTTTACGCCCCACTTGGCGTCGATCGTCACGACGGCGTCGCCCGACTTCGCCTTTTTGGTGGTGACCATAATCACGCCGTTGGCGCCGCGGGCGCCGTACAGAGCGTTCGAAGCGGCGTCCTTGAGGACGGTCATCGACTCGATGTCGTTCGTGTTCAGGTTGTTCAGGTCGCCTTCATAGGGCATGCCGTCCACAATCCAGAGCGGCTGGTTGTTATCTGTCAATGAAGAGTTGCCACGAATGGTTATCTTTGTCGAACCGCCCAAGCCGGTGCTTGCGGTGTTCATCTGCAGACCTGCTACCTTACCATCCAATGCGCCCACTACTGACGGGTCGCCGGTTACGTTGAGCTTGTCTGCCTTCACCTCCTGCACCGAGTAGCCAAGCATCTTTTTCTCGCGCTTGATGCCAAGAGCCGTTACGACCACCTCGTCGATTGACTGCTGGTCGAGCTGCATAGTGACATTCAGATTGGCAGCACCGCTCACCACCTTGTCCTTATAGCCCATGTACGAGATGCGGAGCATTGTAGAGGCAGGAGCCTTCTGTGTGCTGATTGAGAAGTTGCCGTCGATGTCTGTAACTGTTTTTACGTTAGTGCCTTCAACGGAGATTGTTGCACCGATAAGCGGCTCGCCAAGTTCGTCAAACACACGACCCTTCACGCTATGTGTCTTGTCGCTCTGCGTTACAACGGTAGCGGTTTGAGTCGCAACGGGAGTGCGCAGCGCACTTTCTGCCTGCGAAGCAAACGCCCACTGCAAAGGAGCAGCAACAACGACAAGTGCCATTGCTCGCTTCGACCATTGCAGTCGGAATGATAATTTTGTATTCATTTTATTATAGATTGGTTTTTATCGTTAGAAAGTCTGCATCGCATAACACAATGCAGCAAAGTTAATTGTGCAAAGTTACTGCAAAAAAATGAAACACTACTAAAATATATTTATTTTTATTGTTGCATAGGCATATAAAAAGGCTACGGCAAGAATACCGTAGCCTCCTAATATTACTTTCTGTCCATCACACGCCATACGTATGCAATATACGCGAACACGAATGGCACGAGAAGCGACACATAGAACATGGTGCGCAGGGTGAACTCGCTGCTGCAACTGTTGGCGATGGTGAGCGAGCTTTGCAAATCGGCGTTAGAGGGATAATAGGCTGTGCCACCAAGACCGGCAATGAGCAGAAGCGAGAGCACCACCATGACCACACCGATGCCTGCCGGCCAGATACCTTTCACGTAGGAGTTGCTGAAAATGGTGCGCCCTACTCCATACAACAGCAACACCACGCCCACAAGCGTAAGCACCGCCAACAGCGGCATGGCGAGGAAGTTGTGCAGATACTTCAGAGGCTCCATGAACACCACACCCTGCGCATCCACAGCGTAACCGTCCTTCAGCAACAGACGCACAAAGAAAGCGAGGAAGAACACAAGGAACGGCACGGTGCTGCCGACAAGGCGCACACTGGCACGCGAACGGATGTCCTCATCCTCCACATTATTTATTATGTACAGTGCGCCGAGCATACGTGCAAGGAACATCACGGCGAGTCCGAACACGAGATTCCACGGGTCGAGCAGCGCGTCGAGTCCTGCCGAAGCGTTAGCCCAACGGCTGATAACGGGCGCACCGATATCCGTCAGCGATGCCTTCTCGACGAGGAAGTTGGAACCGTCGAAGAACGTAGCCACAGCTCCGCCGAGCAACAACGGACCCACGATGCCGTTCAGCACGAGAAACCAGCGATAGGTACGTGTGCCGAGCAGATTGCCCTTCTTCAGCTGAAACTCGTAGCTCACGGCTTGCAGCACGAACGAGAAGAGGATAATCATCCACAGCCAATACGCTCCGCCGAAGCTCGTACTATAGAACAACGGGAACGAGGCGAAAAAGGCTCCGCCGAAGGTGACGAGCGTGGTGAACGTTATCTCCCACTTTCTGCCGGTCGACTCGAGCACCTTGCGCTGCCCGTCTTCCGTTCTGCCTATGCTATGCACCATAGAGTTAGCGCCCTGCACAAAGAGCAGGAACACGAGCAACGCCCCGAGCAGCGAGACGATGAACCACCAGTATTGTTGCAAAAATTCGTATGTCATAAGAATGTGTTATATGAAGAGTTAAACATAAGTGTTGTCGGTTGATGTCTGAGGTTTCTCGGCGTTATATTTGCGTATCACGCGGCACATGATGCTCACCTCAGCCACAAGCAGCACCGTGAAGAGCACGAGGAAGAGGAAGAACGTGAACGCAACACTGCCCGACTTAATATCGGAAACTGCAGCCACCGTTGGCAGCATGTCCTGAATAGCCCACGGCTGTCTGCCCAGCTCGGCTACTATCCATCCGGCTTCGCTCGCCAGGTAAGTGAGCGGAAGCATAACCAGTGCTGCAACGTAGAGCCAGCGATACTTCGAGGTGATATCCTTGCGCCATGCTATGTGGCCGATGACGAGGAAGAAAAGCATCAGCAGCGTGCCCACACCCACCATCACACGGAAGGCGTAGAAGTTGATGGGGATATACGGCACAAGCTCTGCACGATCCTTGATGTAGCCGTAGCCGAAATAGGGCATATCCTGCTTCAGCTGCTCAGCAAGTTCTGGCAAGCGTGCGTCGTTGGCATCCGCAGCCTTCAGCTTGCGGTATTCGGCAAGCGCAGCTATCGCCTTGCGTCCGCGCTCCATCTTCTCTTCAGCCGAGAGCTCACGTGTGCCGTCGGCACGTGTGTAGCCGTTGAGCAGATCGTTCACGCCAGGTACATATCCGTCCGCCTTGTGCGTAGCAAGCAGCGAGAGTCCGTTCGGGATGGCAATGCGCAGCGGTGGCTCCTCACCCTTGGCATAGTCGGGCTGCTCGAACGGATTGACAGCTGCAACCGCTGTTAGCGAAACGCCCTCGCCTCCATCGTACAGAGCCTCCATAGCAGCGAGCTTCATAGGCTGTTTCTCAGCTACCTTCACGGCAGAGAAGTCGCCCGTCGCCATTGTCAGCACGGCAGCCACGATGCCCACGATGCTCGCTATCTTGATGCTCTGGCGTGCCATTTCCTGCTCGCGTCGCTTCAGCAGATACCAGCAGCTCACGGCGCACACGAACGCTGCGCCTACCACCCACGTAGAGGTCACGGTATGGAAGAACTTGTCCACGGCGAACGGTGAGAGTGCCACATCAGCGAAGCTCGTCATCTCGTTGCGCACGGTGTCAGGATTGAACTCGCAGCCCACGGGGTACTGCATCCACGCATTAGCCACAAGAATCCACCAAGCCGAGATGGTTGCGCCGAGTCCGGTGAGCCACGTCGATGCCAAGTGGAAACCACGCGACACCTTCTGCCAACCGAAGTACATCACGGCGACAAAGGTACTTTCCATGAAGAACGCCACGATGCCCTCAATGGCGAGTGGTGCGCCGAAGATGTCGCCCACGAACCACGAGTAGTTGCTCCAGTTGGTGCCGAACTCGAACTCGAGGATGATGCCCGTAGCAACGCCCATAGCGAAGTTCACGCCGAACAGTCGCTGCCAGAAGATGGCGGTATCCTTCCAGAATTGCTTACCAGTGCGATAATAGCACGTTTCCATAATGCCCATGATGAGGGCAAGACCCAGTGTGAGCGGTACGAACAGCCAATGATATATGGCTGTGAGTGCGAACTGCGCACGCGACCAGTCGATAAGTGTAGGGTCTACAGTCAAGAGATGTGTCATTTTTTGATGTCTTTTTATTATTGATTAGGTTTATATTTAGTTTCTTTCGGGCTACAGAACTTATACATTTTCCATCTGCGTCAACCGATGCGGACATCTGTGTCGACCGATGCGAGTGGCTATCTGTCCACCCTATCGCCCGTCAACTCCCCTGCAACATACGATGCTTTGTCGCCATTCGACTTCTGGTCAAGCACGTTGGGGAAGAAGAACAGCTTCAGCACAAAGAATATAACAAACAGTTTTATGAGGATAACTGTCCACAAGACCTTGCCAAGAGTCATACTGCGAAAACCTTCAACATAGAAGTGGCACACTCTGTATAATACATTGTCTTTACTCATGTTATGGTGGCTTTTAGCGGTTGTAATAATTTCACTTTAACAATTTGTTTGCAAATATATATCATAAAAGTCAACCCACCAAGCATTTGCCAAACTAATTTGCGTTTGTGTTGTATTTTTTACATTTAAGGATACGAAAAACGGCTATCAAGAAGCTGTTACACTTCTGATAGCCGTATTATTCTATAATCACGAATTAATAATCACGAATTAATAATTAGCAATCACCAATTAATAATTAATAATTACCAATTAATAATTTACTTCACGAGCACTTTCTGCACAGTGCCGTCAGCGAACTTCACGATGTTCAAGCCCTTCTGCAGAGCGTTGAGCTTGGTGCCGTTCACGGTGTAGATGCCCTTAACAGCGTTCTGTACAGTAGCGTTGTTGATGGCAGTCGGGTCTGCGAACTGCTCGTATGCAGAAACCTCAGCCATTGACGGATAAGAGTAGACATAGAGGTTGCAGATGACAGCGAGATACTTTGTCTTCACGCTCTCCGGGAAGATGTAGCTAAGCTCAGAAACCTTTTTCAAGCCAGAGAATGTCTTCGCCGTGTTCATGCGTGTGAGGTCGTCGCCCACAGCAATCTTCACGTCCTTGTTGACGTAGCTCATCTCGTTGTTGTCGTTCTCTGCGTAGTTCTCGTTCGGGATGTTCACAACAACCTTTGCGAGGTCCCACTGCTTGCCTTCCGGAGCGGTGAAGATCACCCATACGTCATCGCGGTGTGTAGAAGGTGCCTCGATATCGCCGAAAGCCTCGTCTGTCTTGTTGCCATCGGTCAGACCGCTGACATCATACTTCTTGAAAGTTGCCTCGAAAGAGTAGTCGTTCTCATAGTGGCGCACCTCAGCCGTCTTGCCCTTGAGCACGTTAGGCTGTGTAGTAGCGTCAACCTCAACCTGTACAGCAACCTCCTCGTAGTCGTCACCATTCACGACGCGGATAGTAACAACATCGTCGCCCATGCGCTGCTTAGCAGTTACAGGAATGACGAACGTGTTCTTCTTCACGTTCTCCTTGATCGTGCCGATGGTCACGTTGCCGTTCTTGCTTGTAGCAACACACTCGAACTTATCAGCCTTAGTAGCTCCCTCGCCCAAATCGTAAGTCACATTGATATTATACGACTCACCAGCGTTTAAAGTGATATTGTTTGCCAATGTAGAGAGCTTCATGCTGTTGTCCTTCTTGCCATAAACCTCAAACTCCCAGATGCGGAGGATGCCGTTGACGTGCGGAACGAGCTTCACGTAGCGTGCACGCATCGGAGCGATGTAGTCGGTCTTGACGCTCTCTTTTTGGCGGTTGTAGGTATCAACAACTGTCGTCCAGTGCTCGTTATCCTCAGAGAGGAGAATCTGGTAAGAGTCGATCTGGTCTACGCCCGACTCCGGACCTGCGTTGCCATCGAAAATCTTGAAGCTATAGATGCGGTAAACGCTCTGGAGGTCGAATGTGACCCAGTTGTCAGCGCTCACGTTGCACCACTTGTCCGATGTGGAATAAGGATTGGTCACGCCGTCGATAATCTTATCCGGCACCTCCTGATAGTTGGTAGAGCCGCTGTAGCCGAGCACCTTCTTCTGATATACAACGTTGTAAATCTTCTTGTATTCCTCCTCGGTCATTACGTCGAGGATATTGCTTGAAGTGGTAGATGTGCCGATGGCGTTTGTAACATCAACAGTTACGCGCTGCTTGCCCACCTTCTCGGCAACTACGGTGATAGTCTGGTCGGTGAGTGAGAAGCCGTTAGCGAGCTTCAAGCCCTCGGGCAGAGTCCACTTGAAAGCAGTCGGATTACCCGTACCGTTAGCTGTGATAGTAGCGCTCTCGCCCACCTTCAGATAGCTGTTGCTGATAGTGAACGAAACAACCGGAGCGGTAGCCTGCGGGTAGTCGAGCACGATGCTCTTGCCCTTCTGCTGGCGCATGTCCTTCATAACCGGAGTAACGATGAACTTAACATAAGCCTCGTTGTCCTTACGCTGGAATGTAGGAACGTAGAACGCCTCGTCGCGAGTCTGTCCAACCATTGTGCGTGTGCCGTCTTCGTTTTCCTTATAGATGTCGAAGTGATCGAAATCGGCTGTATAGTCGAAGTCCCATGTCAGACGAGCGTCGCCCTGAACGTTGCCCAGCGTGCTTGTCGTAGCAAGGTTCTTCACCTCCACTGGTGCCGGAGCATAGTTTGCAGGCAGCACAGAGAGTTCGCCGAGCGAGAGTTCGTAGTCGTAGACTGTGAACTTAGCCTTAACGTTAAGACCAATCATATAGATAGTCTTGCCGTTGAGCGAAGAGAGGTCGTACTCAGCAACAGTCCAACCGTTCTTTGTTGTGGTTTTCGGTGCAGAGAGTGTAACGTCAGGATTTACAGAGCTTGTTGTAGAGAGCTTCACCTCTACAGAAGCGTTTGTCGTGTTCGACGATTTGTAAACCAGGCGCAATGTGCCGCCGCCGTTCACGGCGAGCTGAGTCTTGTACAGACGCCAGAGATGGTCGCCGCTGAACGCAGAGCCGCCCTTCAGCTTAAGGCTCGAACCGAAGTTCCAAGCGTCCTCCCAGTTGATCTCGAAAGAAGCATCGTCCTTGTTCTCCATCCAGTAGCGCCATGTCGGCATGATGCTCTGCACGCCAGAGTGGTACCAGTCCTGTGTAGCCACCTTCTCACCTTCTACGAAGCGGTGCTTGCCCACACCTACGCAGAACGATGTAGTGAACGGCATTGAGCTGATAACCGAACGCTCGAGTACGTGACCCGAGATGCCTGACCATTCATCTGTAGTAACAGTCGGGTCGCCGGCATAGTTAGTCCACATCTGCATCTCGTTCTCGAAAGTTTTCGTTATAGCCTTGTATGCGTCAGAACCGGTATCGTTCTTGCCGAGCAAGTTGCGCACGTTGTCCTTCCATGTCTTCTCCTCGGGGCAGAATAGATCGAGCGAACCAACGTGTCCGCTGGTAGGCATTGCTTTTTGCAAATCTCTTTCAAAACCGGTGTGTCCGCTGGAAGCCACCTGCACACCACCGTAAATCTTAGAGAAGGTCTCCGCCTCTGTGCAGCCGAGCTGGCTTGCATATCTGCGATAGTCGCCCGGAGAGCCGTACTCGAGGAACTGCGATGTATTCTTGTGCGACTTCAGGATTGTAACGTTCGGAGAGTATTCAGCGTTATACCACTGAATCTCCATGTGTGTGTCGCCGTTAGCGTCGGCAATTTTGTTGAACTCCTTGATGAAGCCAACCCACTCCGATTCGGTACCGCCACCGGTTTCCTCGTTGATGAACCATCCGTCGAAGCCGATGTACTTAGCAATCTCGTAGAGCTTCTTAGCATAGATATATACACCGTTCTCCTTGGTAAGCATCTGGCGCACCCAAGCCTGGTTGCCACCGAAAGCGTACGGCGGGAAGAACACCTGACCCAGCACCTTCACACCGCTCTGGTGAGCAGCGTCGATAGAACCTGCTGGCGGCGGGATGATGATACCCTCAGAAGCCGAACCTGCCCAGTAAACGAGCTTGTCCATATACTGCCAGTAGGTAGGCTGATAGCCGAGGAAGTTGTAAGCGCCCTGCGACGGACACATAGAACATGTCGGGAAAAGGATAGGAGCGTTGCTGATCTGACCCTCATAATACTGGTTCTTGTTCGCCTTCATCAGCGTTGGCTCCTTGAAACGCTTTGCCAATGGCACACGCGAGCGGTTGAACTTTGCGTCCTTGTCGGTCTCCGGCGACCAGTTCTTGATGTCGTCCGGATGCCAGCATCCGCCGTACGGCTGCTGTGCGTAGCTGCTCTGTACGAAGAGTGCCGCCACAGCCGCGAGAATTAAACGATTGAGTTTCATTTTTGTTTGTTTTAGTTATTATTTGATTGAATATTAATAGACTTGAGAGTTTACGCTGCAAATGTAGTGCAAAAATCCGATTAAGCGAAACAAATGGAAATTTATTTACATTTGTGAGCGTGAGGATTTTATATAAATCGAAGACAATACAAGAATTGCAAAGATAAGATATGTAAAAAGTTATATCTTGTTAAAGGTAGAATTGAGCAATATTGTTTCTCGCTAAAAATCTATAAATTTGCATTATAAGCAATATATTGACTGTATGGAAGGCAACACTGAAGCGAATTTCAGAGTTGCTGAATGTCAATGTAAGTGAAATTATTAACTTTGACTAAATCTATATTTATGGGAAATTCTAACTTCAATGAGAATACCAGGGTACAAGTGCCTGCAGCTCTCCATCTATGTAAGTTGGGCTATACCTACTTGGACAATATCACTGCATATGATACCAAGACTAATATATTGATAGACGTTTTTCTGAATGCAGTCAAACGTCTGAATCCGTCTTTGTCAAGCCAGGAAGTATCTTTGTTGTTTTCAAAGATTGTAAACGTTGCAAACAATGATGATTTAGGACGCGAGTTTTACCAAATGCTTTCTTCCAATAGCGGAATAAAACTTATTGACTTTGACAATCCTGAAAACAACGATTGGCACGTCACCACCGAGTTTACTTGTGAAAACGAAGACACGGAGGACAATTTCCGTCCTGATATCACCTGTTTCATCAATGGAATGCCATTGGCTTTCATTGAGGTAAAGAAACCCAATAATCACGAGGGTATCTTGGCTGAGCGTGAACGCATCAATACACGAATGAGCAAAACATGTTTTCGCCGCTTCTTCAACGTCACGCAGTTGATGATATTCTCCAACAATCAGGAATACGACAACGAGAGCCGTGTACCTATTCAAGGTGCATTCTATTGTAGCTCCGCCAAGGGCAAGGCTTTCTTCAATGTGTTCCGTGAGGAGAACAAAACGTTTGTTACCAATTATCCCTATCAGGAAATAACGGATGAAGATGAATATAGGGTATTGAAACACCGCAACTGTGTAGTCATCAAAAACCTTAAGGAGTATCAGACCAACAAAGATGTCAACACCCCTACCAACCGTATCATAACCTCCATGCTGAGCAAGGAGCGCTTCCTGTTCCTGCTTCGTTATGGCATAGCATACGTTGAGCGCAAGGTGGAATTGGAGGACGGCACACAGGGCACAACGTTGCAAAAGCATATTATGCGCTATCAGCAGATGTTCGCCTCCTATGCTATCCGTCGCACCCTAAACAATGGGATAAAGAGCGGTATCATCTGGCATACACAGGGCAGCGGAAAAACAGCTCTTGCTTATTACAGCGTGCGTAGTCTGACGGATTTCTTTGCACGGAAAAACATCGTGGCAAAGTTCTATTTCATAGTCGACCGTATCGACCTTATGGAACAGGCTACCGACGAATTTGCCGCCCGTGGTCTTATCGTGCATAATGCCAAGAGCCGTGAGGAACTGATGAAGGACATTGCAAGCCGGTCTATCACACAGAACAATGAAGGCAAGTTGGAGATCATGGTGGTCAACATCCAGAAGTTCAAAGAAGACAAGGCGAAGGTGCAAGTTGATGACAGCTACAGCACCAACCTCCAACGTATATTCTTTATCGACGAGGCACACCGTGGATATAACCCCAAGGGAAGTTTCTTGGCGAATTTGCTCGAAGCTGACAAAAACGCTGTGAAGATAGCCCTCACTGGCACGCCGCTTCTCAAGGAGGAGCGTGAGTCTTGGCGAGTGTTTGGCGACTATATCCATACTTACTATTACGACAAGTCCATCGCTGACGGCTATACTTGCAAACTTATGCGTGAGCCTGTCGAGACCATCTACAAGGAAAAGATTGAGGACATCCTCGACAAATTGGCTGGAAGCGTAAAAGTGAAGAAGTCGGACATCGACCGCAACAAGATCATTGAGGATGAAAGCTATCTTAATGCGTTGCTCGACTATGTCATATCCGACTTCCGCCGTTTCCGCAGGGAGCAGAACGACAACTCTGTCGGAGCCATGATTGTCTGCAAGACAAACCCTCAGGCCAGAGAGATGTTCCGCCTGTGGCAGGAGCGTTTCCATAATGCGGAGAAAATATGGCAGCATAAAGAGGAACAGCTCGGAATGGCAGCAGAGCCAATGACTTTGCCTTCTGGCTACAGACCTTTGACCGCCTCGCTTATATTGCATGACGAAGGCGATAAGTTGGAACGTAAAGAGTACATCGAGGGATTCAAGAAACTTCAGGAAGTGGACGTACTCATTGTCAACAAGATGCTTCTCACCGGTTTTGATGCTCCTCGTCTGAAGAAACTGTACCTCGGACGTTCGCTCGACGGCCACGACTTGTTGCAGGCTTTGACGCGTGTCAACCGACCTTACCATGATTTCAAGTATGGTTATGTGGTTGACTTCGTGAACATCAAGGAGAATTTTGATGCCACCAACGACCGCTACCTCCGCGAATTGAACCGCACTTCTGACGGCACAGGCTCTGGACAAAGTAATATCGCCAACGATGTGATGGTGACGAAGGAAGAGGTGGAAGCCAAAATCAAGCAAGTAAAAAGCGTGCTCTTCAACTTCACCACCGACAATATGGAGGAGTTCCGTAAGCAGATTGACGAGGTTGACAACAAGGACAACCTCTATGAATTGCGCAACACGCTTTCAGAAGCAAAGGCCATTGTCAACCAAGTGCGTTCTTTCGGCGACGAGGAAACAAAGCAGAAACTTGCGTCGCTGCCTATCGGCACCATTCCTATGCTTATCACGGAGGTGACGCATCGCATCGAGCGCATCAATCTTCTTGAAAACACGGAGCATAAGGCTGACGTATCGGGCATCATCAACGTTGCACTTTCTGAGCTGGAATTTGAGTTCAAGAAAGGAATGCCAGAGGAAATGCTCATCATAGTCAACGACATCCGTGAGCGTTGCGAGCGTGTGCAGGCTGAGTTCGAGGCGAACTTTGACACAAAGGAGGACAAGTATGTTATCCTTGCCGATGAGTTTCGTGAGTATTTCCGTAAGAAGGGATTTGTACCCAAAGACACCGCTGACGCAAAAGAAAGCATACAGTACATGGACGAGGTGATGAAGAAAATACGCGAAATCAATCGCCGCAACCGCCTTCTGAAAAGCAAGTACAAGGGCGACGAACGGTTTGTACGAATCCACAAGCGTATTGAGGAGCAGAACGAAAAGCGCGAAAAACCAATCATATCAAAACACGAATATGAGATTGCGGAGAACCTGGCAAATATGAAGCAGGACATCGACCGGATGATATTCCTCGACATCAACAAGCTCGACAACGAACCGGCATTTCAGCAGGATGTGCTTGCCATCATCGGCAAGGAACTGCTGAAGATGCACATAAGGGCTGACATCAAGGACCGCAAGTTTATCAACAATCTCATCACAACAGAATATTTACAACAACGTAACTACGCATATTAATAATAATGAGCAACATCAATATATCTGAGGCTACCATCGCCCTTATCGACTCTCTGAAGAGCACTACCGGGGCTTACGGATTGGCAGGCACTGGCAGTGAATATAAAATTGTAACGGAGATGTTCCTTTACAAGTTTTTTAACGATAAGTTCGGCTATGAGGCAAAGTGCGATGAAATGTATGGCGAGCGCCTAAGAAACGCAGAGAAGTGGGATGCTGAATATGACAAATTCACTGAGGATGAAGTGGAAGACTTGTTCAGCTATCTGCCACACTCCGTGCCTCGCATGAAGCCGGAGCATACGCTATCTCACCTTTATAACTCTGCCACCAAAGGCGATTTTTCTACACTGCTCGATGCTACTCTCATTGACATTGCCTCGCTCAATGCCGATACTTTCTCTGTCACCACGTCAGGAAAGAGCAAAGTGAATATTTTCTTTCCGCTGACTACATATGTTACCGACACACAGAAGCGTGATGAGTTTGCCAAGGCTCTGATGAACAATGTGGCTTCTTTCAACTTTGAGGATGTGTTTGGCGAGAAATATGATTTCTTCTCACACATCTTCGAGTATCTGTTGAAGGGGTTCAACAACGCCAGTGGCGGAAAATATGCCGAATATTACACACCTCATGCCATAGCGCAGGTTATGGCACGGTTGCTTGTGGGCGACAAGTCGGACTTCCGTGGCATCACTTGTTATGACCCGTCGGCAGGTACTGGCACACTGCTCATGGCACTGGCTCACCAGATAGGTGAGGACCGATGCTCCATCTACTCGCAGGACATTTCAGAGAAATCATCCGAGATGCTGCGTCTGAATCTTATCCTCAACAACCTTTCGGCTTCTCTGCCTAATGTGGTGCAAGGCAACACGCTTACCGAACCATCGCATAAAGAGAATAATGGTGTGCTGAAGAAATTCGATTTCATTGTAAGCAATCCACCGTTCAAACTCGATTTTCCAGAGTATCGTGACACGCTCGCTGCCGACACAATCCGTTTTTGGGCTGGTGTTCCTAACTCTGTGAAAAAGGTAGATCCGAACAAACCCAAAATGGCTATCTACACTTGCTTCATCCAGCATCTGCTCAACTCGCTGAAGCCAACGGGAAAGGGCGCAATCGTCATACCTACAGGATTTATCACATCTAAAAGTGGCGTAGAGAAGCGCATCCTGCAACGCATCGTAGATGAAAAATGGGTGTATGGATGTGTGTCTATGCCGTCAAATGTGTTTGCTACTACAGGTACCAATGTCTCCGTGCTGTTCTTTGACAAATCGGCACAGAGCGACAAGGTGATTCTCATCGACGCAAGCAAGTTGGGTGAGGAATATAAGGAAGGTAACAATCAGAAGCGCCGTCTTCGCGATTTCGAAATAGACAAGATTGTGAACACATTCCAGAACAAGGAGGCTGTTGATGACTTCTCGGTAGCTGTGACATACGATGAAATCAAAGAGAAAGGTTACAGCCTTTCTGCAGGTCAGTATTTCGACATTAAGATTGACTATGTGGACATCACCGAGGAGGAGTTTAACAAGCGCATGAATAATTATAGGTCTACGCTGAAAGCACAGTTTGAGGAGAGTCACCGTCTCGAAGAAGAGATATTGAAGCAGTTGGATAGTATCAGTTTCAACGAAAACGTAGGGAAGGAACACGACGATGAGTAACGAGATTCAATATCTTCTGTATAGCATGCCGGATGCGGACGGCAAAGTGCAAGTCGTCATAAAGGATGAAACGCTTTGGTGTACCCAAAAGGCTATGGCACAGCTATTTGGCGTGGGCGTGCCGGCTATCAGCAAGCATTTGAAAAATATCTTTACAGAGGGAGAACTTAATCCTGACACGACTATTTCCAAAATGGAAACAGTCGTAAATAGAGGTATCCGTGGCGAGGTTCAGGAACTTATAGATTTCTATTCTCTTGATGCAATCATTGCCGTAGGCTATCGCGTGTCTTCTCTGAAAGCCACTCGTTTCCGCCAATGGGCAACGAAGATTCTCAATGAGTATATAAAGAAAGGCTTCGCTATGGACGATGAGCGGTTGAAACAAGGAACGGCGGTGTTTGGCAAAGACTACTTCCGTGAGTTGCTCGAACGTGTGCGCTCTATCCGTGCAAGCGAACGTCGCATTTGGCAACAGATTACGGACATCTATGCAGAGTGTAGTACCGACTATGACAAGAACTCTCCGACAACAAAAGATTTCTATGCGATGATACAAAACCGCTTCCACTTTGCTATCACTGGGCAGACCGCAGCGGAGATTATCTATTCAAAGGCTGACCATACGAAAGACCACATGGGATTGACTACTTGGAAAAATGCCCCAGATGGACGTGTTCTGAAATCAGATGTCAGCATTGCCAAGAACTATCTACAAGAGAAGGAAATCCGACAGCTGGAGCGTGCTGTTACAGGTTTCTTTGACTATATAGAAGACCTCATTGAGCGTGAAAACACGTTTAACATGGCGCAGTTCTCGGCAAGTGTCAATGAATTCCTTACTTTCCGCCGCTATCAGATTCTGCCAGACAAGGGTAAAATATCGGCTGCACAAGCCAAACAGAAAGCAGAGGAGGAATACGATATTTTCAATAAGACACAACGGATAGACTCTGACTTTGACAAGGAAGTGAGAGGATTGTTGGATAAAGAATGATGCAATTCTGTAAGTACACTTGCCAAATTAATTTTAACAATAGTGCAAGTCGGACTTGCACTATTTAAAGATTGAAATAAAATAGAATGGAACTAAAGAAATACAAGTTAGGAGATGTTGCAGATATTGTTAATGGTGCAACTCCCTCAACGCATAATTCTGAAAATTATGATGGAAGTATTATATGGATAACTCCCAAAGATTTGTCAGGCCAAAAGCAGAAAATCATAAGAAGAGGACAACGGAATATTTCAGAAATAGGTTTCAATAATTGCTCTGCACAAATGATACCACCATACAATATTTTGATGTCTTCAAGAGCACCAATAGGCTTGTTGGCTATCAATGAAAATGAATGTTGTACTAATCAAGGCTTTAAGAACTTAGTGTTGGATAAATCCATTTGTGACACAGATTATATGTATTATTATCTTCAATTCCATATGAAAGAAATTGAAGCACTTGGATCAGGAACAACGTTTAAAGAAATTTCAAAATCTGCTCTCCAAGGTATTGAAATAAGGTTGCCTGATTTAGAAAAACAAAGAGACATAGCTAAATGCCTCTCTGATTTAGACCGCAAGATAGAACTTAATAAGCAGATAAATGATAATTTACGAGCAAGCCGAGCGCAGAGCCAAACGCAGTTTGAGCTATGCCGAGACGCAGCCGTAAATGCGGACGTTAGTCCGAATTTACAGAGGCTTGACCATTCATCAAAAGAGGCAAAAGTTCGTCACGCCGCTTAGTTAAAGAATCTATTTCTTTTCGTAATGTTGACATCTTGCGGAACATTGGCTCAACAATATCATTATATTTCTGGATTATGTCATTACTCGGAATGACAATATCAAGATAGGCAATATCGTCAGGACTTATAGATGGGTAAGAAGAAACTGCTGTATCTGCAATAGATGCCAAATGCTCTGTAATCGTATTTGATGTAAGATAATAATACACCATCAATGCCATCTTTTTATATTTGGCATCCAATGTTACGAATCCTGTAGAAACAATAAAGTTTTCTTTAGGTGTCGATAATATACCATAATGTAAGAGTCGCGGTCTCACCGATGAATACAAAATAGATAAATCTTCAACCTTGCGTTGTGCTCTGCTTGGTGCCATATCTACGCTGTAAATTTCAGTATTGCTTATATGCCCTTGAGTTATGCTTCCTGTATCTAAATACTCAATTTGTTTGTGCTCGTCTTTGTTTATTGTTTTTTTATTGATGTCACACATTTCCTTTATAGAACAGCAAGTCCAATCTATCGGTATTTCTCTTTTCAAACGTTCATTATAGACCATAGCTCCGCCACTCGATTTATACGGCTTGCCTTCCTCATTCGGGAAGTCAAACTGCATAAACCAATAGTCGTAGAATTGCTTTGCCATCGCCTCTAAATTATCATTTATCTGTCTTTTA
>OGOX01001405.1_pt1 | contig 15558 bp, 9 predicted proteins | sample 1552761 | NCBI WGS metagenome assembly OGOX01 (sample SAMEA2580212, study PRJEB22360) | human gut metagenome | biome: human gut; feature: human-associated habitat; material: faeces | place: Denmark | collected 2008/2010
CATTCTTGGCGTAGCAAGAGAGGCGGCGGCAACATTCAATAAGGATTTTGTTATGCCTCCTGTCAAGAAAGTCGGCAACAGCGAGGATGTTAATGACTATGTGAAGGTTGATGTTCAGGCAACAGATCTCTGCCCAAGATACACAGCAAGACTTGTAAGGAATATCAAGCTTGCGCCATCACCTGAATGGATGCAGAGAAGACTTGCTGCAAGTGGAATCAGACCTATCAATAATATCGTAGATATTACTAATTACGTAATGGAAGAGTATGGACAGCCTATGCATGCATATGATTATGATACGCTTGCAGGCGGTAAGATAATAGTACGCCGTGCAGAAGAGGGCGAAGAGTTTGTAACACTTGACGGACAGACAAGAAAGCTTGATCCTTCAATACTTATGATATGTGATGCTGAGAAGTCAGTAGGTGTTGCAGGTATCATGGGCGGTGAAAATTCTAAGATAACAGATGATGTTAAGACAATGCTTTTTGAAGCAGCATGCTTTGACGGAACTAATATCCGTCTTTCAGCCAAGAAGATTGGTATGAGAACAGAAGCATCAGGCAAGTTCGAGAAAGGACTTGATCCTAATCTTGCATCAGAAGCTATTGACAGGGCATGCCAGCTTATTGAAGAACTCGGAGCAGGCGAAGTTGTCGGCGGAATGATTGATGTATATCCTCAGAAGAATGTGGAGAAGAGAATCAAGTTCGAGCCTGACAAGATTAACAAGCTGCTAGGAATAAATATTTCAGCAGAAGAGATGCTTGGATATCTTAAGAAGATTGAGCTCGTATATAACGAAGAGACTAACGAACTTATAATACCTACATTCAGACAGGATCTTGAGTGTGGTGCCGATATAGCGGAGGAAGTTGCAAGATTCTACGGATATGCCAACATTCCTACAACACTTCCATCAGGTGAGGCTACAACAGGTAAGCTTTCATTCAAGATGAGAATTGAGGGCGTTGCAAGAGATATTGCAGAGTTCTGTGGTTTCTCACAGGGTATGACGTATTCATTTGAAAGCCCTAAGGTATTTGATAAGCTTCTTCTTCCGGAGGATTCACCGCTTCGCAAGGCAATAGTTATATCTAATCCTCTTGGTGAAGATTTCAGCATAATGAGAACAACTTCACTTAATGGAATGCTTACATCACTGTCCACTAACTATAACAGAAGAAATAAGAATGTTAAGCTCTATGAGCTGGGCAATATTTATCTTCCAAAGGCACTTCCTCTTACAGAGCTTCCTGATGAGAGAATGCAGTTTACACTCGGCTTCTATGGAGACGGTGATTTCTTCAGTATGAAGGGAGTTGTTGAGGAATTCCTTGAAAAGGTAGGAATGAGAAATAAGCCTGAATATAATCCTGACGCAGGCAAAACATTCCTTCATCCGGGAAGACAGGCTGACATAGTCTATGACGGAGAAGTAATCGGATATCTCGGAGAGGTTCATCCTGATGTACTTGACATTTATTCAATAGGGGAGAAGGCTTATATTGCAGTAATTGATATGCCGCACATAGTAGAGAAGGCAACATTTGACAGAAAGTACGAAGGAATTGCAAAGTTCCCTGCAGTTACAAGAGATATTTCAATGGTTATGGATAAGTCAGTGCTTGTTGGAACTGTTGAGGATATCATAGAGAAGAGAGGCGGAAAGCTTGTTGAGAGCTATAAGCTCTTTGATATCTATGAAGGCTCACAGATTAAGTCAGGATTCAAATCAGTTGCTTATTCTATAAGTTTCAGGGCAAAGGACAGAACACTTGAGGACAAGGATATCAATCCTATTATGGAAAATATACTTAAGGACCTCGGAGCACTTGGAATAGAGCTCAGAAGCTGATAATTCAGCTTCCGGGTGTTCTGACAATATATATAGTGAGTTGTTCAGAAATGAGGAAGGTTTTATGATGGAATTACATGATTTTTACTATGATCTGCCACAGGAGCTTATTGCGCAGGATCCGTTATCTGACCGTTCAGCGTCAAGACTGATGCTGCTTGATAAGAATACAGGTGAGATTGAGCATAAGATATTTAAGGATATAATTGATTATCTTAATCCGGGAGACTGCCTTGTTATCAATGATACCAAGGTAATTCCGGCAAGGCTTATAGGAGAGAGAGTCGGAACAGGTGCAACCATAGAGGTTCTTCTGTTAAAGCGTAAGGAAGACATGAAGGATGTCTGGGAAGTGCTTGTAAAGCCCGGCAAGAAGGCTAAGATTGGGACAAAGATAAGCTTTGGCGACGGTAGGCTTGTGGCTGAGGTTATAGATATTGTTGAAGAAGGCAACAGACTGATTCAGTTTACTTATGAAGGTATTTTTGAAGAGATTCTTGACGAACTTGGACAGATGCCGCTGCCTCCTTACATAACACACAAGCTTCAGGATAAGAACAGATACCAGACTGTATATGCAAAGCATGAAGGCTCAGCGGCAGCGCCTACTGCAGGACTTCACTTTACGAAGGAGCTGCTGGAAAGGATTCAGGGAAAAGGATTGCATTTTACGAAAGAACTGCTTGCCCGGATCGAAGAAATGGGTGTGAAACTTGCTTATGTCACATTGCATGTCGGACTTGGAACATTCAGACCTGTCAAGGTTGAGAATATTCAGGAGCACCACATGCACTCTGAATATTATGTAGTAACGCAGGAAGCTGCGGATAAGATTAATAATGCAAAGGCTGATGGCGGGCGTGTTATATGCGTAGGAACAACAAGCTGCAGAACTATTGAGTCAGCGTCAGATGATGACGGCAGGGTTAAGGCATGCAGCGGATGGACGGAGATATTCATCTATCCGGGATATAAGTTCAAGGTGCTTGATGCGCTTATAACTAATTTCCATCTGCCGGAGTCGACGCTTTTGATGCTTGTATCTGCATTAGCGGGAAGAGAGCATATCCTTGCAGCGTATAAGACGGCAGTTGAGGAAAAGTACAGATTCTTTTCTTTCGGTGACGCTATGTTCATACATTGACATAATCGGTGTCATTTGATAGAATTCATAGTTGGTTGAGTAGGGTGGATAATCGCGGCTGCTTATGCAGGTGAGGAAAGTCCGGGCTTCACAGGGCAGGATGCCGGATAACGTCCGGTGGAGGTGACTCCCAGACCAGTGCAACAGAAATAAACCGCCTCACTTGCTGAGGTAAGGGTGGAAAGGCAGTGTAAGAGACTACCGCCGTCCTGGTAACAGGCCGGGCACATGTAAACTCCATTCGAAGCAAGACCGAATAGAAAGCGATACGGCTGCCCGTCGTGCTTTCAGGTGGGTCGCTTGAGCCTTATGGCAACGTAAGGCCTAGACAGATGATTACCCAATGACATAACCCGGCTTATCGGTCTGATTGCGTGCAAAAAAACAGAACGGATTTCTTCCGTTCTGTTTTTTTGATATTTGTTTTATTATTTATTGCGTTTACCTGTGTATTTCTCTTCGCAGTATTTACATCTGTAAACTTCTTTCTCTTTATCTGCAAGAACAAAGATCTGGTCGAGTCCCTGTTCAATGGAAGTGATGCAACGTGGATTCTTGCATTTGATCACGTTGACAACCTGATTCGGAAGTTTCAGTTCTTTTTTGGCAACGATCTTCTCGTCCTTGATTACGTTTACAGTAATGTTATGATCGATAAAGCCGAGAATGTCAAGATCGAGATTCTCAACCGGGCATTCAACCTTGATGATATCTTTCTTACCCATTTTGTTGCTGCGCGCGTTCTTGATGATGGCAACGGTGCAGTCAAGTTTATCAAGCTTCAGATCATGATAGATAGTCATGGCCTTGCCTGCTTTGATATGGTCTAATACATAACCTTCGCGAAGTGCTCCAACATTTAACATGGTAATTTTACCTCCAGTAATGTGAGAATCAGGGCCATACGTACATATACACCGTACTGTACCTGTTTGAAATAAGCTGCTCTCGGGTCTGCATCCACCTCTGTTGAGATTTCATTTACACGTGGAAGCGGATGAAGAACGTACATGTCTTTTTTTGCAAGTTCCATTTTCTGTTTGTCCAGAATGTAGAAATCCTTCATGCGGACATAGTCTTCTTCGTTGAAGAAACGTTCTTTCTGTACACGTGTCATGTAGAGGATATCAAGATCCGGTAAGGCATCTTCCAGTCTCTCTACTTCCTGAAATTCGATATTGTTCTTTTTCAGAACATCCTCGCGGATATAGCTTGGGATGCGAAGCTCTTCCGGTGAGATCAGAATGAATTTTACATTTGTGTAACGTACAAGTGCTTCGATCAGGGAGTGAACTGTACGTCCGAATTTCAGGTCGCCGCACAGACCAATGGTCAGATTGTCCAGACGTCCTTTCAGGGAACGGATGGTAAGTAAGTCGGTTAATGTCTGGGTAGGATGTTGATGACCACCGTCGCCGGCGTTGATAACAGGAATAGAAGAAGCCATAGAAGCTACTAACGGAGCACCTTCTTTCGGGTGGCGCATAGCACAGATGTCAGCGTAACAGGATACAACGCGGATTGTATCGGCAACACTTTCACCCTTTGAAGCGGAACTGGAATCAGCTGATGAAAAACCAAGAACTTTACCGCCAAGGTTCATCATAGCAGCTTCAAAGCTGAGACGGGTACGGGTGCTTGGCTCATAGAATAAAGTTGCAAGTCTCTTGTCGTCACAGACATGTGCGTATTTATCAGGGTGTTTCTCAATATCGCTGGCCAGGTCAAGAAGAGTATTTAACTCATCAACAGACAGATCCAGCGGACTCATTAAGTGTCTCATTTCATACCTCCATATTTTACTGGTTCAGGAATTTTTATTTAATCCTTCATAACATCATATAATAATCAGGTGCTTTTTTCAAGAGAGTTTTCCAAGTATTTTCTCAAAAAAAAGTCCGGCTCCGAACCAAAGGGGAGCGTAGTCCGGTCTTATCAGTCCCCGGTAATTCAGAGGAGTGTTGCTGTAGTCCCAGGGACACATATGGAAACAGCGTAAAAGAGTACCGCTGATAAATTCCACGAAAAAAAATCCGACAGTATAAATGCAGCCGCGGACAAAAAGCGGGACAGCAGAAAGTTTACCGGAGAGCGGGCGGATGATGGCACCGCATCCGTAAATGGGAAACATTAAAAGGGAAGTTTTTCCTGTCATGGTAAGTTCTCCTGAAAGGATGGAATGCAGTCCGGTCCAGAGGATTTCCATGCACCAGCCCGTCAGACCGCAGAGAATGAAAGCTTTTTTCATAGGTAACGCTCCTGTATAAATTTCTATGATTCTAGTATTGCCTGCCTTGAAAAAAACATACACGTAGGATATAATGAGAACACGTTATTACACTATAGCAATGAGGTGCCTTATGCGCAAAAGGAACGTGTGGAGGGGATCTCATGGAAATAAGAGGAGTTTATTATGAATTATCAGGAAAGCCGGGAGTACATAGACAAAATCACCCGGGAAATTCCCAGTGTCCTGGGACTGGAGCATATGCGTGAGCTGATGAAACGTCTTGGAAATCCACAGGATGATCTGAAATATGTGCATGTAGCCGGTACCAATGGCAAGGGTTCTGTCATTGCTTTTTTGTATTCTGCTTTATCAGGTGCGAGATATCGCATTGGAAGATATGTTTCACCTACCCTGTATTCTTACAGAGGCAGGATGGAAGTTTCGGGAAGCAGGATCAGCAGAGAGGACTTTGCTGCTTATATTACACAGGTGTCTGATGTTATTGCTGCTATGACAAAGGATGGTTATCCCCATCCCACTGCATTTGAAATAGAGACTGCGGTGGCATTTCTGTTTTTTAAAAAAGAGAATTGTGATCTCGTTTTGCTGGAAGTGGGAATGGGCGGAAATCTGGACGCCACAAATATTATTAAGAATACGCTGCTGGCAGTGCTGGTATCGATCAGTATGGATCATATGTCTTTTCTTGGAAATACTCTGGCACAGATTGCAGAGAAGAAAGCCGGGATCATCAAAGACGGCTGCAGAGTGGTGACTGCCAGACAGAAGCCGGAAGCAATGCACGTGATCGAGAGGATCAGCAGAGAACATGGTGCAAAATGTACCATAGCAGATGCTTCTGAGGCAGAGGTGCTAAAGGAAAGCTGCCTTGGACAGACAATCCGGTACAGGGGTGAAGCGTATGAGATTCCGCTGGCAGGTGTTTATCAGAAGGAAAATGCAGTAGTTGCACTGAATGCTTTAAAAGTATTGGATGAGCTGGGTTTTTCCACTGCTGCGGAGCAGAAAAAAGAAGGGCTTCGCACAGTAAACTGGAACGGACGGTTTACAGTTATCTGTAAAAAACCGCTGTTTGTGGTAGACGGGGCTCATAATCCTGCTGCTGCGGATATGATGGCAGCTTCAATAGAGCATTATTTTAAGGGAAAACGGATCATCTATATTATGGGAGTGTTTGCAGATAAGGATTACAGAAGTGTGATTCAGAAAACTGCGCACTTTGCAGACCGGATACTTACGATCCAGACTCCGGATAATATAAGGGCGCTGCCTGCCGGAGAGCTGGCGAAGACTGTCAGTGAATACAATCCCAATGTACAGGCAATGGATACGATTAAAGATGCAGTGGAGGAGGCTTTTTCACTTGCCGGGGAACAGGATGTGATCATTGCTTTTGGTTCTCTTTCCTTTATCGGAGAGATGACTGATATTGTAGAGAATTTGTGAAAGTAAAAAGGTACAACATAAATGATAGATTTACAGGAATGCAGAAATGAAATAGATAAGATCGACAGCGATATCATACGTCTTTTTGAACAGAGAATGAAGGTGTGTGAGGATGTTGCAGAATATAAGATACGTACAGGAAAGAAGGTTCTGGATCCGGAAAGAGAGAGACAGAAGCTGGAGGTCCTGAGAGGTAAGGCACATGGAGAATTTAATCAGCTTGGTGCGCAGGAGCTTTTTCAGCAGATCATGGCGATCAGCCGTAAGAGACAGTATCAGCTTCTCACAGAGCATGGAATCGAGGATGATGAGAAACTGGAAATGGTAGATGCACTTCCGTTGAAAGATGTAAGAGTTGTCTTTCAGGGTGTGGAAGGTGCATACAGCTATGCTGCAATGAGGGAATATTTCCAGGACGATATTGAGAGCTTTCATGTAAAAACCTGGCGTGATGCAATGGAAGCAGTTGTGGAGGGAAGAGCAGACTATGCGGTACTTCCCATTGAGAATACAACTGCCGGTATTGTTGCTGATATTTATGATCTTCTTACAGAGTATGAGCTTAGCATTGTAGGAGAACAGATCATCCGTCCGGAGCATGTACTTCTGGGACTGCCGGATGCTGAACTGGAGGATATCAGACAGGTATGTTCTCATCCTCAGGCACTTTCCCAGTGTGGAAAATATCTGGAATCTCATCCGGACTGGAAGAAGAAAGAGATGGAAAATACTGCCGGTTCTGCCAAGAAGATAAAAGAAGACAATGACAAGACGCAGGCAGCTATTGCCAGCAGACAGGCAGGAGAGCTTTACGGACTGAAGATCCTGGCTGAGAATATCTGCTATAACGGACAGAATGCCACACGTTTTGTGATCGTGAGTAAGAAACCAATCTATGTGAAGGATGCACATAAGATCAGTATTTTCTTTGAACTGCATCATGAGAGCGGAACTCTTTACAATATGCTGTCTCACATTATTTATAATGGACTGAATATGACGAAGATAGAATCCCGCCCGATCACAGGGAAGAACTGGCAGTACCGTTTTTTTGTTGATTTCGAGGGAAATTTAAAGGACAGTGCAGTGAAGAATGCCCTGAGAGGAATTGAGGCAGAAGCTGACAGAATGAGAATTTTGGGAAATTATTAAAAATCATTTCCATAATGCCAGAGCGTGTTTGAAAAATCATTTCCACAATCTGCAGTCCCACTTTGCGGCATATTTTGCGTAAAGCATTTTTCAAACACACTCTGGTACATCGTTTTCGAAATAATTATACCACTCACAGCAGAACAATAAGATAAAACAACAAGGTAAGAAGGAAGTAATAAAAAATGGCTAGATTAAATGAATGCATCTTATACCGTAACTTTGAACATGGAGAAATCCTTGATAAAATGGCAGAACTGATGAATGCCTGGGAGCAGAAAGCACCTGATCTGAAAGAAAAGGAAGGGCTGTTCTTTGAGTGTGCCAACGGACTGGTGGAAACTGCCGGCGCTTATGGATTTTCCGGAAATTTATGGCACTGTTATCTGACATTTCTTCTGGTAAATAATGAAAATGCATTCAGTACAGCCTGTGAGATCAGAGGGGCTGTCAACGGAAGTATTAATGAACTGGCACTGAATGATTTCGGTGTGTTTAAAGAACTGTATGATTTTGACCTGACTGTACTGGATGAGGCATTTGGAATTTCCTGCTGTAAGGTTCTCGGTGATTATACCAACACCGGAAGTAACAGCAAGATGTTTAATTCCCGTATCAGAGACCGTATCTGTGATCTGAGCAAAACGCTGGCAGCAGCGGAGTCCACAGAGGAATTCATGAAGGATATGGTACAGTTTTATAAGGATTTTGGTGTGGGTAAGCTGGGATTACATAAGGCTTTTCGTGTAGGCCATGATGAGAATGATAATGTGGAGATCCAGCCGATCACAAGGATCGCTCATGTGAAACTGGAAGACCTGGTCGGATATGAAATCCCGAAGCAGAAACTGATCGAGAATACAGAAGCTTTCGTAAGAGGCAGAAAGGCAAACAACTGTCTGCTTTTTGGTGATGCGGGTACAGGTAAATCCTCAAGTATCAAGGGAATCCTGAACCGTTATTATGATGAGGGACTTCGTATTATCGAGGTGTATAAGCATCAGTTTCAGGATCTGAATGATGTGATCGCCCAGATCAAGAACAGAAACTATAAATTCATTATCTATATGGATGATCTGTCATTCGAGGAATTTGAAATCGAATATAAATATCTGAAGGCAGTGATCGAGGGTGGTCTGGAGAAGAAGCCGGACAATATCCTGATCTATGCAACAAGTAACAGAAGACATCTGGTAAGAGAGAAATCCAGTGACAAGCTGGAGATCATGGATGATGACGATCTGCATTCCTCCGATACAGTGCAGGAGAAGCTTTCACTGGTTTATCGTTTTGGTGTCCGTATTTATTATGGTGCACCGAGCAAAAAAGAATTCCAGACAATTGTGAAAGCTCTCGCAGAGAGAAACGGAATTACCATGCCGGAGGACGAACTGCTTCTGGAAGCAAATAAGTGGGAGCTTTCCCATGGAGGACTTACAGGACGAACTGCACAGCAGTTTATCGACCATCTGCTGGGTGTGGAGAAGGAATAAAAAAGCAAATAGATGAATGGTAAAGGGGGAACGCATATGGCAGTCATGACATTTGCAGCCATTGACATCGGATCTTATGAAGTCAGCATGAAGATCTTTGAGATGTCAAAAAGAATTGGTTTTCGTGAACTGAATGATGTCAGATACAGTCTGGAAATTGGAAAGGGTGTCTATTCTGACGGAAAGATCGACTCAGAAATGCTGAATGTTTTATGTGAGGTGCTGAATGACTTTAAGAGGCTGATGCAGGACTTTGGGGTGGAAGAGTATCGTGTCTGCGGCACCAGTGCATTCAGGGAACTTGTGAATCCGCTGCTGATCATTGAACAGATCTATCAGCGTACAGGAATGAAAATAGAAATATTAAGCAGTGCAGAACAGCATTTCCTTGGGTACAAATCAATTGCTGCTATAGAAAAGGGATTCAAAAAGATGATCCAGAAAGGCACCGCGATCCTGGATGTGGGCGGCGGCAGCCTTCAGGTTTCCCTCTTTGACAAAGATGCGCTGGTCACTACCCAGGGACTTAAAATGGGAAGTTTAAGAATCCGACAGCGTCTGCAGGAACTGGAGAAAACAACCATTCATTATGACAAGCTGGTTGAGGAATTTATCCGAAATGACCTGATGAGCTTCCAGCGTCTATATCTGAAAGACAAGGATATCAAGAATGTGATCCTGATGGGAGATTTCATCACAGATATGATCTTCCAGGAGGAAATGGAAGATAAGATCATTACAAGGGAAGAATTTATGAAACGCTATGAGGATACGGTAGGAAAATCTGTTGATCTGCTGGCTCAGGAAATGGAGATCGATCCGGAGTATGCGTCCCTTGTAGTGCCGACTATGGTAGTGTGCAGAAACTTTATCGATATTTTTAACGCAGAATCTCTCTGGGCTCCGGGTGTTTCTCTGTTGGATGGAATTGCCTATGATTTTGCAGAGAAAAAGAAATTTATCAAGAGTGTGCATAATTTCGAGAATGATATTCTGGTTACTTCAAAGAATATCGCGAAACGCTATTCCAGCAGTAAGAGTCACATTCAGGGAACGATGAATCTCTGCCTGAATATTTTTGACAGCATGAAGAAAGTTCATGGCATGGGTTCAAGAGAACGTCTGTTACTGCAGATCGCGGCACTGCTCCATGACTGCGGCAAATATATCAGCATGGAAAATGTTTCTGAGTGTTCTTATCAGATCATTATGTCCACAGATATTATCGGTCTGTCCTCTCTGGAACGCCAGATGATCGCGTGTGCGGTCAGATTCAATAATTCTGCGTTTGTTCACTACGATGAACTTTACAGTATGGGAATAGCGATTGACAGAGAGAGCTATATCAAGGTAGCAAAGATGACTGCGATCCTTCGTCTGGCAAATGCCATGGACAGAAGCCATTATCAGAAAGTAAAAGGGATCAAGACAGCGCTCAAGGACAGAGAACTGCAGATGATCGTGGATTCCGCACAGGATATTTCCCTGGAACTAGGACTGCTGAAAGATAAAGTCGCATTTTTTGAAGAAGTATTTGGCATTCGTTTGGTTCTCAGGCGTAAGGGCAGAGCATAAAGGAGGATGAACTTATGGATCTTGGAAAATTTGAAAAAAAAGAGTATTTCGTAAACCGTGAGCTGAGCTGGCTCAAATTTGACGAGCGTGTTCTGAGTGAAGCAAGAGATAAAAATCTTCCTTTATTTGACAGACTGAAGTTCCTGAGCATTACCGCATCCAATCTGGATGAATTCTTTATGGTGCGTGTGGCGTCTCTTAAGGATCAGGTGCATGCAGGATATCATAAAACAGACATTGCAGGAATGACAGCCAAGGAACAGTTAAAAGAAATCAGTGTCCGTACCCATGAACTGGTTCATGTACAGTATAATACTCTGAACCGTTCTCTGATCCCTGCGCTTGAGAAAGCAGGAATGCACCTGGTGGCAGCCCATGAGAATCTTACAGAAGCACAGAGTGCATTTGTAGACAGATACTTTGAGGATAATGTATATCCGGTACTTACACCGATGGCAATGGACTCTTCCAGACCGTTTCCACTGATCAGAAATAAAACATTGAATATCGGCGCTCTGATCTCCAAGAAGGAGAAGAGTGATAAACTCAACAAGAAAGATAAAGCAGGAGAGCTTTTGTTTGCTACAGTGCAGGTTCCGTCTGTGCTTCCAAGGGTGGTGCAGATTCCGTCAAAGAAGGATGGAGATACCACAGTGATCCTGCTGGAAGAGATTATTGAAAGAAATATTGACAAACTTTTCCTGAGTTATGATGTAATATGTGCTCATCCTTACCGTATTATGCGTAATGCGGATCTTACCATCGATGAAGATGAGGCAGAGGATTTGCTGGTGGAGATTCAGCGTCAGTTAAAGAAACGCCAGTGGGGCGAAGTTATCCGTCTGGAAGTAGAGGATAAGATGGACGAACGCCTGCTGAAGATCCTGAAGACGGAATTTGACATCAAAGAGGCAGATGTTTTTGAGATAAACGGACCTCTGGATCTTACCATGCTGATGAAAGTATATGGTGCGGATGGCTTTGACGCTTACAAGACACCGAGATATCAGCCGGCACCTGTACCGGAATTCCAGAATGAGAAGGATATTTTCCAGGTGATACGTGAGGGCGATGTATTCCTGCATCATCCTTATATGAGCTTCGATCCTGTTGTAAATTTCGTGCGTCAGGCAGCAAAAGATCCGGATGTTCTGGCTATCAAACAGACTCTGTATCGTGTCAGCGGCAATTCACCGATCATTGCTGCCCTTGCGCAGGCAGCAGAAAACGGCAAACAGGTTTCCGTACTGGTAGAACTGAAAGCCCGTTTTGATGAAGAGAATAATATTGTATGGGCGAAGAAGCTGGAGAAGGCAGGATGTCATGTAATCTATGGTCTGGTAGGTCTTAAGACACACAGCAAGATCACACTGGTTGTGCGCAGGGAAGAGACAGGAATCCGCCGATATGTGCATCTGGCAACCGGAAACTACAATGATTCCACTGCCAAACTCTATACAGACTGCGGTATCTTTACCTGCGATGAACGTTTTGGTGAAGATGCAACAGCAGTATTTAATATGCTCTCCGGATATTCAGAACCGAAGAGCTGGAATAAGCTGATCGTAGCGCCGATCTGGATGAAAGACAGATTCTTAAGCCTGATCGAACGTGAGGCAGAGAATGCGAAGAAAGGACTTCCGGCGTTGATCCGTGCAAAGATGAATTCCCTCTGTGATCCGAAGATTATTGCAGGATTGTATTATGCATCTTCCTGCGGAGTTCAGGTGGAGCTTCTGGTAAGGGGTATCTGCTGTCTGAAAGTAGGAGTGCCGGGAATCAGTGAGAATATTCATGTCCGTTCTATTGTAGGGGAATTTCTGGAGCATAGCCGTATTTTCTATTTTGAAAACGGCGGAAACCCGGAAATCTATATGGGAAGTGCGGACTGGATGCCGCGTAACCTTGACCGCCGGGTAGAGATTGTTTTTCCTGTGGAAGATGAGAAGATTAAGAAAGAGCTGGAGCACGTACTTGATCTGGAGTTTAAGGATAATGTAAAAGCTCATATCCTGCAGCCGGATGGAACTTATGTGAAACCGGATAAACGAGGCAAAGCCCAGATTAACTCTCAGATGGAATTCTGTATGGAGGCAACTGAGAAGGCTGCACTTCATAAACACGAAGAAAAGAAATCCCGTGTATTCATTCCGGCAGAGCCAGCGGAGGATATAGAGGAATAAGAAACAAGAAACAGTCAGAAACAGAAATAAATAACTGGGAAATGCCATGGAAAGCGGTGGAGCTGCCATGGCATTTCTTCTCTGGGACAAAAAAATAAAAATTTTTTTGTGGCAAAAACCGCATAAATACACAATGTCATTAACTTAAAAGCAGAAGATATTTATTCCTAAAAGGATTAGATATCTTCTGCTTTTTTTGATATGCTTATATTGTAAAAAGAAGCCATGAACCTGCTCAAAAAAAGGATGTGATTATACATGAAACATTCTCAGAAACGTACATTCATGGATATAGAAAAAATGAGTTCTGATGAATTTAAGGCATTTTGCCGATTAGGTAATAAAAATCATTTTACCAGAATCCGAAAAATGCCTCTTCAGGATCTTCTTTTCACAATGATAAACAGAAAGGGGCTGACGTTGGCATTGGAACTGAGAAATTATATGAAACTTGCTCATCCTGGTGTGTCTATTTCAAAACCAGGATATCTGAAACAGCGTATGAAACTTAATCCAGATGCTTTTTTGGAATTGTATAAATATCATAACCGTAACTTTTATGCAGATTCCACCTTTTCAACTTACAAAAATCATTTAATATTAGCTGCTGACGGCTCAGATATTAATATTCCTACCACTACTGAAACACTGAAACTGTATGGTTCTGCAAGCCGAAAAAACACAAAACCCCAAGCACAAATAGGATTAGGCTGTATTTATGATGTAATGAATCGTATGATACTGGAAAGTGACTGTAATAAGGTGAAATTTGATGAAATGCGCCTGGCCGAAAAACAGATGGAACGAATACCGGAAACAATAGGCAACATTCCCTATATTATTATCATGGATAGAGGCTATCCTTCTACGCCAGCGTTTATACATATGATGGATAAGGATCTTAAGTTTATCGTACGTTTAAAAAGCAGTGATTACAAAAAAGAGCAAAGCAGTTTAACAGAAAATGATCAGCTGGTTAAAATAAAACTTGATAAATCAAGAATCAGACATTACGAAGGGACGCCGGATGGAGAACGTATGAAAGAACTGGGTGAAATTTCATTGCGTATGGTAAAAATCCTATTAGAAAATGGAAATCTGGAAGTTTTAGCTACAAATCTTTCACAAACGGAATTTCATACAGAAGAAATAAAAGAATTATATCATATGAGGTGGGGAATAGAGACTGCGTATGAAACACTAAAGAATCGATTGCAGTTAGAAAATTTTACAGGTACAAAACCTATTCTGTTATTACAAGATATATACAGCACCATATATCTGAGCAATTTAGTCGAAGATATCATATTAGACGCAGAGCGTGAACTGGATCAGAAGGAAACAAACAGAAAACATAAAATGATGATCAATCAGACAGTTAGTATTGGAATCTTAAAAAACGATCTGATTTATATACTTCTTGAAACGGATGATCAAAAGAAAAATATATTATTTCAGCAAATATATGAAGATATCAGTAAGAATCTGGTTCCTATTCGTCCTGATCGGCATTATACCAGAACGAAAGGGCGGTTAGCAGGGAAATATTCAAATACTCATAAAAGAGCATACTAATCTAGAAAATACGAGTACAAAGAGAAGGGGATAAGTATGCCCATATAAAAAAACAAAAAGCAGGAATCATAGTTTTATAAATACTTACGATTTCTGCTTTTTGCTAAAGTTAATGACATTGCTTAAAATCAAGGTTTTCCGCGTATCGTCATTTATCTTGCCGTATCTCCGTATAAGATGATTTTGTAAGACCGGGCACCATTTTGGCACCACAGATTATAGGAGGACGACATGAAAAACGTACTTTTAGACAAGGGTATTATACTCCCGTCCGGCGAAATCAGCAAGGATAAGGTAAACCTTGTAACCGGAGCAATCACGCAGCCATTCGCAGAAATGGTATGGGTAACGACAGGCGGCGACATGGAAACCGTAAACCGCTTGACCGACGTACTTGTTACCATGAACACCCCCGCCGACCGGGGAAAGCTGTTCAAAATCATAAAAATGCTCTATGGGCTTATGGGCTTGCCCTTTTCCGAGGAAGCCGAGCCTATGGACGCAGACCCCGCCGTTTTGGAATACTTCATTTTTTCCTTTACGGCAGACTTTGGCGAAGTCATACAAGACCTCATAGCCGAAGAAGCAGAATAACGCACCGCACAAGCGGCGTTTCTCACTTCCCACAAGGAAGAACAGGAACGCCGCTTTTTTCATGCCCTTTGTTACGCAGTAGGCATGAAAAAGCCCTTGATTTACGCGGCTTTGTGGGCGCGGTTTTCAGCGGATAAGGGATTGATACCTAAACCCTCAAAATCGCGTTTCTATTGCGTAACAGGTATGCAGCAAAGGAGTGATGAAGCTATGGCAGTTTTCAGAGTGGAGCGCAACAAGGGCTATGAGCAAAGAGGGAAAGCACATCAGCATGGATACATTAG
>OGOX01001408.1_pt1 | contig 15520 bp, 11 predicted proteins | sample 1552761 | NCBI WGS metagenome assembly OGOX01 (sample SAMEA2580212, study PRJEB22360) | human gut metagenome | biome: human gut; feature: human-associated habitat; material: faeces | place: Denmark | collected 2008/2010
CGTTCTGCACCGGCCGGGGGGGGGAGCCTGCGCCCTGCCGCCGCTGAAGCCGCCCCGCCACCGAACAGCCGAACATCGACCCGAGCATGATCGACAGCACGCCCGCCTGCAATAGTTTCTTGTATTGCTTCATGGCTAAAAGAGATAAGAGAACGACACCTCCAGCCGCGAGGGCGCGAGTGTCCAGCGGCGGTAATGGTAGATATACTCGTCGTCCCAATCCCCGACCGTGGGGTCGCGGCGCGTATCCTTCGTGCGGTACAGTCCTATGCCGGCCTCGAGGGTTACGAACCAGCGCTTGGAGAGCATCCACGCATGGCCGTAGCTGAAACCTATGCCGTATGCCCGGCCGTCGTAGCGGCGCGTGCGGCTGCCCAGATCGTAACCGACATAAGAGAGCTGCCCGCCGACGAAATGCCCCACGAAGGATTCGTAGAGCCAATAGCGACCGCTGATCTGTACGGCGTGGAAGTTCATCGAGAGCGACGAACTTTTCACGGGGTTCCAGTATCCGGAGGCTTCGACCGACCATTTGTCCGCGACCGAGACTTCCCCTCCGAGGTGGAGCGTTCCGGTAAGAGCCGCGAGGGCATCGGCCCTCACGGCGAAGATCTGCGCCGCAGCACCGTGGGGACTGCCCCACAGTGCTACGAACAACAAGACCGTCGTGATGAATATCCGTTGCTTTTTCATCGTCGTATTTTCTGTTCGAGAGTTATTGCAGTTTATATTCGACCATTCCGTTCCGCGAGACCGGAGTGTCGGATGTCATCGTGTATTTCTCGATGGAAATATCGTAGCGGCCTTGCAGGTCGAGATAGACATAGCCCGTACCCCGTGAGCGCTCGGCTTCGAAAGAGACGTCGAACGTATAATCGCGTGTGGTCGTATAACCTCCCGAATAGACGATCTTCACGGTGGCGGTGACCGTCAGCGTCAGATCCTCGCTGACCGGATAGGAGGATTCCATCGTGATATAGAGCGCTCCGGCCGACCGTGTGAAATCGAGCGTGAAATCCGCGACGGTTTTTATCCCTTTCACCGAAGATTCGAAAGAGGTACTGTTCCCCTGCTCGTCGGTGATCGTGACGGTAAAAGGAATTTCGCCTACGGCTTCGGGTTTGAGCCGAAGTTCATAAGTGCCGTTACCCTCGTAGAGCGTCAATTCGGTCGTCGGAATATCCGCGCTGTAATGCCCTTGAAAGAACGTCAGGCCCTCACCGCTCAAATGGGCCTTATACCGGCCCGTATATCCGGGCTGCGTCACAGTGAAAGTGACATAAGCCCTGTCCATCGCTGCCAACTCATAGCCCTCCTGCGTAAAGGTTACGTTCAGTTCCGGATTTTTGTAAACCGTCGTCAGCTCGCGCTCTATGCTGAAGCCGTATCGGTCGGTGACGACCAGTCGCAGGCGCACGTCGCCGGGTGTGTCCTGCGTATAGACAATCTCGGCTATCGCCGTGCCGTTGCCGCAGAGCAGCGGATAAGGCGTGCCCGCCGTGCGGCGCTCGCCGTCGATGGCGACCGTGCCCTGTCCTGCGTCGAGGAGGTAAGTAAGATAAAATTCATTGTCGGCGTCGTTCGTGGACACGAGCTCCAGCGTCGCCGCAGCGGATGCGCCGGGTGCGTAACGCTCGGCAAGGGGCGTGACGACGACTTCGGCCGTCGATACGCGCCAGTCCACGGTGTTCATGCCGAGGATGCGGGCGTCGATATTGTAAACACGGTTGCGGACGATGTTGAAGTCCGTGGTGTTGTTCTCGCCCGGATAGATGCGGTATGCGACTTTCACACCGTCGGCCTCGCCCTCGATGTAGATATAGGTCGCTTCTTCCGGTGCGACGGTCTGGTTTTTACCCTCCTGCGCCCCGATGCCCGCGACCGTTCCCTGCCGGTTTTCCAGCAGGTAATACGAAGCGCTGAAAGTCTGCCCGGGAGCTGCATCCGGAGTCGTGTCGGCCACATCGCCGGATGTCGTGGCATGGCTTGGGGCAAAGAGCGACATGCTGCACGGGGCGTTGCATATCCGCACGGACTTAATTTGCAGCTTGGGGGCGAACTCCGCGGCTACGGTGCAGCTGAAATCGATCTTCGCCACGGCACGTACGAGCGTAACGTCGATGTGCATATCCCCGCACACGGAAACGGTCTGCTCCGCGGACATGGGAAGCGGCCCGTCGGCGAGTGCATCGGGAGCTTGTTCGAAGCGCAGCGACCGAACGTACTCCTGCGTCTGCCCGCCCATGTCGGCCCCCGCGTTGGCGACGGCGTAAAGTGCGTAGTCGCCTTCGGGAAGCTCCAGCACCACACTGCGCTGCGATGAGAGGTACAGATGCCGGGCCGTGTCGCCGCTGGTGGGAAAGAGGTATAGGTTGATGTCGTCGATGCGGGTTTCGTCTGCGGACGTGCGGGTGCTGATCTGAACGGGACTGAACGTCAGGGTTACGTGCCGCTTGGCCTGCCTTGACGGATTAGGCTCGATGTCCGAGTCCGAACAGGCAGAGCAAAAAAGCAGCATGCAGACAGCAGTATAAAGTATCTTTTTCATGGTTCTGATTCTATCGAATTTCTATTCCCGGATGCAGCGCACGGCATTGGCCTGGTATCGGAACTCCTTCGTCGTCCGCATGTCGGTCATCAGGTAGATCGAGGTGCAGGATACGCCGTCGAAAAAGGCGGGTCCTTTGTCGAAATTCCAAAAATACGGCGTATTGGTGTAGACCTGTCCGTATGCTCCGACATCGGAGTAATTGTCACCACAGAGCGTTCCGCCCGCCGGATAACGGGCTGTGCGCGTGTCGTCGTAGATGATCTCCACGTAGTAGGGCAACAGCTTGCGTACCGGTTCTATGCCCTCGAAATCGCAGGCGTCGGGAACTCTCCATCCCGGAGGGCAGGGATCGTAGATGGTCTTTCGACAGACCTCGCTGATGTCGGTTCCCTGTCGGGTCGTGTTGCCCCAGAGGTTGTGATGGGGGCGCAGGAGCCAGTCGAGCACGTCCTCTTCAGGCTCTTCCACGTCGTAGTCGGCTTTATGGATGAAGGAGGTGGGGTTCTTCACGGCCCAGTCCACCGTCATAACATCTGCCGGATCGCTGTTTTCGGGGTGGATTACCTCGTACCTGAAGCGGTCGTGATAGACGAACGGCGCCGGACGATTCGACGAGAAGGATGCCGGATACGGGAACGGGTCTTTGCGCCCCCACTGATAGTACAGTCCGCAGGCTGTGCTCTGCGTGTAGTCGGTTCCGATAGCCCCGAGGTTGCGGTCCATGAATACGGCTCCGGATGCGTAGGTCTGCGCGGAGCTGTCGGGATTGTAGCTCGCAACCCAGATGTGCCATGACCAAATGCAGTTGCCCCAGGCGTCGAACAGCCCGATAAGGGCGTTTCCCTGTCGGCTTCCGGTGCGGAAGCTGATTCTGCGACCGTCGTAGCTCAACGACGCGATGATGCTGTTGGCCTGCGTGCCGCTCTCCCAGATCAGACGCGCATAGGCTCCCGAAAGGGGCTGCGGCGTGATACCCAGTGTCGCGCAGCCGTTGCCCTGCACCGTCGCATCGAACGAGTAGTCGCAGAGCAGCTGCGGGGCGATGTAGCTGTTGGCGGTATTGCGTGCGTCGAGCTGTATTTCACCGGGCAGGAAAAGTGCGTAGACATGCCGTAAGGGAGCAGAGGGAATGAACACGTAAGATGGTTCGTCCGTAATCTTGTAGTCATATCCCGCATCCTGATACCAGCCGTCGAACGTGTAGCCTGCGGCGGGTTCTGCGGTCAGGGCGCAGGCTTCCATGCAAAGGACCGTAATGCGTTCGCCCATGCCTTCCGCTTTCCGCTCGTGGTGAAGTTCTCCTTCAACGATAATATCCCCGCCGCCTTCGGTGTGAATAATTGCGGCATTGGCCATGCGGTGTTCGAAATCATACGTCTGCGAAAATCCATAGGCGTCGGTCAGCGTGATACGGTAAGCCAGTAAAGAGTTTTCCTCCGTGTACCCCGGCATGTAATACTCCATTTCATAGGTGTTGTCGCCCATCATGTCGTACAGATCGAAATCATGGACCGCTCCGCTATTGCCGTAATCGAAGGTGAACCCGCTCAGGTCGCCGGACAGCAGCTCCAAACGTCCGCGGCTCGGGGCTGTGCCGTCGCTGCATTCCACCTCGACATGCAGATAGCGCGTGCCGTCCAACAGGCAGTAGCCGCCGTAGTTATAATCGTCGAAATCGTCCCATACCCGAAGGGTGTAAGACGATATACGGGTGTCTACTTCATTATCACCCAAAATCGAGATGTCGAACCGGTAATGCACATTCGCCCGGACGTTGAAATCCGAGGTATTGTTCTCGCCGAGATAGATCGTGTAGGTCAGTATCTTGTCGCCGCGCTTGGCCCGGATCAGCAGGTACGAAGCATTCTCGGGGGCATTGTCTGCATTCTTAGCCCGCTGGTCGGTGATCGAGGGTACCGTTCCCTGCATGTTGGGCAGCAGATAACAGTCGCCTGCGGCCTGTTGTCCCGAAACCCGTCTTTCGGGACAGTCGGTATAGTCATCGGGGGCATCCGACGGCGATGCCGCAACGTCGAAGATCGACACCGTGCGCGGGACGGAGAGCAGCTGCACGGAAAGCAGCTCGATATCCGAGGGCTTAACCGTAATATCGTAGGATATTTTCGCCACGGCACGCTGTACCTCGACCGTGGGCAGCGAACCGCCCGAAGCCGGGATCGTAACGTCGCCGTCCCACGCCATCGGCAGAGCGTCGTATGTGTCTCTATGCGTAACGGTAAAATCTTCCGATGTCGGACTTTCGCCCAAATCACGGTTCAGATTGGCGGCGATGCGCATTCGGTAGTTGCCCGGCAGACATTCGAAACGCAGTGTCGCAGAGGTCTGGTAACGGTGCAGGACGACTTCGCCGTTATCGTCGTAAAGGTAGAAGTTCAGGTCGCGGATGGCGTATTCATCCGCGGAACGGGTTACGGAAAACATCCTTTCGGGCCGTACCGTCAGGCTGACGAAGGTTCCGCGGGGATTTGCACACGCTGTCCGATCCTCGGCGATACATCCCCACAGAAACAGGGCGGCAGTAAATATCAACAGATATTTTTTCATAGTCGGAAAAATCTGAAAAGGAATTGAAAACAGCCCCCGTCCCGGAGGGCGGGAGCTGTCAAAACAAGAGGGCTATGCCCCCAGCTCGACACTCTGCGTAACGGGCGTCTCCCAGTCGGCGACCGTTACCGACACGGCGCACTCCTGCCCCACGAGACCCGTGATATTGGCGGCGATGCGGTAGTAGCCGTTGCGCAGTATCTCGCCCGCGGCCTTACCCGTCAACTCGACCGAATAGGTCACCTCCGAACGGTCGTCCGTGGTCGAACTGCTGCCATCCATATCGTATGTCGCTTCGATCTCCAGCAGTACGCGGCTACTGGCGGCAAGCGTTCCGTTTTCGTAGGTGTAGAACAAGGAGTTATACTTATCCGAAGCCGAAGCAGGAGTCTGCGTGTGGCTGAAAGTCATGGCACCGGGCGTCGGCGTACCTGCGATGACGGGCGACTGCGAGGCGGCTTTGGAGAGTTTTACCGAGTTGATGGTAAGCGTTCCTGCATATTTGTCGGCGAACGACGGGTCGATGGTCGTCTGAAGGGCTACTTTAGCGACAGTGCGTTTGAGCGTGATGCCGACATTGGTCGTGGAGTTCACGGCCCCGACGGTCTGCGATTTCATGCCCGACATCACGAAGCCGCCCGAACGCTTGGCTGCGGTGGACACCTCGGCAAAGGTGCCGTTATAGTCGGCGGCCGACTTCTCCACAAGGGCCGTAAGGGCTGCGCGGGTCTTGGCCGACGAGGCGTCGTAGTTCGCTATGGCGTAGAATGAACAGGGGGTGCTGGCAAGAGATTTAGGTAGGGAGAATGTCGCCGATTTCGCGGCCAGTTCGCTGGATGTTAAATCCCGGCGAATAACGAAGTTGTCGGCATTATCGAAGACGAAAATCGACAGTGACGACAACGAAGACTCTCATGCCTCGGCCGAGGCTGTCGAATCGAAGAAGGAGCGGGTGTCGGCGGCATCATCGGTAAGCGTAAGTGCGATACGTGCCCCATCGGTGAAAGAATTGGGGGAAGGTACGACTTCGGTCTCCTTGTTGCAGGAAACGAATGCGGCAGCGAAGACTGCAACGGCTAAAAGGATGTTTTTCATGTTATTTGGATTTTGAATGCAGCGATGCACTATGCGTCGCTTTCTGCTGCAAATGTATAATACAAAATCACTGAAAAGTACACTTTTCCGGATGCCTCTCGGGAAAAATCAAAAAGTTTTTTGTAAAGTATGAAAATATAATCAACTGAAAAATAAACTGTTGAAATTTTGCAAACGGAGAAAAACTTTCTGATTTTCTCGTCCTTGACAGGTCTCCGCTCTCTCTATCGCAGGTGTCTTTCGACGACTTGCTCATAGGCTTTTTTCAATTTATCCAGAAAAGGTGTGACCGCCGTGCTGCGGTCAAGCATCCTGGTTTTCTTGACATAGACATCGTTGATCGTGATATGGAATGTAGAAGACAAGGCACGGACGATCTCGATGAAACGCGCCTTGCGGTTGCCGTACATGATAATCCCGTTTTTATGAAGGGCAACGGCAAGCTCCAGCAGCTCTTGCTGCGTCCCTGTCCACAGCAACTCGCCGTCCTGATAGGATAAAGGAAACGAATAGTCTTGGTTCGAGCTATATTTCGTACTATTGCTGACGATATTGATTTCGCAATCCAGAATATACATGATTTTATAGATGAACGTCGTCCTTAAAACATTGTTCGAATATCGATTAAACGATGGATGGGACAATACGTCGAATTCAACCCGGCTGTAATACAGTATTCTCAAAATATCATCCCGGTTATCGAAATTAGCAACCATCTCGGTCATCGTCTCGATAAACTCTTCGTATGCATGGGCTAATTCCGACGGATTCGATTCATTTTGAGTTAGCAACGCGTATATACGGGTATGAATAAGCGTTTTCATAAGACAGATCTCCGTATTGCAGAATCATGTGTATTTTTCGTATTCACAAAGTATCTGTTGGATAATTTTTCTTATCTTTGCAAAACAGCGAATAGCTGTCGAATCCTGTCATCGACACCTGAAAATGCTACCAAGACAAGATGGACGGGATGATAGGAGAATCGTGCAAAAACAGCACGGGCTCTCCTATCTGTTCATCGGGTTGTAGCATTCCTCAGGTGTCAATAGGTTGAGTCCGTGCTTATTTTATACTATCTCAACTTATTATTGTACCAACTAAATATAATTTGAATACGAATTCATCAATTCGTGCGTTATTAAATAAATACTATCACAAACCGGCCACGGAGAGTTTTTAGATTGAAAGGTCACTTACGGGTATATATCGACTCGAATCGGTCAATGTATTTGTGGTAGTTTTTGTTTCCCCATTCGTCTTTTGGATGGGGGAACGTTTTCATATCCCTTCATCAGTTAAAACAACCCGCACACCTGTTTGCGGATGTGCGGGTCTGGAATCGGTCACTTTCGGGTATATAACCAATCCGAATCGGTCAATGTAAACACATCGCTATCATGTTATTCCACTTCGTCCATGGTGATTTCATACCCCGACGATACGAAAGTCCAGTCCTGCGGACGGTTACCGTTGTCGCAGGTAACGTTGGTCTCGCCCCAGGCACCGTCGGCGATCGCTTTGAACAGCGGCAGCGGATCGGCTTGGCTTCTCGTACGCAGGTTGAAATGCATGATCGAACCGTAACCGGCTTCGGCCAATTCATAGGCTTTATCCCCATAATAAGATACATCGCTACCGATGGAACCAAGATTAATCGACAGCGGAGCGAAGCGATCCTTGGTCACACCGGAAATTCCGATATAGGTATTGTAACCGAAATTGGCATAGGCATGATTGATCTGGGCACCAGCCGCCGCATTGATCTGCGAAGAACCGTAATTGCCCCACTGGAATACGGTGATGAGCTTTCCGGCGGGCATCAGGTTGCGCAGCTTGGTGATGATGCTGCCGAATGAACCGTTGATGAGCGAGGACGAGTAGTTGGAGTATTCGTCGTCGAACCCGATTCCGTCCAAACCGTATTTCTCAACGGCATGGGCCAGGATCTTGGCGAACTGCGTGGTCTGGGTTGCGTTCATGTTGGCGACACCGATGCCCTGCCAGTCGCCCAGCACGGTCAGCACCACCTTGATGCCTTTGGCCTGCAACCCCTGGACATACGTCGCGGCGCCGCCGTTTTCGAGCAGGTTGGTCATCTTGTCGTTCAGGTAGAGCGTCGGACGCACGACACCGTTCACCGTCTCCTTGTGAATATTGGAAGCGAAGAATTCCACGATATCGGCATAAGGCTTGCCGTTGGGAAGTTTGTAATCGCCGGCATTGAGCGGATTCACGTCGTTGGTCTCGACGTAAATGTTGACGATCGGAGTTTTGTCTCCGAATGCACGGGTCATTTTCGCCTCCGGCTGAGCTGCATCCAGCTGAGGTTCCTCTGCCTGTTGGCAGGAAAATAACATGGTTGCTCCGATAAAGAGCGAACTGAAAACATTGATGTAAGTTCTCATAATCATGAAGTTTTAATTTTTGGAATTCAAGCAGTTTGAATTCAAGTTTTTTTGGATTTAGCAGTTTTTTCTTTTCAGAAAAATGTGAGAGAGTTGGATGAAACCTGTCGACCGATTTTAGTTTCATATTCAGTTTACCAATCTTTCAGCCATTTGCCGTAATTCTGAATACCCTCGGATAATGTCCAGAGTCTGTTCATATCCAACAGATAGGCGTATCCTTGTCTGCTTCCGAGCAAATACCTGTTTTCCGGATCCATGTAAGTGCAACAGGTTGCAAACATATTGTCCCAAAAAGCTTCGTAACTGTCCTGGAGATTGCTGTGCAAATCGTCGAAGACAATGATGTTGTTCGGCCTATACTTGGGAACCCAGTCACAGAAGCCAGAATTAAGTACCTGCTCTGTTTCGGTATTTATGCCATCGTCTATAGACGAGCTTGAATATATGGGAAAGTTGACGCAGCCGTACCGCTCCTTGGGCAGGTTGGCGATCGGCTTTTGCGTATAGGCCGAAACATATTCCAGTTCGGGGTGCCACGGGTCGAGCAGCTGCGGGGCCTCGCTGTTGCTGTTGTAACCCGACCATGCGTAGTCGATATAGTCTCCGACGGCGATGCCGCCCGTCGCCTTCGTATCCCAGAAAGTAGCGGTCGGCTCCTCGTAAACCGTGACCGTCAGCAGTTTTTCCGAGCCGAGCGCCTCGCGCAGTGCCTTGATGAGTTTCGGGTAAGAAGTGGTGTTCACGGCCGGCATCCCCTTCTTGCCGTATCCGGCGCTGCGATCCCACAGGTTGATGCCGTCGATACCGAACTCTTCGACCACGGTTTTCACCTGTGCTACGAAATCGACGATCTGTTCGTCGGTCAGGTTGCAGAATCCGAGTCCCTTCCCGCTGCCTTCGATTGAGATGCAGACCTTGCGGCCGTGCTCCTGCAGCGGACGGATGTATTTCACGGCATGGTCGAGGACATAGCGCATGTCGTTTCCGAGGTTCAGCAGCGCACGGCCGGTAGCCGCATCGTAATCGAGCACCACGGTGCGCAGGTTGATGATGTTGCCTACGGTATCGTACCAGGCCACGGTCGTTCCGCGGGCCAGTTTCTTCCGCATGATGTAGTCCTGCGCCAGCAGCGGCTGAAAATCGTTCGTGTTGATGTAGAACACGAAGAACAGGTCATGCCCGTCGTGCAGCGCATAGCCGTCCGCGTCCGTATAGGGCTGGCGAACCGAAACGTTGTAGTAAAGTGTCTTGTCCGCGTCCGGTGCGTCCTGTGCAGCGACCGTGAGCGGCAGTACATATTCCCCGGCGGCAAGTCCGCTTGCCGAGAACTTGATACGTTTCAATTCCGAGCGCTGCGCTGCGGCCGAGATATCGAGCGTCTTGCCGTCGGGAAACTCGTAATTCGCCTCCGGCAGCAGCGTGCGTTCGATTTCATCTCCGGCATCGTAGTCGTCGAGCAAAGATGCATCGCACCATGCGTCGAGCGAATATCCCGCTGCCGCCGGCTGCGTCTGCCTCAAGTAGAAATTCTTCATCATGACCCCTCCTTCGGTCAGCAGCACATCGACCCTATTTTCCACGGAATTGCTGCTGCTCAACATCACATGGTTCTCTTCGATGGAACCTTTGTCGGGCAATTTTCCGCTTTCCTGCATCACGGGATCGGCCTCGCAGGCCGTAAGGCCCGCGAGTGCCGCCGTGCAGAGAAGCGTCACCACCCTTGTTTGCAAATCAAAAATCGTCTTCATGGTTACTCATTGGTTTCGTTAAGTTTCGGAATCTCGATGCCCTGCGGCCAGATGATGTCGTACTTGGCGATGCCGTCGTTGCCGTACATCGAATAGTCCTTTACGGTATTGCCAGACCCCTCGTTGAATTTCCAGTATCCGAGCAGTGTCGGGTCGTTTTCCGGGTCGGCGATTTCATACATGCTCTCCCAAATCTGCTCGGGCGTGCGGGCCACGGACCAGACGCGGGCCTCGGCGATCTTGCCGTTCAGAGGACGGTAATCGTCGTAGGAGCGACCGAGGAAGAACTGGTAAGCCTCGCCCAGCTTGTTGTAACCCGTGTCGTCGGTCTCGTACTGCGGTTTTTCGTTGTCGGGAGCCGTATTCCACAGGTCGTAGAGCGCCCGCATGGCCAGATTGATCTGGTTCTTCTTGCTCTGCGCCGAGATGCCGACATCGGTCGCTTCGCTCTGAATCTGGCCATCGACATAGATGCGTGCGGTACGCGCCGCTTGGTCATATGTGCAGGCGACATGGTACCAGCGCCCCTTTTCGAGGTTCTTCGTCGCATCGCGTCCGGGAATCTTCCCGAAGGACGAGCCGGCGCCCGATCCGTCGAACTGCAACTGCTGACGCTCGAAATTCGTGTCGCCGATACGCAGCAGCAGATACTGCTCGACACCCATGATGGACGAGATGTTGACGGGGCTGCCCGTAGCGTTGCTCGTCGCAAAATCGTCGAGGTAGATAAGGGCCTCGTAGGTCACGGCCGTCAGACCGTTCCAAGCCTTGCTGCTTTCCGAATACTTGTCGAGGGTCGGGAACTCGATCCAGTTGTCGGTGAGCTGCGCTGCGACGGTGATGGCCGAGGATCGTTTCACGACATAATAGGCGACGTCGGAACCGTGAAGCACGTCCATCGAGGCATGGCCGATGCGCACGGGAACGAGATAGGTTTCGTCGATAGGAAGCGCTCCCGTCTGTTCCTCGCCTTGGCCCATCAGCTCCTTGAATTGCAGGGTCACGACATCCGAGGTTGTTTTTCCCGCGGCGATCGTGACACTCTCGGCCGACAACTCATAGTATTTGGCATCGAGCATCGTCCACTCCGTACCGTAGCGGGCGTTGTACGTCCCGACGAGCGACGGGTCGACCGTGAGCGTCACCGCCACATCCTGTCCCGCAGGATAGGTCAGCTCCGCCTGCAAGGCGCAGTCGTAAGTCGGTTTATTGTTGCCGAAGGTTGTAAGCTGCACCTCGTTCGTTTCCGCGACGTCGAGATAAACGGCGTTTCCGAACTTGTGGTCGTCGGCCTCATAATTATCGCAGGCCGCGAAAAACACGAGCCCCGCGACGGCTGCAATCAGATATTTTCCGTATTTTTTCATGGCGTTCACTATTTAGCGGGATTTAACGTCTGGATCGCCCCACGGATCGTCTGGTAGTTCATCTCCGCATGATAGTAATCTCCGGAAATGTTGTAAGCTGCCAGACCGCCCAGCGGGCCGAATTCGATGACGCGGCGCGACATCTCATCGACGGCCGCGAACTCCGTGCGATCCTCATCCAGCAGGGGTGCGCTGATCTCGGCCGCCAGCAGCAGCTTCTCCGGCGCGATACCGGCATACCCCGTGGCATTCAGCACCTGGAGCTTCACCTCCTGCACATTTTCGAGTTTCTCCGTATCGAGGGCAATAAAATCGACCTTGGGACGGTCGGCGGCCGCAAGCGACAGCGGGTTGCCCTCGAAGACGAGGAGCTGGCCCTCGGATTTCGCCGCAGCAAGTTTCTCGACGATGCGGGCTGTGGCATCCGTCGCCAGCGGGTTGGTCGTAAACGAGTAGCCGTCCATGCCGTTGGCGGCGACGGCGGCGACAACCTGATCCAGATAGGCATCGAGCGCCTGCATATCGGCGAACTCTTCCGCGCGTGCGGCATAATCGACCTGATAAAGTACTTTCGTCCCCTTCTCGCGCATGACGTCCATATCCTCGGCGTCGAACTTCGAGAAGTTATCGGCGTTGGTCAGCGTCACGATGTCCAGCGAATCCGGGAGGCAGCGCATGAAATCCTGCTCACTCGATGCTTTCTCGGGCGAGTTGTGCAGACGGGCATAAACAATGAAATGTTCTGACTGTTTATAGGCCCTCAGCGCCGCGGTGTATTCGGCCCATAGTGCCGGATCCTGCTCCCAGGGCTTTTCCACCTTGCTGTCCACCGTTTCCATCTCCGTCCAGTCGTTGCAGGCCGCAAACGTTGCGACGGCAGCGCAAAAAGCGAGGAAACGTATCATTCGGTTTGGTTTCATATTCATAGCGATTACTTGTTATACGGTTTGCAATCCCACCATACGCGGGTTCCCATGACGTCGCCCGAACGGTCGCCGTTCTGTTGCTCTGCACCGAGCGTTTGAATGGCCGCCTGAAGGTTGGCGTTGTTCTGCTGGTACTCCTCGACAGGGTAAGGCAGACGGCGTGCGCCCTGTTCCACATTGACGGAACCTCCCGATTTGTCGGTAGGTACAGGCAGCAGTTTCGGATACCCCGTACGGCGGTGTTCCGACCATGCTTCGACTCCCAACGGGAAGATAGCGATCCATTTCTGCACGATGATGCGTTCGAGGTTGCGCTCCTGAACGGCCTCCGTATCGCTGCCGTCCGTCGCCGTTTCCCACGGAACGGTGATTTCGCTCTGGGCCATCGCGCTGTAGTTGCCGACAGGATCGGTGTAGGGCGCGGGCTTGACGTCAGTCTGGGCCAGATAGGCGTCGGCGCCGCTGGCACCGCGCTCCTCGAACGAAAGCCTTACGGCTGCTTCGTAGAGTGACCGTGCCGTTTCTTCCGAGCCCCAGCGCAATTCATATTCCGCACGCAGGAACGTTGCCTCGGCGGCATTGAACCATAGGTAGGGCGTATCGCTCGCAACGATCATATTCGAATACTTCGACACGGCCTGCGACTTGCTCGTCACATCGATGCCGATACGGATACCCACATAGTCGCCGACATCGTTCGCAAGGAACATCTTCTCCATACGCGGGTCTTTGTAGCCGTTCATGTAGCAGAGGATGTCGGCTCCGACACGGTGGTCGCCCCAGTCGTTGTAGATGAGCGTCGTGCGGTTCTCCGCGGCGTGCATCGCCGCATTGTCGGCATTAGCCTCGATAACACCCCCGGCAATAGCCTCGGCGGCCTTCGCACGGGCGACGTCGGACTTCACATACGACAAACGCATGGCCATGCGCAACTTGAGCGAATTGGCATATTTGAGCCACTGCGCGATATTGCCGTAGTAGACGCCGTCGTAGCGGCTCCACGCTTCGGCCGGGAGCGTCGTGTTGCGGCCCAGTATCTCGATAGCCTCGTCCAGCTCCTCGAACATCTTCGTATAGACCGCCTCCTGCGAATCGTACTCCACATAGACCGACTCGTTGCTCTCCAGCTTCGAATAGGGAATCGGACCGTAGGAGTCCGTCACACGGTGCATGATGGCCACTCGCAACAGGCGGGCGAAAGCGATGGCCACTTCGTCTTCCGTGCCGTTGACGATGCCCTTATAGGGGGTATAGGTCTCGGTGATGACGTTGGCGAAAGGCCATTTGCGCCAGTCGGCCGAGGGATTATAGGTCTCGAACTTGGTCTGCCATGTATCGACCGTAGCACCGATGTAACCGCCGAACGGCCCGCCCGAAAGCGATTCGTTGAACTGGTACATGTGCTCCTGCACGGGAATCACAAGACTCTGCAGCGACTTGAATTTCGTGCCGGTCTTGTAATTGAGGGCATCCATCTGTTCTTCCGTAACCTGATTGGGATTGCGGTTGATGTCCTCGAAATCACCGGTGCAGGCAGCCAATCCGAGCAGCGCGACCGACAGCAACACCGACTGCCAGCTCATATTGATCTTTCTCATAGTTTCTGCGCTTTAGAATTGGAATTTGACATTGAAACCGAGACTGCGCATCGAAGGCATCATGAAATAGTCGATGCCCTGATAGTTCAGTCCCGTCGAGGCGACGGCTTCGGGGTCGAACGGCGCCTTGCAGTAGATCATCCACAGGTTACGCCCTACGAACGAGACGGTCATGCGCATCTTGTCGCGGAACCATTTTGTCGGCAGGGTGTAACCCAGCGAAAGCTCTTGCAAACGGACGTTCGTCGCCGAATAGAGATAATATTGCGGCAGACCGGACTGCGAGCCGATGGCTTGGTACCACTTCTGCGCATCAACCATCTCACGGCCGTTAATCAGCACGCCGCCGGCATCACGTGCAGCGGCCGAAGCCTCCGAAACGCCGTACAGATCCAAATTGGCCTGCGTCGCGGAGTAGCAGACACCGCCCAGACGGGCTGTGAACAGCACGCCGAGATTGATGCCCTTCCAACTGAAATCGTTACGCCATGCGAGATTGGCATCCGGGAACACCGAACCTAAATAGATATCCTCACCCTCATCGGTAACCTGTAAGTTACCGGCATTGTCCACTTCGACATAGCCGTTTTCATTATACCGCAGATTGGACGTCGTATAAAGGTCTCCCAACGTACCGCCTTCTTTAAGAATATATTTCGCCTTGCCTAATCCCTTGATGTCGAGCTTGGTGAGATTCAGAGATTCGCCCGTCACGGGGTTTACGGCATTAGCCGCAAGTTCGCGGATTTCGTTCTTGTTCCACGAATAAGTGAAGTTCGTCGTCCAGCGAAAGTCACGCCATTGGTTATCGTACCCGAGCGAGAGTTCGACACCCGTATTGCGGACATGGCCGGTTTGCAGGTAGATGGTCGTATAGGACGACGAGGGCGGCAGCGACGGGTCGAAGGTCTGATTTTTCGTATCGGCCCGGTACCACGAAGCCGAAAGATTGATGTGTTGCCACAGACGGGCATCCAGACCCACCTCGTAGGTGATGGTGCGCTCGGGTTTCAGGTCGCCGATGGGATAGTGCGTCTTGTCTTTCCACACCTTGTTCGTGGCGTCGTATTCGTAGGTCGGAACCGTCAGGTGACGCGGGAACGGCATACCTACCGAGGCGATCGAACCGCGGATCTTCAGATAGCTGATCGCATCCGGCATGTTGAATGTCGCCGTCGGAACCCACGAAAGGCCCACCGACGGGTAGAAGAACGACGACTCGGGCGAATTGGCCAGTTGCGAAGCCCAGTCGTTACGCC
>OGOX01001415.1_pt1 | contig 15488 bp, 10 predicted proteins | sample 1552761 | NCBI WGS metagenome assembly OGOX01 (sample SAMEA2580212, study PRJEB22360) | human gut metagenome | biome: human gut; feature: human-associated habitat; material: faeces | place: Denmark | collected 2008/2010
CCTTGACACCGACTTGAAGAAGGTGCCGCAGCACATCCTCAACGACGAGGATCCAATCTTCGCTTTCAACAAAGCCATCATCGACGCAACCGCCGACTACTGCGTGTCGTACAAGCCTAACCTCGCATTCTACGAGGCGTTCGGCGTGAAGGGACTCATCTCTTTTGAGAAGACCATCAAGTACTTGAAGGAAAACTATCCCAACCACTTCATCGTGGCTGACGCAAAGCGTGGCGATATCGGCAACACAAGTGCTATGTATGCTCGCACATTCTTCGACGAGTACGATGTCGACTCGCTCACCGTGGCTCCGTACATGGGCGAAGACAGCGTAACACCATTTCTCGGCTACAAGGACAAGTGGGTTATCCTGCTCGCTCTGACCAGCAACAAGGGTAGCCACGACTTCCAGCTCACAGAAGACAAGGACGGTGAGCGTCTGTTTGAGAAGGTACTACGCACATCTCAGCAGTGGGGTGACAAGGAGAACATGATGTATGTTGTAGGTGCTACTCAAGGCCGTATGTTCGAGGATATCCGCAAGATTGTCCCCGACCACTTCCTGCTCGTTCCTGGTGTTGGTGCTCAGGGTGGTTCGCTTGAGGAAGTATGCAAGTATGGTATGAACGCTGACTGCGGACTACTCGTCAACAGTTCACGTGGCATCATCTACGCTTCTAACGGCGAAGACTTCGCCACCGTCGCAGCAGAGAAGGCAAAGGAACTGCAGATACAGATGGATGCAGAACTGAAAAAACACGGCATTTAAAGCCTTGCACATGGTTTTTTCGCCAAAACTGATGTATTTTCAGACAAAATTGATAAATAAGTATTGTTAAAAAGCATAATGTAAATTTATTTTCTTACATTTGCAACATCTATAGAAAACTATCATCTATATATTTGCAAGAATAACATAGAAAAGACAGAAATGGAATTTACAGCAGAACAGATAGCGAGCGTTATTGGCGGTCGTATAGAAGGCAATAAAGAAGCAAAAATCAACACCTTCGCAAAGATTGAAGAAGGTGTTGAGGGTGCTATTTCTTTCCTCTCTAATCCTAAATACACACATTATATCTACGACACGAAGTCGTCTGTAGTGATTGTCAACAACGATGTGGAGCTTGAACATCCCGTTCAGGCTACACTGATACGCGTTGACAACGCATACGAGTGTATTGCCAAACTGCTCCAAATCTACGAAGCAAGCAAGCCTAAAAAGACAGGCATAGCTCCACAAGCATACGTCTCACCGACTGCAAAGCTCGGCAAGGACTGCTATGTAGGGCCGTTCGCGTGTATCGGCGACAACGCAGTTATCGGCGACAACTGCCAGATTTATCCTCACGCTGTTATCGGCGACAACGTAAAGATGGGCAGTGGCTGCCTCATCTATCCCAACACCACCATCTATCAGGGCTGTAAGCTCGGTAATAATGTGACACTTCACGCTGGTAGCGTAATCGGTTCAGACGGATTCGGCTTCGCTCCTAACGCCGAGGGTTACGACAAGATACCGCAAATAGGCATCGTAACAATCGAGGACAATGTAGAAATTGGTGCAAACACTTGCGTCGATCGCTCTACTATGGGCTCTACCTTCATCCGTAAGGGTGTGAAACTTGACAACCTTGTGCAGGTTGCTCACAACGTAGAGATTGGCGAAAACACCGTGATGTCTGCACAAGTAGGCATTGCGGGTAGCACAAAGGTCGGTTCATGGTGTATGTTCGGCGGTCAGGTGGGCTTGGCTGGACACATCACAATCGGCGACCGCACACTCCTCGGCGCACAGTCGGGCGTACCGGGCAGCTTGAAAGGCAACGAAGAGCTCATCGGCACACCACCAATGCCACAGCGACAGTACTTCAAGTCGCAGGCAGTGTTCCGCCGTCTACCCGATATGTACAAAGACTTGAACGACCTGAAGAAGGAGATAGAGTTGCTCAAGAACAACGAAAAATAAACAACAAACAATATAATAATGTCAAAACAAAAGACACTCAAAGGCAGTTTCTCTTTGTGTGGTAAAGGTCTGCACACCGGATTGAGCCTCACCGTCACGTTCAATCCCGCACCCGAGAACACTGGCTATAAGATACAGCGCATCGATCTCGATGGTATGCCTATCATACAGGCTATCGCCGAGAACGTAATAGACACACAACGTGGCACAGTCTTAGGTAAAGGCGACATACGCATCTCTACAATCGAGCATGGTATGGCAGCCCTTTATGCTATGGGCATCGACAACTGTCTTATTCAGGTGAATGGTCCTGAGTTTCCTATCCTTGATGGTAGTGCAGCACTATATGTTGACAAAATCAACGAGGTGGGCATTGAAGAGCAGAACGCTCCTAAGGATTGGTACATCATTCGCCACAAGATTGAGGTGAAGGACGAAGAGACGGGTTCGTGCATCACCATCCTTCCCGACGAGGAGTTCTCGCTCACAGCTATGTGCTCGTTCAACTCAAAGTTTGTCAGCTCACAGTTTGCCACACTCGACTGCATTGATAAGTTCGCTACAGACATAGCTCCTGCGCGCACCTTCGTATTCGTACGCGACATTGAGCCGTTATTGAAGGCTAACCTCATTAAGGGTGGCGACCTCGACAACGCTATCGTTATCTACGAGATGCAGACCACACAGGAGCGTCTCGACTCCTTGGCAGACATGATTCACGTGGAGCGTCGCGACGCTACAGAGTTAGGTTACATACAGCACAAGCCACTCGTATGGGACAACGAGTGCACACGTCACAAGTTGCTCGATGTAATCGGCGACATGGCACTCATCGGCAAGCCTATCAAGGGACGCATCATCGCTACACGCCCTGGTCATACCATCAACAATAAGTTTGCACGTCTCATGCGTCGCGAAATTCGTAAACACGAGATTCAGGCTCCTATTTACGATCCGAACGAGGCACCGCTGATGGACAACATCCGCATTCGTGAACTTCTTCCGCACCGCTATCCGATGCAGCTGGTAGACAAAGTGATTAGTCTCGGTGCTACAAGCATCGTAGGCGTGAAGAACATCACCGCCAACGAGCCGTTCTTCGTAGGCCACTTCCCACAGGAACCAGTGATGCCAGGTGTGCTTCAGATTGAGGCAATGGCACAGTGTGGCGGTCTGTTGGTACTCAACACGCTCGAAGAGCCAGAGCGTTGGTCTACCTACTTTATGAAGATTGACGACGTGAAGTTCCGCCAGAAAGTAGTTCCGGGCGACACGCTCCTCTTCAAAGTCGACCTGTTGGCACCGCTACGTCATGGTATCTCATCGATGAAGGGATACGTATTCGTTGGCGACCACGTAGTGTCGGAGGCTACATTCACAGCACAGATTGTTAAGAACAAGTAATTAATAAGTTGACGGGTTGACATGGCAAAGAGTCAACTCGTCAACTTAAAACATATAATCAAGATGAATCAAATCAGTCCTTTAGCATACGTACATCCCGAAGCAAAGCTTGGCGATAACAATATCATCGGCCCGTTCTGCTACATCGATCGTGATGTAGAAATCGGCGATAACAACGTGATGCAGAATAGTGTTACAATACATGTAGGAGCACGCATCGGCAGCAACAACGAGTTCTTCCCCGGAGCGAGTATCTCTACAAAGCCACAAGACTTGAAGTTCCGTGGCGAGGAGACCACCTGTATCGTCGGTGACAACAACTCTATCCGCGAGAACGTAACAATCTCGCGTGGCACAGCATCAAAGGGCAAAACTGTTGTAGGCTCCAACAACTTGCTTATGGAGAATATGCACGTAGGACACGACTGCAAACTCGGAAGCGGACTGATTATCGGCAACTCTACGAAGCTCGCTGGCGAAGTAGTAGTTGACGACAATGCGATCCTCTCTGGTAGCGTGCTCGTTCATCAGTTCTGCCACATCGGTGGCTACGTGATGGTACAGGGCGGTTCGCGCTCACCGATGGACATTCCGCCGTACATCATCGCAGGTCGCGACCCTCTGAAGTACTGCGGTCTGAACCTCGTTGGTCTGCGTCGCCGCGGATTTAGCAACGAGCAGATTGACCTCATCCACAACACCTACCGCCTCCTCTACAACACCGGTACACTCAAGGAGGGCATCGAGGAAGTGCGCAAGACACTGCCTATGACAAAGGAAGTGGAGTACATACTCAACTTCGTAGAGAATTCACAGCGCGGAATTATACGATAAAACATAGGAGGGTATGGCATCCCTGCCATACCCACGCAACCTCAAACATTGGAGGGTAGGCACCCCTTAATATATGAGGGTATGACAAAAAGGGATTTAACAAGAGTAACACAGAAGTTAATACACTGCATATCAAATGAATAGAAGTTAACTTCGGGCAAAGCCCCCTACTCCCGTTAAATTCCTTTTTTGCATTTCAATACATTCTAAAACAACGATAAGACATGGCGAAAACACTGATAGTAATACTCGGTCCTACCGGCGTAGGCAAGACAGAGTTATGCCTGCAAGTAGCCGAACACCTCAACATACCAATCATTAACGCCGACTCCCGACAGATATTCGAAGAGATACCGATAGGCACCGCAGCCCCCACCCCCGAGCAGCGTGCCCGTGTGAAGCATCACTTCGTTGGCACACACCATATCGGTGACTACTACAGTGCATCGATGTACGAGAGCGACGTGATGCAACTGCTCACTTCCGACCTCTTCAAACGCTACGACACGGCACTCCTCACCGGTGGTTCGATGATGTATATCGACGCCGTATGCAACGGCATCGACGACATACCCACCGTCGACGACGAGACGCGCGATTGGATGAAACAACGCTTAACTGACGAAGGACTGGAGCGATTAGTAGCCGAACTGAAGCTGCTCGACCCAGAGCATTGGGCCATCGTCGATCGCAACAACCCACGCCGCGTTGTCCATGCCCTTGAGATATGCCACTGCACTGGCCAGACCTACACATCGTTCCGAAAGAGCGAGCGCAAGGAACGCCAATTCAACATCATGAAGATTGGTCTGACACGCCCACGTGACGTGCTTTACGAGCGCATCAATGCCCGCGTTCTCGACATGATTGACAGCGGACTTGAGCAGGAAGCACTCGCCGTCTATCCACAGCGCACAGAGAACGCCCTTAACACCGTGGGCTACAAAGAAATGTTTGAATACCTCGACGGACTGACTACGCTCGACGAGTGTATCTTCAAGATACAAAGCAACAGTCGTCGCTACTGTCGTAAGCAACAGACGTGGTTCAAACGCGATGCCTCCATACATTGGTTCTGCCCCGACAACATTAAAGAAATCATAAATTTCATAGATACAACCCTTGTAGGTTAAGCAAAATATGTACTTTTGCATAACAAAATAATAATCAATAACACACAGCATGTCGCAGACATGCGCAACTTGAAACAACCACAACAAAGATGAAAAAAGTAAAGCCCATTCTCATCTGGTGTCAGAAGAAGGTGCGCGCCTTCTTCACATGGTATCGAAACCTCTACAGAGGTCGCAAATGGTACACCAAGACACTCATAGGCATTGCATCATGCATCGTTGCCTTCTTTCTCTACCTTGGAGCCGTAGACATCAACTTCCTTTGGCTCTTCGGTAAGTCGCCAGGCTTCAGTGCTATTAAGGAAGCTGTAACCAGTGAGGCTTCCGAAATATACAGCGACGACGGTGTGCTCATCGGCAAATACTTCAACGAAAACCGCACACCAGTAGAGTACGAAGACGTGAACCCTGCTTTCTGGAAGGCACTCATCGACACCGAGGACGAGCGTTTCTACAAGCACCACGGCATAGACTACACCGGACTTGTAGGTGCCGTAAAGGACGCTGTGCTACATCACGACGCACGTGGTGCATCCACCATCACGCAGCAGCTCGCCAAGAACATGTTCCGTATGCGTACCAACTACTCCACCGGACTGCTCGGCAAGCTGCCTGGTGTGCGTATGCTCATCGTGAAGTCGAAGGAGTGGATTATAGCCACAAAACTCGAGATGACGCATAGCAAGAAGGAGATACTCACCATGTACGCCAACACCGTCGACTTCGGCAGCAACGCCTTCGGCATAAAGACCGCAGCCAAGACCTACTTCAACTGCTCACCGAAAGAGCTCACCGCCGAACAGGCAGCAGTACTCGTCGGAATGCTCAAGGCTACCACCTACTACAACCCCATCGCCAACCCGAAGAACTCGCTGCGCCGACGCAACATCGTGCTCAGCAACATGGTACGCCATGGCGATTTGACACGTGCCGAGTACGACTCGATTTCGCAAATCGATATCGAACTCAAATATAGCGTTGAGAGCAACTACGACGGCGCAGCACTCTACTTCCGCGAGGCGGTTGCCGACGAGCTACGCAAATGGTGCAACGACAACGACTACGACCTCTACACGTCTGGTTTGAAGATATACACCACCATCGACTCGCGTATGCAGAAATACGCCGAAGAGGCTGCCATAAAGCAGATGAAGCAGGTGCAGCGCAACTTCAATAACCACTGGGGCAATCAAGAACCATGGCAGGACGAACGCCACAACGTCATCCCGGGCTTCATCGAGGGCATTGCCAAACGACAGCCAGTGTACAAGTATCTGCTTGCACGCTTCCCGAACAACCCCGACTCTATAGAGTACTACCTCAACCGACCGCACAAAGTGAAGCTCTTCGACTACGAGCAGGGCACTATAGAGCGCGAGATGTCCACAATGGACTCTATACGCTACATGGTTCACTTCATGCACTGCTCATTCGTAGCAATGGAACCACAGACAGGTGCCGTGAAGGCATGGGTGGGCGACATCGACTTCAAGTCGTGGAAGTACGACAAGGTCACTGCCATGCGCCAGCCAGGCTCTACCTTCAAGCTCTTCGTCTACACCGAAGCTATGAATCAGGGACTCACGCCGTGCGACAAGCGCCGCGACGAGTACTTCTCGATGAAAGTGTTCGACAAAGCGCAGAACAAAGAGGTAACATGGGCACCGACCAACGCCAACGGCTACTTCACCGGCGACTCTATACCTCTTAAGGCTGCCTTCGCACGAAGCATCAACTCTGTAGCCGTGCGCCTCGGACAAGAGATGGGCATCACGCGCATCGCCGAAACTGCACATAAGATGGGCATCGAGAGTCCGCTCGACGAGACCCCAGCCCTCGCACTCGGCTCAAGCGATATCAACCTCCTCGAGCTTGCCAACGCCTATAGCACCGTCGCCAACGACGGCAAGTACGTGAAACGCGTACTCGTAACACGCATCGTCGACCGCAACGGCAAAGAGGTGTACAAGGCTCCGCTCAACGAAGAGCAGGTAATCCCGTACAAGAGCGCGTTCCTCATGCAGCAAATGCTCATGGGCGGCACACGCGAGCCAGGTGGCACATCAATGAGCCTCAACGGATACGTAGGCAACTTCCGCGACACCGACTGGGGTGGCAAGACCGGTACGTCAAACAACCACTCCGACGCATGGTTTATGGGTGTCAGCCCGAAACTCGTCGTAGGCGCATGGGTGGGTGGCGAATACCGCTGCATCCACTTCCGCACCGGCGCACTCGGACAGGGCTCACGCACCGCACTCCCCATCTGCGGCTACTTCCTGCAGTCGGTGCTGGGCGACCCGGCATTCGCAAAGTATCGCACCAAGTTCGGCAAACCGAAGGACGACGACATGTACAACTGCCAGAGCTACTACATGCGCGAGAAGAACGACTCTACCAATACCGACAGCATACACGTCGAAGAAGAGATCGTGCTCGACGAGAATGGCGCACCAATAGAACGCCACTCAGCTACCGAACCAACAAAAGAAGGCTCGCCCGAGCAGCAACCTAATACGCACAAGCATCCCAAGGAAGAAGTCGTGAACTTCGACGACCTGTAATTCCCTACTCTGAACATCTGTATTGATATACAACATATCTATACTGATATATAACAAATGTGGGCATGGCGAAAGCCATGCCCACATTGCTTTTTATCGTCAACGCTTCGGCATTCTTCTATTATTTTTCAGTCACTCATGGTTATTGAACCGTTTTTTAATATTTACCTGTACCATTACAATATTTGCACTTACCAGTACCACTACATGTGCGGCAGTATCCGTTATTACAATAATTGCATTTTCTACCCATAGTTCCTACACCTGTTCCTGCGCATCGTGCACATTTACCCCTTAAGCAATTTGTAGCTGTACACTTGCCAGTTCCATAGCAGCCTGTACATTTTTTACTTCCGCCATCAGAACCACCAGAACCACCAGAACCACCAGAACCACCTCCACTATAGGTTGGCTCTTGCCTCAGAGTGTATTGCAATGATGACCCATCATTCTTGCTAAATATGTATGTGAACGTTTTGACATAACCAGATGTATTAGCATTAGCCGTAACATTTAGTTTCCAATCTTCACCTTCTGGGTATTTATTTGTATAGAGCTTTGTCCAATTAACGCTCTGCTCTGATGGATATCTTACATTAATATTATTATTATCTTTATTATATACCAAAAAAGCTACAGTTCCCCCATTGGCTGGAATTTCTGAAGGTGGTACAATTTCAAATGTCATTCCCTTAGATTCTTGATATATCTTCACATCTATGCTCGACACTCCATTCCCTTTGCTATCGAGAGCGGTTAATCGAATTATCGCACTGCGTGATTCTGACATATCATTCCTATTGAGTTCAAATGTAAGTGAGGCTTTGTTTCCATATTGATTTACCGCATAATTCAACATCATGTTGCTATAATCAACGACATCACTTATCTTGATTTGCATTTCCTCAAAATAGTCTTTATGCCATAAGAATCTACTCGTTATATCAATTGAATGTCCAGCAGTTTCACTTCCATACCGATATACATCACCATTATATGTATCATCATTGCCGGCATCCAATGTTAGTATTCCTATGGGATTCTCCTGTCTATTAAATAAAAATCTATCGTTATTGTCGGAATTAATGCCAACAAGCATCTTGCCATTTATTTCAACGTTTGTGAGCACATCTGTTTTTCCATCATACATCATTTTGATTGTTTTGTCCTTTTCCGAATACTCATACCGAAATGTCCACAAATCTTGCTCTACATCTTCGGTGTGCTCACAACCAATACCTGTTCCATCACTTTTGAAGACATAGACGTCATCATCGTCAACTGTCTTCCATGTTCCTACGATACCACTATTATTTTCACCATTGCCACTTTCTTCATCATCATTATCACTACATGATGCAAGCGGAATTAATCCTATAATAAATGAGAATAGGACTAATAAATTTAAATACTTCTTTTTCATAAGTTTTGTGTTTTTAGTTAATACTCATAATTACGCAACGTTATTATATGAATTAAATAAGTATAAACTATAGATTAATCCCCCAACAAGTGATGTTTCAAGTTGTAAACGTTCCTTGTTGAGGGATTTTTGTATCGCTATCGTGATACGCATCGACCGACGCAGAAGTCCGTATCGACCGACGCAGACGTCCGCATCGACCGACGCGGATGAAAAAACTTGCTCTTTTACTTGCATTCGCTTGCGCAGAATTGTAATTTTGCAAGCACAATAGACAGATAATATTAACCTTAACAAAAAGAAAACCATGAGTATCAATTACGAAATTCACACAATTAGCAATTCGCAAGGCAGCGGAACAGCACGCCACTTCGCACGTATTGTTGAAGGCTCACCGATGTCGGCGCAGCAGTTGGAGCGTCTGATACAGGACAACAGTACGCTGAAGAAAGGCGATATAGAGGCAACACTGTCGGAGTTGCGCGAACAGATGGTGCGCGAACTCTCGCAAGGACACCGCTTCTACATTCCTAATGTGGGCTATTTCTCTCTCTCCGTGAAGCTCGATGCCGACGGCAAGGCGGTGGAGAAGGTGAGTAGTGGCGACCTGCACCTGCACAATATCAACTTCCGACCAGAGGCTTCGCTCTTGCAGGAAGTGGGCAGCAAGGTGCGTTTTCGTCGTGCGCGCCTCACGTCTAAGTCGGTGGTGTACGAGGAGAAGCAGCTACTCTCGCTTCTGATGGATTACCTCTCCGCGAACCATTTCATCACCTGTCGCACGATGCAACGCCAGTTTAGGCTGCGCGAAACGGCTGCACGCAAGTGGCTGAAGCGTTTCGTGGAGCAGGGCGTGATAAGGAGAGAAGGCGCACGGAATGCGCCCGTGTATATTAAGGCGTGAGGTTTGGAATGAGAATTAGTCAAACTCACGTTGTTGACTAATTCTTTTTAATTATTGCTGTCCGGTAAAACTAATAATATGGTCAAAGACACTCGGTTATCCCGAACTGGGGTAATACTAACCACTTAGGTGCAAATTTCAACCACTTATTCCACCTATAAGTATGTTTAGGCACTATCGTTAAATACTTGTATTGCACGAACAAAATGTAAACACTATCTTTGCACTTATTTAATGGAAAACTCTCATCGAGCTACCTTTGCGTTATAGCGATTTGATAATTGCGTCCATCTCCACAAACTCCTTACCCATATTGAGGTTGAGGTAGATAGTGTAGAGCGGCATTGCCCACAAATCCTTGCGTGTTGGGGCAAGCTTGCGGTATGTCTGCATGTACTTCAACGAATTGCGATAGAATTCGAGCATTTTGGCGCGCTCGGCGCGTGTGTGCTTCGGCGCGTTGTCTATCTTCACAGCCTGATTGAAGTAAGCCAAACCAGCGTTGAGATAAGCATCGGCAAGGCTGTCGTCGAGGGCGATGATAGCATCGCAGAGCTGTACGCACTCGTCGTAATGCTGCATGGTGAGCAGCACTGCGCTCTTGGCGAGCATTGCAACTTTGCTCTTTGCGTTGATGGCAAGCGAACGATCGCAAAGCTTGAGTGCTTGTGTGGTGTCACCACGTTGGAAGCGATAGTCGAACAGGTGGGTGAAGAAGTACTCTGATACCGGATTTTTGTCGAAGCCCTTCTCAAGCGTAGACATATAACCGATGGTGTCGCCTTGCGCACGATAGGTGTCGGCTACGTATTGTAGGGTGAGCTGCAGGCGTGTGGTGTCAGCCTCTGCCAAGTCTTTATAGCGCAGAGTGGCGACAGGGTCATTGGCGCGATAGCCACTATAGAGGGCGTAGAATGCTGCTGAAGGCAGACGCTTGTCCTTTGTAGTGTAGTCGTAACTCTGAAAGAGTGGTTGCTCGGCGCAGTCGATGTAAGCCGAAAAGAGCGTGAACGCACGTTGATAGTTCTGCTTATTGAGAAAGAAGGAGCCTCCGGTGTAGAGGTTCTTGCGATAGGCGTCGAGGTATTCGGCGTTCTTGCGACGATACTTCAGCTGTACGCGTCCGTTCTCGTTGGGCTGGGCATCAACAGAGTCGAGTCCTTCGAGCACACCGAACATGCGGTAGGCTGCCTCGAAGAGCTTTGCGGTGTCGGTCGACTGCTTGAGATACATCTGTTCGTTCACATCCTCATACTGCTTTTTTACCGCATCGAACAAGACAAGCCAAATCTTCTCGTTGCTCCTGTTGTCAGGATTGGCGAGCAGCGTGCGCATCGAAGCCTCAGCTTCAACCGCCTTTCCAGCCTTTATTGCCGCTTTGGCTTGTGCCATCTCCTTCTTTTGCGCTGTTGCGGAAGCGAATGTGGCGAACACAAGCAATGTGACTAAGAATAGTTTTCTGAACATTTTATCCCGATTACAATCCACGGCATGTCCCACCTTATAATATATAGACAGTGAGACATGCCGCATGAGTTAATTAGTTTGCGCCGTTAAGACGTTCCAAGTTGTAGTTGGTATTGTCGAGCATGTACGACCAGTTGGCACGCTGCTGACCTGGGTCGAGGTCGCGTGCCTTCTCGAAGCACTGCTTTGCTTGCTCGAAGAGGCTCTTCATCTGTGCAGCATCCTGCAGCTGAGCAGCCTTGTTGTTGTAGCAGAAGCCGAGGAAAGTGAGGGCGAGAGCGTCGTCCTTAGCAGCAACAGCCTTCTGCAGAGTAGCGATTGCCTCATCCCACTTGCTTGCGTTCATCTGTGCCTGACCCTTCACGAGGTTAGCCATGAAGTCGTTAGGATTAACAGCGAGGCGCTCAGCGAGGATAGCGTCCTGCTTGTCCTGCATACCGAGTGCACCGTAGAGCGGAGCAAGCACTGAGAAGATGCTCTCGTTTTCCTTGTCCTTGAGATAGAGAGCCTCTACGTTCTTCAGACAACGCAGCGAGTCTTCCTTAGTCTTCATCTCCTGCTGCATGAAGGCAACCTTAACACCGAGTGCTTCCTTGTAAGAAGCTGTATCGTTGAGGGCTACGTCGCAATACTGATTTGCCTTGTCCATATCCTTCAGCTGATAAGCCAGACGAGCTGCGATGAGGGCTACGTTGCCGAGGCACTCGTCGCGTGTAGACTTGTCCATGTCTGCGAAGAGAGGTGCTGTGTAGCTGTCTACGTATGCTGCGAAGTACTTGTAAGCTACGGTTTGGTCGTCGCCCTGGAGGCAGTCCTGACCTGCTATTACGAACTGGATGCGGTTAGGCCATATGCGGTTAGCGTTCTTCTTGCGGAACTTAGGAGCCACCTTGCCCTTAGCGTTAGGGAGCTGGTCGTACTTGTCGCACTCGATGGCGTTGTTAAGACCGTTGAGGAGAGCATCAAACATGCCCTGCTTGTCGTAGGTCTTATCGCTCTTCTGACCCATCTGCTCGAGAGTCTGAATCTCTACTGATGCAGCGTTCTCCTTGTTGAACTTGTCGAACGAGATGTCGACGAGCTTGTTGTAACCCTTAGCCTTGTCTTCGTTGCTGAGCGAAGAAAGACAAGCGTTGAGACCGCTCTGTGCCTCAGCGTAGTCCTTTGCCTTGAGAACGGTCTTAATGTCCTGTGCAAATGCAGATGTGGCAGTTACTGCCAGCAATGCTGCTACAAATAATTTCTTCATAATTTTGAGTTTTGAGTTTTGAGTTTTGAATTTTGAATTATATAAGCCGAACTAAGCCTCTCTAAGCCATTCTAAGCCGAACTAAGCTTTTCTTAGCTTCTCTAAACCTCTCTAAGCCTCTCTAAGCCGTAGGAGGATTGAGAGGTTGAGAGGTTTCGTCGTCCTTGTCGCCCTCTACATCTGCCTCCTTCTCCGAACTCATCACCTTGCATACGCTTGCGATTACGTCGTTCTTCTTCGAGAGGTTGATGAGGCGCACGCCCTGTGTGGCACGTCCCATGACACGACACTCTGATACGGCGAGACGTATAGCGATGCCGCTCTTGTTGATAATCATGAGGTCGTTGTCGTCGGTGACGTTCTTAATGGCTACAAGGCGACCGGTCTTCTCTGTGATAGAGAATGTCTTCACACCCTTACCGCCGCGGTTTGTCTTGCGGTAGTCTTCTACCTGCGAGCGCTTGCCGTAGCCGTTCTCAGACACAACCATTACGGTCTCTGTCTCGGCGTTGTTCACAACAATCATACCTACCACCTCGTCGTCGCCCTCGTCGAGCTTCATACCGCGCACACCAGTAGACACACGACCCATTGTGCGTATTGAGTCTTCGTCGAAGCGCACGGCACGTCCGTTGCGGTTGGCGAGGATAATCTCGTTCTTGCCGTTGGTGAGGCGCACGTCTACCACCTCGTCGCCCTCAACGATATTGATGGCGTTGACACCGTTGGTGCGCGGACGCGAGTAAGCCTCAAGGCTTGTCTTCTTCACCGTACCATTCTTCGTGGCGAATACTACGTAGTGCGACTTCACGAACTCCTCGTCGTTCAGTCCACGCAGACGCAGCAGAGCATTGACAGAGTCGTCGGGATCGATGTTGAGCATGTTCTGAATGGCGCGACCCTTGAAGTTCTTGTCGCCCTCTGGTATCTCGTAGCACTTGAGCCAGTAGCAGCGACCCTTGCGTGTGAAGAACAGCATGGTCTGGTGCATCGTAGCCGGGTAGATATACTCGGTGAAGTCCTGCTCGCGTGTGCGTGCTCCCTTCGAGCCTACTCCACCGCGCGACTGCTCGCGGAACTCGCTGAGCGGTGTGCGCTTGATGTATCCCATGTGCGACACGGTGATTACGACGGGGTCGTTCGGATAGAAGTCCTCGGCGTTGAACTCGTGCTCGAACGGCTTTATCTCTGTGCGACGCTCGTCGCCGTACTTCTCCTTCACCTCCTGCAGGTCGTCCTTCATCACCTTCTTGCAAAGCTCAGGGTCGCTGAGAATCTGCTCGAAGTAAGCTATCTGACGCTCCAACTCCTCGAACTCGGCGTGCAACTGATCGATGCGCAGGCCGGTGAGCTGAGAGAGGCGCATATCGACGATGGCTTTCGACTGCAGTTCGTCGAGTTCGAAACGCTTCTCAAGGTTGCGCTGAGCGTCAGACGGAGTCTCCGATGCGCGGATGATGCGCACCACCTCGTCGATGTTGTCGCAGGCGATGATCAAGCCTTTGAGGATATGGGCACGCTCCTGAGCCTTCTTGAGGTCGTACTTTGTGCGGCGTATTGTCACATCGTGACGGTGCTCCACGAAGTACTTCACACACTCCTTCAGTGTGAGCAGGCGTGGGCGTCCGTTTACAAGAGCGATACTGTTGACAGAGAACGACGACTGCATAGCTGTCATCTTGTAGAGCTTGTTGAGGATTACATTGGCGTTGGCGTCGCGCTTCACGTCGACAACGATACGCATACCCTGACGGCCCGACTCGTCGTTGACGTTAGAGATGCCCGTAATCTTGCCCTCCTTAACGAGGTCGGCAATGCCGGCAACGAGGTCGGCTTTGTTCACACCGTAAGGTATCTCGGTCACAACAATCTTGTCGTGAGTGTCGCCACTCTCTATCTCCGACTTTGCACGCATCACGATACGTCCGCGACCAGTTTCGTAAGCCTGGCGCACGCCCTGCAAGCCATAGATATATGCGCCTGTAGGGAAGTCGGGAGCCTGAATGTACTGCATCAGTCCGTCGGTGTCGATATCCGGATTGTCGATATATGCGCAGCAGCCGTCGATAACCTCGCAGAGGTTGTGTGTAGGCATGTTGGTAGCCATACCCACGGCGATACCATTGCCACCATTCACAAGAAGGTTAGGTATCTTGGTAGGCATCACCGACGGCTCGGTAAGCGTGTCGTCGAAGTTGGGGTCCATGTCTACAGTGTCCTTCTCCAAGTCGTCCATGATGTGCTCGCCCATCTTCGAGAGGCGACACTCGGTGTAACGCATGGCAGCTGGAGAGTCGCCGTCAACCGAACCGAAGTTACCCTGTCCGTCCACAAGCATGTAGCGCATGTTCCAGCTCTGTCCCATACGCACCAAAGCGCCATAGACAGAAGAGTCGCCGTGTGGGTGGTACTTACCGAGCACCTCACCAACGACGCGCGCACACTTCTTATAAGGGTTGCTGCTTGTGTTGCCGATACCGAGCATACCGTAGAGGATGCGGCGGTGTACCGGCTTAAATCCATCGCGAACATCAGGGAGGG
>OGOX01001421.1_pt1 | contig 15435 bp, 17 predicted proteins | sample 1552761 | NCBI WGS metagenome assembly OGOX01 (sample SAMEA2580212, study PRJEB22360) | human gut metagenome | biome: human gut; feature: human-associated habitat; material: faeces | place: Denmark | collected 2008/2010
TTTATTGTTAATAATTTATTAACAATACTTTATTGTGTTGTGGTATACTATTAACAAAGGGAGGTTATGACCTATGAAAAAGAAGAATACCCGCAATGTTCTGTGGGAGTGTTTCGTTAACACTCTTAACGCACTCGATGAAGCGCTTTTCGATAACAAGGGTTTTGCGCTCGAGTGTTGTCCTGTTCTGGATGACAACCTGTCTATTTTCGCAAGCAATCGCTATAAGGACGTTGACGTATACGTTGAATACAACGACGTTTCACCCGAGTGGCGTCCTGAAGGAGATGAATGCGACAAAGAAGACGCAGACATTATGTACAAAGCCGGAAAGGTTTTCGTATGTATCACTAATCTCGTGACCTACGAACGTAAGACGTACTACTATGAACCCGGTACATGTAGACAAGACGGAGAGTTTCTCGCTCTTGTTGTTGATAGGGTAAAAGAGATGGCTGAAGAGCCCAAATTCGATGAAGATGGCGTAAGCGAATGTATTGAAGCTATAAGAAGCTACTACGGTTCTATTGCTAATACTTGATAATTATTATATAACGGCCTTACCTGAAAAGGTAGGGCCTTTTTTAATTGTTTACAAACATTTAATATTTTCAGCTGCTTTTTAAGTATAATAATAGTAGATAGGAGGACTTTATATGTATTACTGGACAGAGCTTAACGAACACGCAAAAGAGTACGATTTCAAAATCGAAAAGAAGCGCACAAGCGGCAAGAAAAAGAAAGAATGGAAAAGCCTTAAAGAGCAATGGGAAGAATACGAAAGTCTTAAATCGCTTAAAGAAGAAACCGAAAAGGAAGACAAGAAAGGTAGTAGATGGAGTTACAAGAGCAACGCTATTTTTACTCTTGATACTGAAGCTACAACAGTCTATATTACACCCGATAACAAGTGCCACAAGTGGGACTACGATATTTCAGACGAAACACTCGCTCGTTACGGATTTAACAAACAAGACAAAACAAAAACAAAGGAACAGAACAGAGCGGAAAACCGCAAGAATTTCTACGCAAGTTGTGAGAAAGTAGGTTTTGTATATATCTGGATGGTTAGCGTATGCGGTGACGTATACTATGGACGTTTCCTTGAAGAACTTACAGAATTTCTCCAGAACCTTGACGACTTTATGGGGAACGCAAAGAAGATTATATGGGTACAAAATTTACCCTATGATTTTCAATATCTGCAGGACTGCCTTACAGTATCAGACGTGTTTTGCAGAGAACCCCGTAAAGTTATGCGCTTCAGAGACGAAACCATTAACGCCGAATTTAGAGACAGCTATATACTGTGCAATATGTCCCTTGATAGTATGGGTAGCGTATACCACCTAGCTGAGCGCAAGGATACCGGTTCATTGGATTACTACACTATCCGCAACGGATATACAGAGTTAACCGATGAAGAACTGCACTACTGCGAACAGGATTGTAAAACCCTTGACGAATATATTAACAAGGTAGAGATTTCCGATTACGGCACGCCGTGGAATATCCCTATGACACAAACAGGAAAGGTACGCCGCTCTTTAAAAGAAGCTATTAAAGAAGAATTCGGGGACCGTGGATACAAGGTGTGGAAGAAGTACGTAAAAGAATGCGACCTCACTCCAGATATGTACCACACAGTCGCAAACGACGTCTTTATGGGCGGTTACACACACGCAAACAGCACGCTTGCCTTTACCGGAGAGCGTGACAGCGATAATAACCTTTTGGGCCGCGTTTTGAAGTTCGTACAGTCTTACGACCTTACAAGTGCTTACCCGTCCGTTATGTTCGCTATGAAGTTCCCGTATGGGCAACCTACTGAAGTGGACGTTTCATTATTGTCTGAAGATTACTTCAGCGAGAATGAATGTAAAGATTTTGCCTATGTTATTGACTTTACGCTTGAGGGTACAGAGCAAGGTAAATGGCATATGGTGAGAAGCAAAACACAAAACACTTATATATCAGCAAGTAAATGTAAAAGCTATGAAGGCGGCGTTATTGATAACGGCCGTATACTTACTAGCAATAAACTGAGGATGGTTACAACAGAGCAAGACTTTTTAACAATAAAAACAGTATACAACTACGATAAGATAGCCTTTAACTCGTGCAAGTGCTGGCAAAAGTTTTATATGCACGAAATCTTTATTAAAATTATACTTTTCTTTTACACTGAAAAGAACAAGTACAAGAATGTAGAAGGATTCGAAACACTTTACCAAAACCTGAAACAGAAATTAAACTCACTATATGGGCTATGCGTATATAAAGCCGTAGCGCCTGAAGTTATTTATGACGAAATAGAAGGCGTGTGGGATACAGCGCCTTTAACAGACGAAAAGACAAACTTAAACACACTCACGTCTTGGGGAGAAATGCACGTAAACTACGCGGAACGTGTCAATAAAGCAAATGAAAACCCGCTCTTGCCCGTTTTATGGGGTCCGTGGATTACAGCTTATGTACGCCGTATTTTGTGGCGTTGTATTGGCGGTTATTATGACGATAATGGCGTATGGGTAGAGGGCATAGATAAGTACGTAGTCTATTGCGATACAGACAGTATTAAAGTTCTGGAAAACGCTCCAAAAGACGTTATCAATAAACATAACGAATGGATACAAAAGCTAGTTAAAGAACAATGCGAACGTATCGGAATTGCTTACGATGATACAGTTAACACGCTTGGTACTTTTGACTACGAAACCAAAAAGCTTGACGGTGGTTGTTACACACTTTTTACGACATTGGGAGCAAAAAAATACTGCTATGTCGAAACGAAACAGGGAAAAAGCAAACTGAAGATGACGCTATCCGGCGTTCGTAAGTCTGCAGTAAACACACTAAATAGCATTGAAGATTTTAAACCTTCCCACGTTTTCAATGAGTTCGAAAGCGGGCGCTTGATTCGTTTTTATAATGACTATCAACCTACGATAGACGTAGAAGACGAACAAGGGCACGTACAACACGTAAACCAACAGCACGGCATTTGCCTTATGCCTACAACCTATAAGCTAGGATTAAGCACAGATTATCAAGAAGCTATCGAATTTAAGGTAGACAGCATAGACAACGTAGACGAGTGCTTTTACGACGACAGTACCTATTTCGATTGCGTGCATTTCGAAGATTAACAAAATATTAACAATTATATCTATTATACGTAGTATAATAGATATATACAAGATAGGAGGATTATACATATGTTCGTTTACAAAGGTACAGTAAAGAACGCCGGGGAGATTATCGTAGAAATCGACGCCCGTGGCGGCGTCCATCTGAAACGTGACGAATACGCGAAAAGCGCTCTTCGTTCTAATCCCTCGAGTTACTTCAGGGGAGAAAACCGTATAATAAAAGCTGCAGTCAAAGCATTCGAAAAGGAAAAGAAACGCCGTAAAATTGAGGCCGCTAAACGTGCGAAAGAAGCACGTAAAAAGAAACGCGCCGCAATGACACCGGAACAGAAAGCCGCCAAACTGAAAGAAGCAAGAGAAAAACGAGCAGCAAAACGCGCAGCAATGACACAGGCAGAGCTTGAATATGAAAAAGCCGCTAAACGTGTAAACGCTGCTTATTCTGCAGGATTGAAACGCGGACAAGTTGCTCTTGACTCCAGCGTTGTTGACATTTGGGCGTCAAACCCTGAAATGAAAACAATTAAAAATATTATCGACACAGGAAACCAAACAACAGGAAAGAAACGTAAAAAACTCGCAACAGACTTAACCAAGGCACAGGAAAGGAGTGAGGACGTTTTAGTATCTATATTATCTAAGACGGCAATGCACACTCTCGGTGGAAAGAAGCAGATGGAACGCGCTGAAGCAATGTTCTATCGATTCTGGAAAGGCTGGAGAAACCGGCAGATTGCCGCTAAAGATATCGACCCGAAACTCATTTGGGACGAAGTTATAGCGGAACTGAGCTCTCAAGGTGACGCGTGGTACAACTACCTCGATAGTAGCCAAGAGCGCGACGAAGTTTACGAGTGCCGTGTTCGTGGTATTTCGATTGACAAGCTCCACGAAATCCGCGTGGATAGCTGGAACACATATAAGAAAGCATGGGAGGATAAGGGATTATCTCTACCTGATACAGGATACCGTATAGCAAAGTCTGAAAAAGAACAGTACGACAAACTTAAAACGAAAGACCCTAGCATTCAGGGTAAAACAATGAACGAACTGTTAGCCGAAAAGAATTTACCTCCGGCTTTTACAGGAACACACGCTGAATTATCTCACATACCGGCTCCTAATGGCTGGACACTGCACGAAACAATTATGAACAATCTACGTAAACACGCTATAACCGTAAAAGGACACAAGAACACTCACAGAGTGCCGTAATGTTCCACGTGGAACATGAAAGGAGTAAAGTATGATTAACTTTGTAAAGGTAACCCCTTTAAAGGGGCAGTGCTATCAAGAAAGCAAACCTCTCCAGTGGTGTATGCGCAATTTTGATTCGTGGTGGATGATTCTGGACGCCACCACGGGCCGTCCGGTTGATATGTTTTGTCAATTCAACCCGGACGACGACTACAGTGTTTTCACAAAGGATATATGCGTTGAAAAAATGCAGAAACGGAACGACTTTAAAGTATCAATTGAGAGAATCCGCAACGAAACCGATTTCGCAAACATGCTTTATAAGCACGATGGAAAGAGGTACCGCTATTTCATTAAACGCCCTACAGGGGAAATTAAGGAGGTATAATATGCGTAATAATGAACGCTATACCCGCGAAATTCAGCGGCTCCGTGAAGAGAACGCTGAACTCAAAGAACTTTATGCAACGTATCAGGAACGTTGCGAACAGTTGGCCGTTTTGTTGAACGAATACGAAGAAGACTCGTACCGCGATAGACCACTAAACGGAGAGTGGAAACCAAGATACTACAACCAGGATGGTACTTACAGCGAATAATGGAAAGGAGGTGATACCAATGGATAATAAAGCGCTTTTGCTCGCTCTTAACGTTCTCATCAGTGATAAGGAACGTGAAATCGAAGACGCAAAGAATGACCTTGCAGACCAGAACGCTTTTGTTGAGCGTCTGCAGTATGAACTCGAGCAGTTGATTCAAAGCAAAACTGAAGCAGAAAATTCATAATTTATTAACAATTAAACTCAAAACCTATGATATAATAAGAATGTAAACAAAACAACAACAGCTCTATTATAGAGAGCGTCCTCCTTTCTACATAGAAAAGCCCCGGTTCTGCATGGCCGGGGCTTTTCTTTATGCTTTTGTAAAACCGATAGCAACAAAAGTAGTCGTGTGTACTTGTCCAGGTTGCGTTACTATAGTGCAAATGCCCGCAAAAGTATTGATAGTCAATGTATAAGAGTTGTCTGATTTTGACATGGTTATATTGTAGGTGTAACTCTCTGTCATACTAAGTAAACCACTGGGAGCGGGAACTGGATAACCAGAAATTGTGGTTGAACTTTCTAAATCTGGCAGTGTATCTCCTGTGTTTATAGGCTCTATCACTAAACCGTATACATTATCACGCCCTGAAGTGTAAAACTTACCCTGTACAACAACTATACGCCCGTATACTGTAACAAGTACACTACTTGCTTCTATTGTATTAGCATGACCGCCATCATACGATAGATTGCATCTAATACGTTTATATGCTAATTCAGAACCACCGCCTCCACCACCTGTGGGGATAGTAAATGCAAAGTGCATATTTTTCGCGGTGTCGGGGCCGTCTGTTGTAACTCTTGCCCCGGCTGTCGTTCCTGTTGTTGCTGTTGCGTCAACTGTACCGAAACCAGCTGCTGCGCCGGGAGCTCCATCACGGCCTGCGGGGCCTGTTGCACCGTCGCTACCGTCTACACCGTTCGTAACGTCTGCAGTAGTAGTTCCTGTCTTGTCTGTAATAGTAATACGTGCGCCGTCTTCTGTTGGCGTAACTTTTGCCGATGGACTGAAGCCATCTATGCCGTTTGTACCATTCGTTCCATCCGTTCCGTTTTTGACTTTTGCGGTGGTGGTTCCTGTTTTATCCGTAATCGTAATAGTTGCGCCTGTAGCTGTTTGTTTAACGTTTGCGGTAGGGCTATAACCATCGCTGCCCTTTTCGCCTTTAAGTTGGTTCAAGTCGAACGGTGTAGGTGTCGTAGTGCTTGTGGTCTTGCGCCAATTAAGCACTTTTTCTACGATATACGGATACCAAAGCTTGTCGCTTTCGCCACCGCCTCCGCCGCCTCCGGAGATATCTACCGTAACGTCTTCGCTACCATCATACGTTGCGTCAACGTCACCAGTGAATGTCAACTTGTGCGGGTTCTTTACACCGTTTATATAGATATTGTTAATAGCTGTAATGAGTTCGTTAACTTTATCACAAAGTCCAGCCACCCATTCCAGCCACGTGGGCCCTCCGTGGAAATAAAAGTTATTCATTGTTACTACCCTCCTTATCGTCGTAGTGCATAATTTCGGTCTGTGTAAATTTATCACCAAAACCTAAATTGTACACAAAAGGAACCGGCGGCTTGTCCGGTAAATCGCAATCAAAATACTCGATATCTTCCATTGTAATCACCATAAAAGACCGCAAAACAATCTGTTAAGCGTCTTATCCTTTACAAAATCTGTCTCGATACTTTCCAGTGCTTCTCTGTATCGTTTAATAACGTCTGCTTTAAATTCTGCAGTACCTTCTCTTGTACGCTGTTCTTTCGTCTTGTCGTTTCCTTTTGTAATATCGTTGCCTGTATTTTCGGTAGAGCTACCGTATTCCTGTGTGCTTGTTCCATTGTTTTTCGTGTCTCCGGTGTCTGCTACTGTCAAGCCGTGCTCGAGTGTTGTGGTGTCGTCTCCGGTTTCGTGTACGCTCTTACCGTACGTTACTTCAGTTGTTTCGTTTCCGCTTGTTTTTACGCTAAGCCCGTGCTCTGTTTTGTTGATATCCGTACCGCTTTCCACGTTAGTAGTAGAGCCGTTGCTTGTGCTATCTGTTAAAGAGGCGTCGCTTGCGTAGTTATCGTTAAAACCTTCAACTGAACCGGCGCTACCGCCTGTATCGGGGAACGCCCAATTCTTACCCGTTGTGTGTGTCTTTTTATCGTTGTCTGTTGTTACCGTAGTCAAGTCTGGAGTACGTGTGGTTGTATCGGTTCCACTGTTTGTCTGTGTTAAATCGGGCGTGCGTTTGTTCGTGTCTTTTCCGCTGTCTGTGGTTGTCAAGTCTGGGCTTCTTGTGGTTGTGTCTGTTCCTGTGTTTGCGTGTTTCAAGTTTACTGCGTTGGTAAAATCGTCTGTGCGCTTATCGCTTCCTTTGCGGCTTACAATAAGCCCGTGTGTTAATGTATTGCTATGGTCAACCGTAACGTCACCAGTAATAACCTCCCTATATGTAACGCTAGGGTCGATACCTTCAAGCAGTAGATTTACACTACGCTTTTGGACCCAATACGGCATTCTTTCGTTAAGTCTTGTGCGGAGATAGAAAAGGAACATGTCCACGGTTTCAAAACCGATATCATAATACATAAAGTGGTTAAGGAAAAGATTGTTAAAATATTCACGAGTATTAGCGTCGTCGCATTCGTAATCTTGCATTGCAATAGCTTTTACGTCAATACCACTATCGATAATAGTTTTAAGGTTTGTCGTATATCCGCTGTTAGTCGGCCACATTTTCGTCCACCTCTTTTTCTTTCTCTTCTTTGGGATACTGAATACTACCATCTGAAGTAGTCCCGTATCGTTGCGATACATCCTTCAGACGGCACTTATAGCTATAACCAAAAATTTTGTTAAAATCCTTTAAGCCGTCGTTAATAGCGTTCAATGTACTTTGACTGTTTACGTTGATATTTTCGTTGTTCGCGTTTACCTCTCCTACCAAAAGTCTTTCTTGCTTTTCTATTCCGGTATTATTCATACCAATAATAGTAAGCCCATTGTTACGTGCTCTTTCCCATTGATTCGCCAGACCGTCCAGATACATAGGCACGTGCAAGTCAAGTGCTTCCATACTGTCTTTAATATCCATAATATCTGTGTCTACTGGGATTACGTCGTCACCGTCCGAATACTTTTCGTACATTGTCTTTAATGACATAAGCTGTTCTCTGCTACCCTTTACAATGATAGGCACACCCATAGCTTTTGCGTTCTGTACGATAGCACGCTTAATATATGCCATCTCATTACAAATAGGGGCGAGTAGCTGAAAAATAGGCACGGGCTGATTACTGTTTCCGTCAAAACCTTGACGCAACATAGAACTGTATACGATTACACTGTTTGTCGTGTCAAGGTCAAGCGTTAGCCGTTCGTTCATTGTTATCAGTCTGTTTGTTGCAAATCTACCGTATATATCAAGACCTGGTCCGGGCATTGTCTGCCCGCAAATAGGACCGCCAATATCGGTTAATGTTACCATACCGTGTGCGAAAAGTTCAGAAAAGAAAAAACGCGGGTCGAATGTTTCTTCCAAAAGTTCCTGCTCTTCAGGTACATCGCTTAAAATCTCATATGCACTGCAGAACATCTGTTCGAACTCGTACATATAATTACGGCGCAATGTTTCCAGCGAGTTAAGAGACGCATAAGGTTTAAGACAACCTGTAAAGCTAGGTACTTTGGGTCGTTTAATGTTAGCCATATTATCCTCCTACAATAGCGTTATCCTGTGTATAGTCAAGCCAGCAAGTACCGGGCTTGTTCCAAAATCTTACTCCATTGTTAAATTGCTGTGCGATTGCTACTTTACTTTCAACCGGGATAGGGCCAGCTACGGGGCATTCTCCGGTTTGGATATATACCCATTTATCACGTGCGTGTGTGTTAGGCGTTCCGTAGGTGTTTACCTTGTATCCGTTTGCTGTAAAGTAGTTGTCGATAAGTTTAGCGTAAAAAGGTTTAATCTGATAGCAATATACGGAAATACGATACTGACCCAACGCATACATAATATTACCGTTTGCGGAACCGGAAATCGCATAAGGTTCGCGCATATGATTGTACATACCACGGATTGCAATAGCGTCGTCAAACACTCGATTTTTAGCTGCCACTGCTCTGTTAATTCCGAAATCTATCGCGCTACCGATTACCCCTCCTACCGTTGACGCGGTAGGTTTATTGTTGACTATGTTGACTAGATTATCGGCATTACCGCTCAAGAAATTCGCAAGACCACTTACCGTGTCCGTATAATAGTTCAAGTTCTGCTTTTGACGTTCAAGAGCTAAGGTCTGATAACCTGTTGCACCTACGGCGTTAGCATAGTTGCTATAACCATAGGAAGAGGTCGGAAAATCCGAAAGCATGACTCTGTTTAAGTAGTCTTTAACAAGTCCATTATGGTTTAATGGAATAGCCATAATTGTAGGATTGTCGCTAAGCTGACCAGTCAACGAAAAAGACGGCTTACGGTTTGCAAAATCTTCATAATAAAGCTCTGTATTCATATCGGAGTTATTGCTAAGCACCATATAGTTATACTCTTTATTATAAAGCTTGTTGTTTTTCGGTATATAAGTTTCACCATTAAAGGAAAAACCTGTAGGCTCTTTGATATCAACGGCTCCGCCCTGTTTGATAGGTGTGTTTTTGTTACCGCTTCCTTCTACTATATACTCTTCTACAAGCCATCTAGGTACATTTCTAAAAACACGGATACGGTTAATCTGCCCGTAGTTTTGGTATTTAGCGATAACTGTGTTTAAAAGAGATACCTGTGCGTCTTTAGGTGTTGTAGTATCCATTGGATATGCTACGTATAAAGTACCCTGATACAAACCGTGTACAATATTACCACCTGCGAAAACGGGCTCGGCACCTTTAATAAGCCAGCTACCGTAAGTATCGTCTGTGTTTTTAATTGTAAGTGTTTGTGGTTCCAATTCTGTTGCCGGAGTAAAAGAGCAAGATACTACGATATAGTTAGTCCAATCTCTTGTCGTTGCTCCGTCGTCGATAATCTGTGTTCCACTACGTACGATATAGTCGCCTGTTTCGATATCTTCAGTTACAAGGTTATGCCCTTTCGCGTCGTCTGTTACGTGTGTACGAATAATAAGACACTTAGAAATAGACATATCGAAAAGGTATGTTTGCATATCGTCAAGCGATAACTGCATATACGTAATACCATCGCTGTTAATCATAGGGTATCCACAATAAGCATAATACCACTTTGTACTGTAGTCGTTACGCCACATACAATATGTTATACCTTCGTAGTCATTCGGTTTTCCGGGTAGTTTAATTACTGCAGTACGTCCACTATCGCGTAGCGGGCGAATCCTGTCAACCTCTAAAACTTTATAACTGAAAAAATACTCGTATTGTTCCTGTGCTGTGTTAAAGTTCGGCACATTCCGTCCAGTTGCGTCAATCGTAGGCACGTTTAGAAAATATAAAGTTGTGCCGGGTGTGAACATAATACCACCTCCTACGTATATAATAATACATTGTTATTTTTTTGTCAATAAGAAAAGCCCCGGCTATTGTCGGGGCTAATCGTAAGTCGTTATGCCGTTACGGTTACTGTAGCCGTGCCGGTTTTGGTTCCGTCCTGACGGCTTTTTGCCGTGACGGTGATAGTGCTTGCGGTTTCCTTCGGGTCAACCACCAACAGACCATAAGGCGTGATATAGGTGTTATTGCTTGCGTTACCCTTAATAGAGTAGTCGCACGCTGCCCAGTATCCACCATTGCCGCTTGTTGCAACACTTGCAGTCATAAGGATACTATCTCCCTTACGTACAGACTTGCCTGCAGGTACCGTTACGTCGGTAATAGTCTTCAGCTCCGTGCAATATGCCACGGCGTTTGTGTACGTGGTAAAATTGTAGATAGCCGAGACTGTATATGCGTAGTTCCAAGTAAGAGCGAGGTAGTTGTAGTCATACGTAAGGCGGCGGAAATTGTCCATAATGAAGAACCAGTTACGGCGGTCGTATGCAACCATCTGAAGTCCGTTTTTCTCTGCACCGTTAAAGTTCGGGAGAGAGATAACATTGCCGAGAAAATCGGCGTCTTCCTTGTGGAACGCATAAGCGAGGTTAACAGAACTACGAGCACGTACCTTATTCAGTACGCAAATCTCCTGATTTTCAATATCGCAAAGGTTGTACAGACCAGCAAAATTATAGTCTGTGCTCTGCGTTTCCATATTAAGAGCGATTTCACGGGTGGTCGTATAGTTTTCGTTGATTTCGTCCTGCGTAGCAGTCGCAAAATCGTTAATCTTTACGCATTTAAGGTATCCGTTCTCATATGCAGTGCGGATAAGGTCAACAGACTGCAGATACTCTTTATTTTCCATACCGGCGTACATAGCGTCCATCCGGCGGGTTGCAATATCGTAGAGCTCTGCCCAATCGGTGAAAGCGAACTTCTCCTTTTCGGGGCTAATGCTCATAGGAATAGTCTGATATTCGAAATTCGTCTCATAGTAGAACGGGTGGATATTCTGCGGCTTATGCGTTTTCAGAACTTCACCCACGTAGTCTTCGTTACGGTCCCACTGACGAACCTCTCCGAGGTTTACGACAATTTCGGACGCAACGCCTCCTGCAGTCAAAGTGCCACGCTTTTTATCTGCAAGGCGGTTACGGGCTTCAGCATTCAGGATACGCTGATATGCAAGGCGTTCGAACAAAGTGCCAAAAAAGGAACTTGCGCGAGCGGGGAACTGAAAAAGCGCATTCGAAAAATTTGAAGCGTTTGCATTGCTAATGGGGGGCAAAAAAGCCGCCATAGCGGGGTCCATACCGGAAACAGCTACTTCAGCAAAAGCTTTGCCCGCTTCCATTTTCTGAGTGCGAGAAAGTGCCATATTACTTACCCTCCTTATAGGTTTCGTCGTCTGTAATACGGGCGATATCTTCGTCCGTATACATCTTCATGTCGTCGTCTTCCTTTACGGTCGTAACTTCCTTAACGTCTCCTTCAACAACGGCGGGCTTGAAAAGCGCGTCGATAATATCGGTACGCTTTACATAACCATCCAGATTCCCCGGGTGGTCGTCGTAGTTCTTACGGAGAGCGTCAATAGTTCCTGCCAGTTCACCGAGTGCTTCGTCGGGGAGCTTTTCGGTAATGGCACGCAGTGCGTTGTCGTACTCTTCTCTTGTCATCATTATACCTCCATAGATTTATAGGATACATTCAAGTCTTTTGCGAGTTGCCAAAACTTCATAGCGTCGCCTTGAGACATAGGCCCTATCGTAGCGGTTTGCATTTTGGTGGTTGTGCTCTTTTCATCTTCAGCAATAGGGGCTGTTCCGTAAGTACCCACATTATTTGCAAAACCTATATACGCGGTCGGGTCAATACCTCTACCGATAGAAGAGGCCCTCACTTCAAAGTGACAATGTGCAAAGGGAGGATTTGCAAGTGCTGCATTTCCAGTATTTCCCATAATGGCAATAACATCGCCGCTCTTTACTCTATCTCCAGCTCTCACCAAAAGCTTACTGCAGTGGCAAAAGTAAAGATAATTTACAAGGTCTGGAGTTTGGTTATTGTCAAGCTTTACGCATACATAATAGCCCCACTCCCACGTCTTATTGTTTTTGTTTTTTACAATTCTTGCGGTAATAACGGTACCGGTAATACTTTTACCTTTATAATAAGGGAACATAATATTATCGTCATCAATTCCCTCAATATCGATACCTCCATGCCAGATTTTTCCACCGCCACGGGTATAACCCCAACGGGAGTAATTATATCTCACGCGGTTCCGTCCCTTGAAAAGCATTTACACACCTCCATTTTTCTGAATAAGCTGCTGTAAGAGGCAGTTGTTGTTGTTGACGGCTTCCGTAACCTTTTCGATAGCGTTACGCATTTCCGTCATTTCTTCCTTATGGCTCTGCTGTTCCTTAAGCAAGATATAAAGCATAAGGAAACACATAGCACACGGAAAACCAACAGTGCCGATAAGAGTGGTAACAGCGTTTACGTCCATATATATATCACCTCCTACGTATATAATAATACATTGTTATTTTTTTGTCAATAGATACGCGTACATTAAGGGTATAAAAGAATTGTCTTTTTTCCCGCCGTAATGCCCGCTTGCGTACCAGTATGCTCCGTAGTAATTTTTGTAATCATCATCTATAGAGTGTATCCATCCTAGTTTAAAATCTGAAGCATTATGTCCATATAGTAAGTCGGTTGCTTCAGGGTAAGGGTTTTCTGTCTTTTCTGTAGTTGTAATATATTTATCGTGTACAATATCGGTAAGTATCTTGATTTTTCCGAAAAAATATTTTACAATGTCTATACTATCGGGGTTCGGTACTAGCACTAAATCACTATAAAAGTAAATGCTAGGAACGACACCTCCGTGTCCAGTTGTACCTAAATTGATAAAATAAGGCCCAGCGTCGTAAACATCTGAAATACAAAACGGAGGGCAGTAAGTTCCTTTTGGGTGTTTTACTGTCTGTCTGTGGTTGTGTTGATTTTTTACAATATCAACCTGTCCACTCTTTATATCAAAAATGTCGGTATTTTCATAAATAGAATCGGTTGCTTCCCATATACCGTATAAGTAAAAGTATGGGCTGTCGGGTATAACTCCGTTATACGGTGTATACGTAGGCCACGTTGTAGACCATCCGATAAATCTTTGCCCTGTTTCTGCAGTTGGTTGAACCGGCATATAATCTGTTCCGGGTGTTAATATCTCCGTATGTACATTGCCGAAATACCCGGTTCCATCGTTAAGGGCCATCTGCTGTACAATGCATTTTCCACCGCCTGCTGGAGTATCGTTGTTAATCCATCCAGTGGTAGACGCTATCCGCTCCAGCATTCCATCATCCCAGCTTATTAAAGTTATATATCCAACCAGTAAACCGATAAAGTCACCTTTTTTATAATCGCCTACTGTTATACCTGCGCCTGAAGACGCGCTGAAGCTAATCCACTTATTACCGTCTTCAAAATAATAAGTACCGCTACCTGACGCGCTTGTTACCTTGCAGTCAAACGGAGCGTATATAAAGTTGTCATACTTTCCGCCGGGTATAATTTCAAGCATAGAGTTCGTAGTTCCGCCCTCATAAGCCGGGTGAAAATACGCATAATACTTTTTAAGACTACTGTCAAACATTGACATCAATAAAACCCCCTCTTGAGCATTTTAAATGCCGCGCCTTTTGCGTTATTATCGGAAAAGTAAAGCTGCCCGAAATTAAACTGACGTACCATAGAGCCCCATATAGGAGACATACGCAATGCGTTAAAATTAAAAAATCCGGGCTCCTTATCTACTTCATCAACTGAATAACGCGGAACGTAATAGTTCGGTAGTCTTGTACTAATAAAGCCTGTCATATCATCACGCGGGTCAATCCAATAGCCGTATATACGCTTGTCTATCTGATATATTGCTACGCAATCGCAATACTTATTCGCCTTTCGTATGTTGTTTTTTGTTTCTGTCAAGCTTTCGTTACCAAAAACGTGCTCACCCAATCCAGACCCTTCAAGGGCTCGCCCAAGTTTACTCTTTTTATATTTTGTGGTTGCTTCAAACTCGGGGCAATGTTCAATAACAAACTCACTAGCTAGCCCTTCTTTTTGTGTCCAAAACCGTTCCCCGTTATAGTCATACCCTAACTCCAAAAAATAAGGGTTGTACATCTTTACATTATTCGCTGCCATAAATACGTGGAAATCATCGGCAAAGTTTCCGATTGATATAACGGCGTTTATAAGCTGTCTAAATTCGTCTGTAAGGTATCTGTCGTTAGGCAACTCGCTTGCAATAAACTCATCAAAAAAAAGGTTTTTTAAACCCGGAAAATCCGCGCCTTTTGTAGTAAGCTTTCCTAACTCGATAGCCCATCCAGCGTGTTTGCCTTTATAATAAAAACTGAAGAAATCTTTATTCTTTTTTACTGTCCAATCCTTCCAATACCGCTCCGGCTTTTTAGGATTGAACTTGCTAAAATATGTTGTCATATCCAATAACTGTGTACCGTGTCTACGTGTAAATAAAAACTTGTGTTCTCCGTCTGTGTTTAAAAAATCGTCTATCATATTGCACTCGATAGACCAAGTCTTACCAATACGTCTGCCTCCGTAGGTCATTCTGAAATACTTGTCATATGCAAGCAGAGGCTTTATAGAATAAAAACCATCAGTATCTAGGTAATCTTTTAATACTTTATTCATAATATACCTCCATATATTAAAAATAGGTAGAGTCGTTCCGGATTCTTCGGAATGTGCTTTAAGGCTCTCCACCTTTGAATCATCGCACTTACTCTACCTGTTATAATTATAACAAACTTATATTAAATTGTCAACCTGTAACCAAATTGTAATAATCTCAGACGAAAGGTTTGCTTTGAATTGAATAGAATGGAAATGGAATTGAATGGATACAATGGCATGTGCCGGGAACGAGCGC
>OGOX01001422.1_pt1 | contig 15435 bp, 10 predicted proteins | sample 1552761 | NCBI WGS metagenome assembly OGOX01 (sample SAMEA2580212, study PRJEB22360) | human gut metagenome | biome: human gut; feature: human-associated habitat; material: faeces | place: Denmark | collected 2008/2010
CCGTCGTCGAGCGTCGCTTCGTGGGCGTTCCGTTTCGCGGGGTCGTTCCCCGGGGTGCTGACCGTGCTGAGCGGCATGACCTACATGGAGCATTTGCAGGACAATATCCGCACCTATTCGCCGCTCGAACCCTGCACCGGCGAGGAACTGGCGTTGCTCGAAGATACCGCGCAGCTGATGCTCAAATACCCCACCGTGCCCTGCACCGAGTGCCAGTACTGCATGCCCTGCCCCTATGGGCTGGACATCCCGGCGATCTTCGCCCACTACAACCGCTGCGTGAACGAAGGCAATGTGCCCAAGGACCGGCAGGACCCCGGCTACCGGGAGGCCCGCCGGGCATTCCTCATCGGTTACGACCGCTCGGTTCCCAAACTCCGGCAGGCGAGCCATTGCATCGGCTGCAACCAATGCGTGTCGCACTGCCCGCAGTCGATCAAGATTCCGCAGCAACTGCGGCGCATCGACCGTTTCGTCGAGCAGCTCAAGCAGGGTACGCTCTGATTCCGGCTTGCGAGGCCCCTCCATTCGTTGAGGGGCTTTTTTTACCAAATGTTAACTTTCGCCCGGCCGGAAGCGAGTATCTTTGCACTCGAAAAAACGAATGCGATGAAAGACAGTATTGATTTCGGCAGCATGGAGATTCCGAAGCTTTTTCGGAAACTGCTGATCCCCACCGTTCTGGGAATGGTTTTCTCGGCTGTTTTCGTGATCACCGACGGGATTTTCGTGGGACGCGGCATCGGCAGCGACGCGCTGGCCGCCGTCAACATCACCGCGCCGCTGTTCCTCATCAGCACGGGCGTCGGACTGATGTTCGGCGTCGGGGCGTCGGTCGTGGCGTCGATCCACCTTGCGCAGGGGAAGGTCAAGGCGGCGCGCATCAACGTCACGCAGGCCGTTGCGGTGTCGTCGCTCCTTCTGGCGGCGTACAGCTTCCTGATCACTTCCTGCGCCCGTGAGGTGGCCCTGCTGCTGGGCAGCTCGGACCGCCTGCTGCCGCTGGCCGTGGAGTACATGCACTGGTTCGCGCCGTTCCTGCCCTTCAGCGCGCTGTTAAGCTCGGGCATGTTCTTCATCCGGCTCGACGGGTCGCCCAACTACGCGATGCTTTGCAACGCCGTTCCGGCGGTCATCAACATCGTGCTGGACTACGTTTTCATCTTCATCCTCGGCTGGGGCATGACGGGCGCGGCGCTGGCCACGAGCCTCGGTTATATCGTGGGTGCGGGGATGATCCTCGGCTACTTGGGACGCCGCCGCAACGTCGTGCGCCTGTGCCGTGTGAAGACGAGCCGCAAGAGCATGCGCCTGACCCTCCGCAATGTGGGCTACATGTGCCGGCTGGGGCTTTCGACCTTCCTCTGCGAGGGGGCCATCGCCATGATGATGTTCGCCGGGAACTACGTTTTCATCCGCTATCTGGGCGAGGACGGCGTGGCGGCGTTCAGCATCGCCTGCTACTTCTTCCCAATCATCTTCATGGTCTACAACGCCATCGGGCAGTCGGCCCAGCCGATTTTGAGCTACAATTTCGGTGCGGGAAACGGCGCGCGCGTGCGCAAGGCCTTCCGGTTGGCGCTCCTGACGGCCGTGGCGGCCGGACTGGGGTTCTTCGGCCTTACGGCGCTGTTCAGCCGCTGGATCGTGGCCATGTTCATCGACAGCTCCTGCCCCGCCTGTGCGATTGCCGTCCGGGGGCTTCCGTTGTTCGCTTCGGGATTCGTTTTCTTTGCGGTGAACATCGTCTCGATCGGCTATTTCCAGAGCGTCGAGCGGCCCCGTCCGGCGATGGCCGTGACCGTCCTGCGGGGATTCGTCTTCATGGCGGCGTGTTTCTTCGGCCTGCCCCTGCTGTTGGGTGTGGAGGGCATCTGGCTGGCCGTGCCGCTGGCCGAGGCGCTCACCTTCGCGGTCGTTGCGGCGATTTACGGGCGGACCCGCTTAAAAAGTGCGTTTTAGGAGGGTCGCAGCGTGGCTTTGCCGCTGAAACGAAGCCGGAAATTTGTTTTTTGTGCTATCTTTACGGCCTCAAACCTGTAAGGCATGGAGGCGTTTATCGAGAAATTCAGCAGGAAATACAACCTGCCCGCGGCGGACTGCCTGCGGCTGATCGGGCTGATGGAACGGCGCGTGTTCTGCAAGGGGGAGTGCGTCGTCCGTCAGGGCGAGCGGAATTCCGATTTCTACGTCGTGAGCCGCGGCATCTGGCTGGGACACTATCTCGACGACGGCGCGGATGTCTCGGTCTGGTTCGCCGGCGAGGGCGAGGCGCTCTTTTCGACGTGGGGCTACGTGGGCAACGAGGTTTCGAAAATCTCCATCGAGGCGATGTGCGACGCCGAACTTTACGGCATCTCCAAAGCCGACCTGGAGGCCTTTTTCGCCCGATCGGCCGGAGCGGCCAATTTCGGGAGGAGGCTTTTCGAGGAGCAGTTCCTGGCGCTCGAAAACTGGATGCTCTCGGGCGGCGCTCCGCGGGCCGAGGAGCGCTACCGGACGCTGATGGAGGAAAGCCCCGAACTGCTGCAATACGTGCCGCTGAAGCACATCGCCTCCTACCTCTGGATCACGCCGCAGTCGTTGAGCCGCATCCGGGCCAAACTGGGGAAGAAAAAGGGTTGACCATTTCCGGTCAACCCTTTTTTTCGGCATCCGACGGCTGCCACCCGCCCCCGAGGGCCTTGTACAACCCCACGAGCGCGAGGTGCTCGTTGCGCACCGCCTTGCTCTCCTCGACCTGTGCGTCGAAGAACTTCCGCTGGGCGTCGAGCACGTCGATGTAGCGGATCACGCCGTTGATATACTGCAATTTGGCCAGCACGACGTATTGCCGGGCCGCCTCCTTGAGGTTGAATTTCAGTTCGGCCGTCCTGCGCATGTTGCGGTAGGCCGTCACGGCGTCGTTCACTTCGCGGAAAACCTCCAGCACTTTCTGTTCGTAGGCCAGCCGCGCCTGGTCGTAGGCCGCCAGCGCCGCGCGGTATTTCGCACGCTTCGATCCGAAGGCGAACAGCGGCGCGGTGAGGTTGCCGGCGGCGTAGGAGAAGGGCGAATTGATCAGTCCCTTGAGCGCGTCGTTTTCGAGCCCTCCCGTCAGCGAGATCGTCAGCCGCGGGAACCGGTCGGCATAGGCCATGCCCGCCGAGGCCATCGCCGCCTTGAGGTTCTGCTCGGCCTGCCGCACGTCGGGACGGCGTTGCAGCAGCGTCGAAGGAAGGCCCACGGGCAGCGAGTCGGGCATCCGGACGTTCATGTCCATCTGCGAGCGCGCCACGCGCGAGGGATAGTCGCCCGCGAGCACCGAAATCTGGTTCTCCTTCTGGGCGATGCGCAGTTCGAGGTCGGGAATCAGCGCCGAGGCGCTCGCCAGCTCAACCTTCGCCTGCTGGTAGGCCGTTTCGGAGGTCAGTCCTCCTTCGAAACGCAGTTTCGCCTGACGCACGCTCTCCTCGCGGGTCTCCACCGTGCGGCGTACGACGCCCAGTTCGTGGTCCAGAGCCACCAGCTCGAAGTAGGCCGTGGCGACCTCCGCCACGAGCGTCATCTGCATGGCGCGCGCCGCCTCGACCGAGGCGAGGTATTCGGCCGCGCCCTTGCGCTTGGCCCAGCGCAGGTTGCCCCACAGGTCGGCCTCCCAACTCAAGGTGGCTTTCACGTCGAACTCGGCGTCGCCCTTGTGCGCTTCGCCGTAGTAGTCGTTGGTCTCGTAGTCGGCAGCGGCCAGCCCGCCCAGCGACGGCAGCCGGGCCGCCTTGCTTACGCGGTAAAGCTCCTCCAGCTGGCGGATGCGCGCCTCGGCCGAGAGCATGTTGCGGTTGCGGTCGAGCGTGCGGCCGATCAGCCGGCAGAGCGTCGTGTCGGTGTAGACCTCCCACCACTTCCGGTCGCTCAGCGTCAGCGTGTCGCTCTGCCCGGCGACGATCTCCGCGGGCATGTCGAGCTGCGGAGCCTTGCACTTCTTCTGCACGGAGCAGCTTCCCGCCGCGAGCAGCAGAAGCACTCCGAGGAGATATGTTGCGCTTCGTTTCATCGTGTTGTCCATTTTTCTTTCAGTTTGTAAACCCAGACGAAGAAGAGCGGTACGAAGACGATGCCCACGGTGATCGCCACGAGCATGCCGAAGAAAACGCCCGTGCCGATGCCCTGGCGGCTGGCCGACCCGGGTCCGCTGGCGAAGACCAGCGGCAGCATGCCGAGGATAAAGGCCAGCGAGGTCATGACGATGGGCCGGAAGCGCAGGCGCGCGGCCAGGATGACGGCCGTGAGGATGTCGCGGCCCTTTTCGACCTCGTCCTTGGCGAACTCGACGATCAGGATGGCGTTCTTGGCCACCAGACCCACCAGCATCACCAGTCCGATCTGGAAATAGATGTTGTTCTCCAGCCCAAAACATTTGGCAAACAAGAAGCTTCCCATCAAGCCGAAAGGCACTGCCAGGATGACCACCATCGGAATAAAGATACTTTCATAGAGCGAACAGAGAATCAAATAGATAAATACGATACAGATAATAAAAATAATCACCGTATTTCCCGTACTGCTTGATTCTTCTCGGGTAATACCGCTGAACTCATAGCCATATCCGGTAGGCAGTGTCTGTGAAGCCACTTCCTCAATGGCTGCAATGGCATCTCCCGAACTATATCCGTCGGCCGGCATACCGTTGACTGGTATAGAGGTGTACATATTGAAACGTGTCAAGGTTTCGGCTCCATACACCTTGGTCAGTGTAATGAACTGTCCCACGGGCGCCATTTCCCCACTTTCGGTCCGTACAAACATGTTGTTGAGCGACTCTTTATCCAGACGGTAATCCTTCCGGGCCTGAATCATCACACGGTACAGTTTGGAAAAACGGTTCAAGTTGGACGAGTAATTACCGCCGATATAACCGGAAAGTACGCTCAGCACATCAGACGTGGTCACCCCTGCCCGTTGACATTTCACCGCATCTACCTCGACCATATACTGCGGGAACTTGGTATCGAAAGTAGTGTAAGCCATCGAAATTTCCGGACGCCGGTTCAAGGCTGCAATGAAGTCCTGCGTATATTTCTGCAAATTCTCCACACTGCCTCCGGCACGGTCTTGCACGTACATTTCGAAACCGCTACCCATTCCGTATCCCATGATGGTAGGCTGCGCAAAGGCAAAGAGCTTGGCTGATTTAATGTCGGCTGTATGCTGTAAATCGCCGCAATGATGGCATTGATGTGATCCTGTGCCTCCTGACGTTCATCCCAGTGTTTCAATTTGATAATCAGCATACCTCCCGAGGCGGCCTGTCCGCCCATCATGCTGTAACCTGTCACATTGGAATAAATCTTTATCTGAGGAATCTCACGGATACGCTCGTCTATCATTTCCATCGTCTTACGCGTCTGGGCCAAACTGCTTCCCGGAGGGGTCGTGACATTCACGAATATGGTTCCCATATCCTCATCCGGCACCAGTCCGGTCTTAGTGGTCCGCATAAAAAATACCAGCAAGGCACAGACTGCCGCCAAAGAAACCCAGGCCATCCATTTACGACGGAGGAAGAACGACACCCCATTCTTATACTTCAACACCAGCCTATTGAAAGAAGCCTCAAATGCATGGTGAAAACGGGAAGAAAAACTCAACTTACCACCGGTCGACTTATCCATGTGAGGAGTCATAATGAGGGCACACAAAGCCGGACTGAGGGTCAAGGCATTGATTGCGGAAATGCCCACTGCCACCGCCATGGTCAAACCAAACTGGGTATAGAACACTCCACTGGTTCCTCCCATGAACGAGGTCGGGATAAACACGGCCATAAATACCAGTGAGGTGGTCACAATGGCTGCAGAAATACCATCCATGGCAGCCACCGTAGCTTTATAAGGTGAACGGTAGCCTTCGTCAAACTTGGCCTGCACGGCCTCCACCACCACAATGGCATCATCCACCACCGTACCGATTACCAGCACCAGTGCAAAAAGGGTCAGCAGGTTCAGACTGAATCCGGCCACATACAAGAAGGCAAACGTACCCACCAGCGACACGATAATGGAAACCGAAGGAATGATGGTGGAACGCACGCTCTGCAAGAAGAAATAAACCACCAGCACCACCAAAATAATAGCCTCAATCAGGGTTTTCACCACCTCGTGTACCGAGGCATCCAGGAAGTCCTTCGTACTCATCAGGTCGGCCATTACAAGCCCCTTCGGCAAGTCTTTTGAGATTTCCTCCATCAGCTTGTCCACTTCCTTCACAATCTCGTTGGCATTCGATCCGGCCGTCTGCGAAATCATACACGTCGCACCGGGGTGACCCACAATTTCACTGTTATAGGCATAGCTCTGCGAACCTAATTCCACATCGGCCACATCCTTCAGGCGGAGCACTTCGCCCGTAGGGAGAGACTTGAGCACCATGTTGCCGAATTCTTCCGCAGTCTCATATCTACCCCGGTACTTCAACGTGTACTGAAATGTATTTTCAGAATCCTCGCCCAGTGTACCTGTCGCCGCCTCCACGTTCTGGTCATCCAGCAAGGCAATCACATCGGCAGGTACCAGCTGATACTGGGCCATCTTCTGAGGATTCATCCAGATACGCATGGCATAATCCCCACCCATGACATTCACATTGCCCACTCCCGAGATACGGGACAGACGAGGTTCTACATTAATTTTAAAATAGTTATTGATAAAATTCTGGTCGTAGCTATCGTCGGGACTGTACAACGATATAATCTTGACCATACTGTTCTGCCGTTTTTCTACGGTCACACCCACCTTGGTCACTTCTGCGGGCAACAGTCCTTCCGCCTCCGACACACGGTTCTTCGTGTTGACAGTCGCCATGTCCGGGTCCGTTCCCTGTGCAAAATACACGGTAATAGACGCTGAACCCGTATTGGTGGCGGTAGAGGTCATATACGTCATGTTTTCCACACCGTTAATGGCTTCTTCCAACGGAGCGATGACACTCTTCAGTACTGTTTCCGCATTGGCACCCGTATAGGTGGTAGACACCATAATGGTAGGAGGTGCGATATCAGGATACTGCTCCATGGGAAGATTGCTCAAACCGATTACTCCCAATATCAGGATGAGCACAGAAATGGCACACGACAGGATGGGCCTGTCGATAAAAGTCTTCAGTTTCATAACGTCCCCTCCTATTTTTCAGTATGTAACGAAAGAATCTGGGTATTCTCCTGAATCAATCCGGCACCCTCGGCCACAATTACTTCCCCTTCCTGCAAGCCACTCTCTACAATGTATTCCTGCCCGTTGTTCAGCGGGAAAACAGTAACCTGTGCCGACTCGGCCTTTCCACTCTCATTCACCTTATACACATACACCTTGTCCTGAATCTCAAAAGTAGCTTCCTGTGGAACAACCAGCGCGTTCTCCTTGGTATAGGGCAATACGAGCGTAGCCGTACTTCCGTTTCGCAACATTCCTTCCGGATTCGGGAACACGGCACGCAGGCTGACAGCCCCTGTTCCGGTATCAATGGTGCCGCTGATGGCATCTATCACCCCTTCGTGTGCATATTTCACTCCGTCACTCAACTGCAAGGATACTTTGGGCATACCGGCCAGTGACTTGTCCACACTACCATACTGACGGAGCAGTGACAGCATCTGATTTTCGGTCATGGAAAAATATACATAGACTTCCTCATCGTCCGAGACAGTAAGTAAAGGCGTAGTAATGGAAGAATTGACCAATGCCCCCACACGATAGGAAGACATACCTGCCACTCCATCCACCGGACTCCGGACTACCGTATAGGAAAGGTCGTTGCGGGCATTGGTTTCATTGGCCTTCGCTTGTGCCAGACTAGCCTCAGCCTCCAACAAAGAATTCTGTGCCGTCTGACGGTCGAAATCCGAAACCACACGCTCCTTGAAGAGCTCTTCCTTGCTGTCGAACGTCAGGCGGGCCGTAGCCACGGCAGCTTCCGCACTTTTCACATTCGCCAATGCCGTCTGCAAAGCTGCTTTATACGGAACCTGGTCAATCACGAACAACACCTGTCCCTTGTGTACCTTGGCTCCTTCTTTCACACAAATCTCGGTAATCGTACCGCTCACCTGCGGACGAATTTCCACACTCTGTCTTCCCTTTACTACAGCCGAATAGCTGTTAGTGAGAAGGCGATTTTCTTTTTTCACGGTCATGGTCTTGTACCCACTTTCCTGTGAGGTAGGTGCAGGCTGCGTGCAGGCTGTCAGCATCCCCAACAACGCACAAAAACATGCACCAACTGATACAAAAGCTTTTTTCATCTTATTCTCTTTTTTTAGTTGATTTGACTCTTTCTGTTGTAATAGCCGATGCAAATTTAGAAGGCGGGAAAGACTACTTACTTGTTCCATTCCTAAGAACATTTGTCTGAATCCGTGCTTTAGCATTTATTCAGTTTATGATTTCTAAAACATACAAAAAGGTTTTCAGGCTACGATTTATGTCTGTATTTTAGATGCGCAAATACAACAACGAGATACAAGATGAAAGAATATGCGTTTACAAAATGGCTGGTTCCGACGCTGCAAGCAGACGGAACGGAGCGAGATATGGTGTACAATGAACAAATGGGCATCTTCACCGTACGGGGAGAAAATCAATTCCAGAAAGGAAGTATCGACACACAGCATACGGTGTCTTTGCTCGTATTAAAAGGCGAAATCAGCATCCAGACCAACGACAAGCGGACCGTCATTCCTGCCCCTTCCTACATCGAGTTTATCGAACCCCACCAATGGAGCGACCTGAAAACAAACCGTGATTTCGAAGGATGTCTGCTCATTACCCGAAGGGAGATTTTTTTGCAGGCAGCCGAATGCATCCGTTCCAAAGTGGCAGCCTATGTATACAGACACGTATTGGAGCCGTTTATTCCATTGGAGAAACAGGATCTTCTCCGGATACAATCACATGTGGACATGCTACGCCACACCCTTCAGCAAAAAGAGAATCATTTCCTGCTTGAAATGCTGGAAAACACGCTTCGTTCCCTCATCCTGGAAGTGTGGAATATTATCCTCCGCATGTATAAACAAGAAAACGAGTTCGAGCACTCTTTCCGCTGGAAAGATACCCTCCCTCGTTTTCTATATCTGATGCATACCAATTGCCGTTATCATCACACCGTAAAATGGTATGCCGACCAACTCTACGTATCCCCCGATGCGTTATCGGCCAAGTTAAAGAAACTCTATGGCAAGACAGCCAACCAGCTCATCAGCGAAAGCCTGATAGAAGAAGCGAAAGTCTGTCTGCTCAATCCGGCCAACAGCGTGCAGGACGTGGCCGAAAAGCTCTGTTTCTCTGACCAAGCTTCTTTCAGCAAGTTTTTCAAACGCTACTGCGGAGTGTCGCCCGGCCAGTTAAAAAAACAAGCCTAAACCCTATTTTAAAGGTTCACTTCCGTCACTACCTGTCCGTCGAAGAGATTAATGACGCGGTCGGCAAAACCGGCATCATGCTGCGAGTGAGTCACCATCACAATGGTGGTGCCTTCCTTATGCAGCTCGGTAAGTAATTCCATCACTTCCCGTCCGTTCTTGGAGTCCAGGTTACCGGTAGGCTCATCGGCCAGAATCAGCTTCGGTCCTGATACTACAGCACGGGCAATAGCCACACGTTGCTGTTGTCCGCCCGACAGCTGCTGCGGGAAGTGCTTGGCACGGTGTGTAATCCCCATCCGCTCCATGGCAGCCTCCACTTTCCGCTTACGTTCTGCCGAAGGTACACCCAAATACAGCAAGGGCAGTTCGATGTTCTCAAATACGTTCAACTCGTCAATCAGGTTGAAGCTCTGGAATACGAAACCAATCACTCCCTTACGCAAGGAAGTACGTTGCGATTCAGTATAGCCACCCACTTCTGTTCCGTTCAAGAAATACTTGCCTCCCGTGGGATTGTCCAGCAATCCCAAGATATTCAGCAAGGTAGATTTTCCACAACCTGAAGGACCCATGATAGCCACGAACTCTCCTTCCTTCACTTCGATACTTACATTATTCAATGCCCAAGTTTCCACTTCATCTGTGCGGAATACTTTCTGTAAATTTTCTGTCTTAATCATACTTCAAAATTTTATTTTAATGATATTACTCTTGTTTTATACATTCTACCGGATTTACCCGACTCAATATCCAACCCTGCAGGCAGACAATGACCGCCGAGATGCCCCACACCACCAACAACGGCCATACAAAGATACCGGCCGAAAGCGGGGCACGGTACGCAAACTGCTCCAGCCAATGCAGCATGAACCACCAGCCGACAGGCATGGCCATTACATACGCCACTACAGCATAGATACAGAACGGTTTGTTAAGCAGCCAGATAATCTGTCCCCGTGTTGCTCCATGCACCTTGCGGATACTAATTTCGCGTATCCGCTGACGGGTGGCATACCAGGCGATACCAAACAATCCGAAACCTGTCAGCAACAACCCAATCACGGCATAGAAAGTCAGAATATGTGACAAAGAAAGCACTTTCCCGTTACGTGCCATAAAATCCCGGTGCATATCTGCATAACCGAAAGGTTGGTTGGGGTTCATTTCATTCCATACGGCTTCTATCTGCCGCAAGGTCTCTTCACGGTTTTCAGGACGAAGACGCAGTTGCAAATAAAATCCTTTCTGCAAGTCACTTGCCGACAACAATGTGATGACAAGAGGTGTTACCGCTTCTTCCAGCGAATTGACGGAAAAGTCGCGCACCACACCTGCGATTACAGCCAGACTGTCTTTCGTTTCCGTATCGAACTCGCGCAAGGCATGCCCCACGACCTCCGTACCCGCAGGCACTAACAAGCGGACAAAACTCTCGTTCACCAGTACCGGAGATGCCTGACGCTCCAACAGACGGGAAGGAGATTCTCCACTCAACTGTTCAATGCGCAAGGTGCGCAACAAGGTGGAGTCGCCTTCCAATGTCAGCAGATTGGTACGCACTTCCTTCCCACTGGGACGCAGCACGTTCAACTGACGTATCCAGGCATTAAGCACCGAAGCCTTGGAAAGTGTCATGGATTCAATCCCTTTCACCCGTTTCTCCAGTTCCGCCTTGAAGGGAGCCAACGGAGTACCAAAGGCATCCCCTATCTCAATGCAGCCCTCGTAACGCGAAGCCCGCTGGCGGGTCAGTTCCATCTGGTTGCGTGCTGTCAGCGTAGCCAATAACAATCCGATGGAAATCACGAACTGCACTGTTACTAGTACCGCTACAAAACGCTGTTTGCGTCGGCCGCTGTAAAGGGTACGGTACTCCGTGAACGACAAGCGTGACAGGCGACAACTGATGTACCATGCCGGTATTACCGACATCAACAGAATGAATAACAGCAACCACGGCAACATCTGACTACTGAAGAAGAACGTCATGGTTAACCGCGAACCCAACAGGTCATTAAACAGTGACAGACAGTCGTTGACCAGCAGAATGGACAAGCCGAATGCCAGCACCACCGTCAGAAAAGCATCCCCGAAAAGTTGCAGACGGATATTGCGCAAGGTAGCCCCCATCAATTTCTCCACATGAATCATACGAAGCTGTTGCAACAAGCGGCTCAAACTCATGTTAGTATAGTTGCAGCAAGCAATAATCAGTATCAGCACGGCTGCCAGCAGACTGATATAGAGAGTCTGCGCGGGTGTCTGACTGACGAAATCAAGTGTCTGCTGAGAGGAATCATCAGGAGTAGTGAAACAAATGGCGTCCAGCGGATCCAGGTAATATTTTGTCTGACCGGGCATCAGTGTAGGTACCTTGTCCTCATTCAGCTTATCGGCCAGGTGACCCGCATCCGTACCCGGAGTCAGCTTCAGCAGTGTAAGTCCACCCCAGAAGAAATCAGGGTCGTGTGCTATCAACATGTCAAACTGCAGAAGCGATTGTTCGCGCTTCTTAAGTACTGCCGCCACTTCATACGTACGGACCTCTCCAAAGCGGAAATGTGCCTCCACCTGCTTCCCTACCGCTTGTTTCCCTCCGAACAGACGACGGGCACAAGCTTCACTTAATGCGACCTTCCCTGGTTGACAGAGTACCTGACTCAAACTACCTTCTTCCGTACGGTAATCAAAAAAGTTCGTCAGGGTCGTATCGGCCGACAACATCTTAAAATCACCTTCCACCTTCTGCTCGTTCACCTTGCAGTAAAGCAAATCCAGTTTTCCTAACCGGAGAAAGTCCTCTACCTCGGCATAGCTTTGCTTCAGCTGCGGAGGAATCTCTGCGCCGGCAAAGGCCACTCGTTTCCCCTCCGTCATCGGGTCATCCTGCCGCAGAAAAAACATGCGGTCACGGTCCGGATTACGTCCTTCCAACCCATGCTCGTGCACGAAGTATGTCATCAGCAAATTGGTGCAAGCCAATGCCAGACTGGCTACCGAAACAAGGAAAAACACCTTGTTACGCCACCAGCTTCGCAAAATCATTTTCAATACTACATTCAGTATCATAACACATCGTTTTTTAGTTCATTTCTTATTCTGTCAGACGGATGCCTTCGATATAGTATCCCCCTTCCACGTGCTCGCCTTCCGAAAAGTCAAACCAGCGGGTATCTTTCGGCAGCGGAGCAAAATAGAGCGTGAAATCCATTTCTCCGCTATCAGGCATAAACACCTGCTCGCCTATCGCGAAACCTTCACTGCGCAGAAGCGGATAGTTCACCCCCTTGTCCGACATCAAAAAAGTCGCTTTGTCCAACCGAATCCAATAATTTGGAATATACCGTGCATGCACGCGAAGTACCGTAGCCGAGTCGGTCAACTCCACCTGACAGATGGTCAGCACCTCCATTTTTTCTGTTTTCTTCCGCGGATGATGCACCAGTTTGTGACCGTCTTTCCATTCGATACGCATCGGCTGTTTGGGAGCCATCGAGCCTTTAATTTTCAGTTTCAGCCAACCTTTTGCATATCCACTCCAGCTGTCAACCACCTTTCCTTCCGGAGAAATCAATACAAAATGGGGAATTCCTCTGACACCATAACGAGCATACAGTCCGTTGTTCTCTTCCAAATCGTTCCAATTATTCCAGGTCATGGCATGCGATTTAGAAGCCTCTTCCCATCCCTTCCGGTTCTCAATGCTCAGGCTGATCACCTCCAGGCTGTCCTTGTACATTTCACTGATTTCCTTCAGTTCCGGTTGCGACATGATACAAGGACCGCATCCCCGACTCCAGAAGTCCAGCAAGATGTATTTTCCGCGAAACTCAGCCAGGCGGTGAACCTTTCCTTCCAAGTCGTACATATCCGCATCGGCAGCTTCCTCGCCCACTTTCACTACAGTCGGCGGATTCAAGGCCAGATACACACTCTTCCCAATGGACGTTTCTTTCTGTGCGTCATCCAGCAGATTGTACAACTGCTGCACTTCTTTTTTATACGGATAATCTTTACGGAACTTAACCGACATCCCCATCCGATGCAATTCACCCATCCAGGCTGCATTAATCGGCGATTGTTTCATAATCGCAATATTATGCTGGGCAATCTGATCACTCAACTTCTCTGTCAGCTGTTGCAGACTGTCTGCTTGCGCACGGACCTGTTCTTTATTTCCTCCCTGCGCAGCCGACCTCATCAGTGCAAATTCTTGCATGGTCAACCGCTGAAATTCCTCCCATTCCTTATGGGAAGCCTGTATCAGTTGCTGCTGGAATTGCTGCTCCTTGACATCGCTCTCTACTTTCCAGGAGTAAATATAAGGATTCTCTCCTTGTATGAGCAGATGACTGCCAGGATTTACCCATAGTTCAAGCAACATGGGTGGGAATTTCGTATCATCACGTGCCATCAAGCCATAACCTTCCAGCTCGTTTCCGGCGGTAGTCAGTTCAAAACGGAATGTCCCGTTCTGCAGCGTATCGGTAGCTGCCATACTCCCCACGTTACCCTCTTGCTTCATCAAATAGAACACGGTTCCGTCGGGAATATTCTTCAACTGACCTTCCACCACAAATTTCTCCTGTGCCTGTGCCCCCAATGCACCTAAGAGCAGACAGGCTAATACTTGTTTTCTCATGGATATTTTCAATTTTAGGTTATTATACTACATTTATATCACTCCCGCTTGATTTCTTCTGCCGGATTCACCCGGGATACCTGCCAAATACGGAAAGCTACCGTAAGGGCGACGAACAAGGAGGCACTCAGGAAGAGGCAAAAATAGAAAGCCACCCCATGCTGGAAGAACACCGTATACAAGGTACTAAACTGCCTCAACAAGAATTCAACCAACGCAAATCCCAACACAGCCGTCACCGTCAGTAAAGTAACATAAAGCCGGGCAAACAGCCAGACTATCTGACGCATTCCGGCACCGTTGATCTTTCGGATAGCCATCTCCTTCCGCCGATATTCCGTGTCGATGGTCACGGCTGAATACACGCCCAACAACGAAATCACCAGCACCACTACCGAAAAGAACAATACAATTCCGCGGAGCTTGAACTCAAGCGCCTGTGACTCACGGATGTCGTCCATGAACGTGCTTACCTTCACTTCCACACTTTCCGGCAACGTCTTTTTCAGTATCTTCCTGACCTCCTGAAAGACGGTTTCCGCCTGTCCTTCCTTACATTTTATATAGCAATGCCCACAATAATCATCGAACCCGCTCAGGAGGAATATAAATCCTTCACTATCATAATACACACTGGACACAAATGTCTGGCACACTCCTTTAACCGTGTAGGCATCTCCGTCAAAATTATAAAGCGGTTTCCCCATGATGTCCGTTCCGAGACGATGAGATAATGCCTCGTCTATCACCAAATCGGACGATTCACGCGGCGTATGTCCCGACCGCATCGGAATGTGCATGAAACGAAAGAAACCGGAAGTTATACGCATCACATTTACATCCACATAACTGCCTTTATTATCTTTCTCCGTATACATACCCGTACCGGAAACACCTCCCAAATAATTGATGTCGGCCGGAAGCACCTCTTCGACTCCCGACAAGTTTTTAAACTGATGTATCAGATCCTGCTTCTGCACGGCGTTCATAAAGGAAAAATCCATCGGAATGCTCAAAATCTGCTCTTTTTCCTCCAAGCTCAATGTCCCGAACAAGGTACGTCCCGTTTTATCCGATTGCAGATAAAGTGCCGCTGCCAGTGAGATAAAAACCCAACAGATGAACAACTGCACTCCCAACAACAGATTCCGCAGTCGTCTCTTTCCTCCCCGGTGCACACCGCCAGTCACCCCTGCATGCACCTGCATGCGACGTACCTTCCACACGACTATTCCACACACCCAAGCACATACTCCCAACAAACCAGCCAGATACTCAAGGCTCTGTACCATCAACAGAGAAGCGTCAAACTGCAAATACAATCCGGCCATTTCCAGTCTCAACCAGGGAGCCATCACCTCGATGCAGACACCGGTCAACAGGCCGGCCAGCAAAA
>OGOX01001435.1_pt1 | contig 15352 bp, 10 predicted proteins | sample 1552761 | NCBI WGS metagenome assembly OGOX01 (sample SAMEA2580212, study PRJEB22360) | human gut metagenome | biome: human gut; feature: human-associated habitat; material: faeces | place: Denmark | collected 2008/2010
AGTACTGGAAGAGCGTATACAATTATAAATCAATATATTACTACAAAAGTAAACTTAAAATTTCATTTTACTTCAAAAGACGTAACTCTTTTGAAACTGAAAGCGTATATTTTTTCTTTCCTACAACTACCCTACAAGGAGCCGTAGCCGTATACATCCATTTTCCATCCTGCTTCAGCAGCAAGACATCAGCAGGTGCATCTGTCCGGATGCTCACTCCATCCGCTTCCAGCTGTGTACCGTTGCCCAGGAAAGCCTGAAGAGTTTCTCCCTTTTCCGACTGACGGCACAGCGCATAGCCTGCACGGGCCTGCAGCTTTTCCAACTTGCAGTGGTGTGCATTCTCATCCGACGACAGAATCCAGTCGACATTTCCATTGGTCAGTGCCACGCGTATGCCGACATGACTGCCCTGCTGTTCACTCTTTACCTGCGGATAATCGACCGACGCAATGCAGGAAGGTTCTTTTAGGGTAGAAGGTTCATACACGGCCACAAACGGACGGTTCCAGGCTTCTCCTTTCTGGCGTGCCACGAAAGTGAGCGTAGGCTGGTCCTTAATGGAATACGGCATATTCTTGATGCGGCTCAATCCTTCCGTCATAGGGCTCAGGGCTGAAAAGATTTCGCGTCCTTCCTCCCCTTTCATCCAGAGGTTCATCGTAATATCGTCCTTGTCGGGCATCTGGATGGTAAATCCGGCTTTCACGTCTTTGCTTGTCACCGCCCGCTTCTTATTATATATATAGGAGTAAGCATACAGATGGGCTCCGGCAAAAGCCAGTTCCTGCGTAGGCTGAAGTTCGAGTTCACTGCCGTCGGCCGCTGTCAGCGTCATCTGCTGTCCTAAGTTGTGATAGAAATAGTCATGCATCTTGTCGCCGCCTTCTACTTTCCGGCTACGGAATATATCGATATAATAACCTGCAGAATCACCCACATTGACAATTCCGTTAAGACGGGTCTGGTCGGCAAAAGTTTCCGGTTCGCGGAAGTAGACTTCACTATAAGAAATCGGCTGGTAAGGAATCCGTTCGCCAGTCGCAGGATACAGGGCACGCAGCTTGAAGGAATGGTTGCTCTTCATGACAGGATAAGAAGAAATTCCGTCTACGCAGACCGTATTATGCGAAGGAAACTGGCTATAGTACTCCAGGTAATCCAGACCTTGATACAAGGTTTTACCGATGCCGGCATCCGGACCGAGCACGTAGCCCTTGCCATACAGTTCCATGCTGATGCCGTTGGCGTGCATGTGATTGCCTTCACTTCCGTTCAGTGACACCATCAGACTGTGACGGGAATTCATCCCGTTACGCTGTACCAGCCAGCTCACATTCGGAGCATAGAAGGTAGGAGTTACATAGTCGTCAATCTGGCCAGCCTTCACTTTTTCATCCAACACGAGCGGTTTCCCGACAAAGAAAGATGTAATGGCTACCGGTGCCTTGCCTCTTTCTGCCACCGGAAGAGAAGAAGACGGGTCGAACAGTTTCAGCATGGCCGTAAACTTTCGTTCTTCTTCAGACTTTCCATGGGTACGGGCATTCTGAATCATATAACGGAAAATATCCGTCCGCAGTGTGGAAGGATGCGTATCGCCAAACCCACAGACCATACGGTTCGGGAAAAGGTATTGCGGCATAGCTTCTACAGCTTTCGGAAGTACCGGAATCTCCTTGGTCAGGTCCATACCCAGATTCTCATCGAACAGGCTGACAAAGCTGGCATAATCACCTACCACCACACTGCTGTAACCCGGACATTCTGCCCAGACACCCGTGGCTGCATCGAATCCGTAATCGGCCAGTTTTTTCAATGACCACTGACGGATGGACGACTGGTTCACCAGATAATCGATATAGTACTGGCGTCCTTTGCCGTCAGCATACTTCGCATCATCTTCCAAAATCAGGGCAATATTCATAATGAAATGCGCCTGCAGCAGGTTCCAGTTGTTGTGAGGTACCCCGTTGGCGATGATGTTATCGGCACATTTCTTGAACGCATCGGCATAGATAGTCATCTTTTCCGACTTTTCTTTCTGCAAGTACGTATAAAGGAAATCATAAAGCGGTACCAACGAATTAATGACATCTTCATGAATCACCTCAAAGGAAGTCATCCCTACCAATGTCTGCTGGTGACCATAATTCAAGTCGACAGGCACATTGCGGTAGTACAGACCTGTCATGTACACATCAAAGACGGAAGCAGCTGCCGTGGCATACTTCTGCTCGCCGGTCAGCCACCAGAGGAATGCCGCATCGCGGGCTATGCCTACGATTTCATTGTTGATGCTTTCAATCATTCTTCCGGTTTTGCTGATGCTCACCCACTCGTAAGGATTACCCTCCAGGGTACTGTTGGCCAAGTACATTCCTCTGGCATCTTCCTGATAAGGCTCCAAGTCCTCCAGCCGAGGACGTTTGTAATTGGTGGCATGGCTGCGTGCTCCGGTAAATACCACTGTAGGAGCCGGTGCCTTCTCACCTCCGGCATGGGCGTAGTACTCACCTTTTATATATACATCGGTGGCATGTGTGTTCCAGTACATCAGCAAACGGGAGGACAGCCAGTCTGTTCCCCGATCTACGTATTTATCTGTCCGTTGCCGAAGCCGCTCATACACATCTTTTGCCCAAGGAGCCTTTTTAATCAACTCCTGAGTTTCTTTCTTCCCCTCCTGTGTGGTCAGATAGCGGGGATGTCCTTGCGGAAGTTTCAAGTCCAGCCGCCCGGTTTGTGCTTGTACCGCCCCTATAACCACAGACAGGCACAGCCACAGAATCACTCTTTTCATATCTTCTAGTTTTTTATTTTCACAATAACTAATACGAACGAACGCGTAAAAATACTCAAAAGTCGACAGAAGTTTTTTACTTTCATCATCTGCAGAAATGTTAAAAACGAAGGAGAACGAAAAAAAAGGACGAAACATGCTCTAAAACATGGACTTTTATTAGTGTAATTTTACACTTATCCGTAATATTGCACTCGAATTAGTGTTACTAATACACTTTGAAAAACGAACAGTATAAAAACACGTTTTGATAACCGCAAAATCAATACACAAATAATTAAAATAATACTATTATGAATTGGAATTCAACTGAATTTATTTGGCTCGACTGGCTGGTCCTCACCGTCGGAGTCATTGCTATTGTGTGGGCTGTTTACCGTGCAATAAAGAAAGATCAGGAAAAGATGAAAGGTGCCGACAGTCAGGACTACCTTTTCGGAAAAGGGGAACCTTGGTACATTATCGGTGCTGCTATCTTCGCAGCAAACATCGGTTCTGAACACCTTGTAGGATTGGCAGGTACAGGTGCAAAAGACGGTGTGGGAATGGCACACTGGGAAATGCAAGGATGGATGATTCTTATTTTAGGATGGTTGTTCGTTCCTTTCTATCAGTTATTAAACAACAAAATGGGCAAGATTATCACTATGCCTGACTTCCTGAAATTCCGCTACACACAACGTACTGGTTCATGGTTATCTATCATTACACTGATTGCCTACGTATTGACAAAGGTATCTGTAACTGCATTCACTGGCGGTATCTTCTTTGAATACCTGCTCGGACTTCCATTCTGGTGGGGAGCAATCGGCCTTATCTTCATCACGGCTATCTTCACTGTCTTCGGAGGTATGAAAGGTGTAATGACACTTTCTGCCATCCAGACTCCTATTCTTATCATTGGTTCATTCTTAGTTTTGTTCTTAGGCTTGAATATGCTGGGCGATGGCAGCATCTCAGAAGGATGGTCACAAATGATGGCCGTTTGTAACGCCGCACACGACGGTTTCGGAACAACTCACATGTTCCACACTGACCCTGCAGACCCTATGTATCCGCAATTCCCGGGTTATGTGGTATTCCTCGGAGCATCTATCATCGGTTTCTGGTACTGGTGTACTGACCAGCACATCGTACAGCGTGTGCTCGGACAGACTAAAGGAGAAGACAACCGCAAAGTTATGGCACGCGCACGCCGCGGTACAATCGCAGCCGGTTACTTCAAACTGTTGCCTGTTTTCATGTTCCTGATTCCGGGTATGGTGGCATTCGCACTCTCACAGAAAACCGGCAGCAACATCGTAATGGACATCACCAACACACATGACACAGATGGTGCTTTTGCCATGATGGTTAAGAACATCCTGCCTGCAGGTGTGAAAGGTATCGTAACCATCGGTTTCATCTGCGCCCTGGTGGCTTCTTTGGCTGCATTCTTTAACAGCTGTGCGACATTGTTTACAGAAGACTTCTACAAACCTATGAAGAAAGGCATGAGCGAAAGCCACTACGTAATGGTAGGCCGTATAGCTACAGTAGTTGTCGTACTGTTGGGATTGGCTTGGATGCCTATCATGATGAACATGGGTAACCTGTATTCTTATCTTCAAGATATTCAGTCTCTGATTGCTCCCGCCATGGTAGCCGTATTTACCCTGGGTATCTTCTCTAAGCGCATCACACCGAAAGCTGGAGAATGGGGACTTATCGGAGGCTTCCTTATTGGTATGCTGCGTCTGTTGACCAACGTACTTACCGACTCTGGTAAAGCTGTTATGGACGGAGCGTTCTGGGAATACACTTCTTGGTTCTGGCAGACTAACTGGCTTATCTTTGAAGTATGGTTGCTGGTATTCATCGTTATCATGATGTACGTAGTATCCATGTTTACTGCCAAACCGACATCTGAACAAATTGCAGCCATCACTTTCACCGGCGACTACAAGAAAGCAATTCGCGAAAGCTGGAATATGTGGGATGTAATCGCTACACTGGGAGTGGTTGTTCTGTGCGCTTTGTTCTACGCATACTTCTGGTAATCCATAGAAACCAACTCATAAAAAGAGGACATGCAAATCAAAAACCGCATGTCCTCTTCCTTTTTTATAGAAACTACTGAAAAACACACATTCTATGTTGAAAAACATCTGAAAAAAAGAACAAGCAATCGTTTTAAGTGTTACTTTTACACCATAGATAAAAACATCAATAATTTCACATGAAAAGCATGAATAAATCTTTCTTAGGGGCAAGTATCATCCTTGCAGTATTGAGCGGTTGTGCTTCCAAGCAAGCCCAGCAACCGGAGCTGACTTTATCAGGCTTGAACCCTGCTAATTTTGAGGTTTCAGCTGAAAATGCCAAACCCATCAAACTTTATACTTTGAAGAACAGCCAGGGTATGGAAGTTTGTGTAACCAATTTCGGCGGACGAATCGTATCGGTCATGGTTCCCGATAAAAACGGAAAAATGACGGATGTAGTTTTAGGTTTTGACAGCATTGCTGACTATCAGAATATTCCAAGTGACTTTGGAGCTTCTATCGGCCGCTATGCCAACCGAATCAATAAAGGAAAAATCACTATCGACGGACAGGAGATCCAGCTTCCGACCAATAACTTCGGCCACTGTCTGCACGGCGGTCCTACCGGATGGCAGTATCAGGTATACGAAGCCAATCAGGCTAATGACAGCACCATCGTACTGACGATGAAATCTCCTGATGGAGACAATAACTTCCCGGGAAATGTGACTGCCAATGTGACTTATTCATTGACTGCTGACAATGCCATCGATATTAAATACGATGCCACTACTGACAAGACAACAGTCATTAACATGACCAACCATTCTTATTTCAACCTGAATGGCGACCCGTCTAAACCAGCTACAGATCACCTGCTCTACGTAGCTTCCGACAGTATTACTCCGGTAGACAGCACCTTCATGACAACAGGTGAAATGATGGCAGTAAAAGATACTCCGTTTGACTTCAACACAGCGAAAGCCATCAGCGAAGGAGTGACAGATTTCTCTAACGAACAAGTAAGATTCGGTAACGGATTTGACCATAACTGGGTACTGAAAACCAAAGGTGACATCAATCAGGTGGCAGCTAAACTGACCAGCCCGACAACCGGTATCAGTCTGGAAGTGTATACAGACGAACCGGGTATTCAGGTGTATACCGGAAACTTCCTGGATGGTACAGTGAAGGGTAAGAAAGGTATTGTTTACCCGCAGCGTGCATCTGTATGTCTGGAAACACAGCACTATCCTGACAGCCCTAACAAACCACAATGGCCTTCTGTTATCCTGACTCCGGGACAGACTTACCACAGTCACTGTATCTTCAAGTTTACAGTAGAAAAATAACAGAGACCTAAGAAACCAAGTTGTAAAGAACCAAAAGTCACGAACTTCATGACCACATATTATAATCATAATCCCAAATTTTATGTCGGAATCGACTGTATTATCTTCGGATTCGACAAAGGCGAACTGAATCTATTGCTACTCAAAAGAAATTTCGAGCCTGCAATGGGACAATGGTCGCTGATGGGAGGCTTCATCCAGGAAAACGAAAGTGCCGATGATGCTGCCAAACGCGTATTGAGCGAACTGACCGGACTGGAAAATGTATACATGGACCAGATTGGTGCGTTCGGAGCTGTAGACCGAGATCCGGGCGAACGAGTTATCTCACTGGCTTATTATGCCTTAATCAACATCAATGAATATGACCGTGAGCTGGTACAGCAGCACAACGCATACTGGGTAAACATTAATAACCTACCCGACCTGATTTTTGACCACAATGAAATGGTTGAGAAGGCTCGTGCCATTATGAAGCAAAAAGCTTCAAGAGCCCCTATCGGCTTCAACCTCTTGCCGGAGTTGTTCACGCTGACACAGCTCCAGAGTCTCTACGAAGCAATTTACGGTGAACCGATGGACAAGCGAAATTTCCGCAAGCGTATTGCAGAAATGGGATTTATAGAGAAAACAGATAAAATTGATAAAACAGGATCACGAAGAGGAGCCTCTCTTTACAAATTCAACGACAAGGCTTATCAGAAAGATCCGAAATTCAAACTTTAAGAATATGTTAGAAGCACTGAAAGAAAAAGTGTTCCATGCCAACCTGGATTTGGTGAAACACGGACTGGTTATTTTCACGTGGGGAAACGTATCGGCCATCGACCGTGAAAGCGGACTGGTGGTTATCAAACCCAGTGGAGTGTCTTACGATGAAATGAAAGCCGAAGACATGGTAGTAGTCGACCTGGAAGGAAACGTGGTAGAAGGAAACTTGCGTCCTTCAAGCGACACACCGACTCACCTTGTACTGTACAAAGCCTTCCCTGAAATCGGCGGTGTGGTACATACACATTCTACATACGCTACTGCATGGGCACAGGCTGGCTGCGATATTCCGAACATCGGAACTACTCACGCCGACTATTTCCACGAAGCTATCCCCTGCACTGCCGACATGACGGAAGAAGAAGTGAAGGGCGCCTACGAAATGGAAACAGGAAACGTAATTGTGAAACGCTTTGAAGGTATGAATCCGGTACATACTCCGGGTGTACTCGTAAAGAACCACGGTCCTTTCTCATGGGGTAAGGATGCACACGATGCTGTTCACAATGCCGTAGTCATGGAGCAGGTTGCCAAAATGGCCAGCATTGCTTACGCTGTCAATCCGAACCTGACCATGAACCCGCTGCTGGTAGAAAAACACTTCAGCCGCAAGCACGGTCCGAACGCTTATTACGGACAGAAAAAATAACATAAAAACAAATATCCAACCAATTAAAAACATAAAATCACTATGAACGCATTTGATCAATATGAAGTATGGTTCGTAACCGGAGCTCAGCTCCTTTACGGAGGCGATGCAGTTATCGCAGTAGACGCACACAGTAACGAAATGGTAGCAGGTTTGAATGCCAGCGGCAAATTGCCTGTGAAAGTAGTATATAAAGGAACTGCCAACTCTTCTAAAGAAGTAGAAGCAGTGTTCAAAGCAGCCAACAACGAAGAAAAATGTATCGGTGTCATCACTTGGATGCACACTTTCTCTCCTGCTAAAATGTGGATTCACGGCTTGCAGCAGTTAAAGAAACCGTTGCTCCACCTGCACACTCAGTTCAACAAGGAAATTCCTTGGGACACCATGGATATGGACTTCATGAACTTGAACCAGTCTGCTCACGGCGACCGTGAATTTGGTCACATCTGCGCTCGTATGCGCGTACGCCGCAAAGTAGTAGTTGGCTATTGGAAAGATGAAAACACATTGTCTAAGATTGCTGTATGGATGCGCGTATGTGCTGCATGGGCAGACTCTCAGGATATGCTGATTCTGCGTTTCGGCGACCAGATGAACAACGTAGCTGTTACAGACGGTGATAAAGTAGAAGCTGAACAGCGCATGGGTTACCACGTAGACTACTGTCCGGTAAGCGAACTGATGAGCTATCACAAAGAAGTAAAAGACGAAGAGGTAGAAGCTCTTGTAAAAACTTACTTCAATGAATACGACCACGATGCAGCATTGGAAGACAAAGCTTCTGAAGCATACCAGAAAGTATGGAATGCCGCTAAAGCTGAACTGGCTCTGCGTGCTATCCTGAAAGCGAAAGGTGCAAAAGGTTTCACAACTAACTTCGATGACCTGGGTCAGACTGACGGAAGCTACTTCGACCAGATTCCGGGATTGGCTTCACAGCGCCTGATGGCAGAAGGATATGGTTTCGGTGCAGAAGGTGACTGGAAATCAGCTGCTTTGTATCGTACTGTATGGGTAATGAACCAGGGATTGCCTAACGGATGTTCTTTCCTAGAAGACTACACACTGAACTTCGACGGTGAAAACAGCTCTATCCTTCAGGCTCACATGCTGGAAGTTTGTCCGATGATTGCTGCCAAGAAACCTCGTCTGGAAGTACACTTCCTCGGTATCGGTGTACGCAAGAGCCAGACTGCACGTCTTGTCTTCACTTCTAAGGTAGGTACAGGATGTACTGCTACTGTAGTAGACATGGGCAACCGTTTCCGTCTGATTGTAAACGACGTAGAATGTATCGAACCGAAACCACTGCCGAAATTGCCGGTTGCTTCTGCACTTTGGAAACCGATGCCTAACTTCGAAATCGGTGCAGGTGCATGGATTTTGGCTGGTGGTACTCACCACTCTTGCTTCTCATACGACCTGACTGCAGAATACTGGGAGGACTATGCTGAAATCGCTGGTATCGAAATGGTACATATCAACAAGGATACTACCATCGACGGATTCAAGAAAGAACTTCGCATGAACGAAGTATACTACATGCTGAACAAAGCTCTTTGCTAATACTTAATCAAGTATATCTTAAAAGTGCTGGACAGAAGATTTCTTTCTGGCAGCACTTTTATTTTTTAATATTGCCTTATTTTTCACTTTAACTAATCGATTTTTAATATGAAAGATGCAAAGTCAACCATTGAGGCAGGTAAAGCCATTTTGGGTATTGAGTTCGGTTCTACCCGAATCAAAGCTGTCCTGATTGACCAGGAAAATAAACCTATTGCTCAGGGAAGTCACACCTGGGAAAACCAGTTAGAAGACGGACTCTGGACCTACAGCATTGAAGCTATCTGGGCTGGAGTACAGGACTGCTATGCTGATCTTCGCGCAAACGTAAAAAGCCAGTACGGCATCGAAATAGAAAACTTGGCAGCCATCGGTATCAGTGCCATGATGCACGGTTACATGGCTTTCAACGATAAAGAAGAAATCCTCGTACCGTTCCGTACCTGGAGAAATACCAATACAGGTAAAGCAGCTGCAGAATTGTCTGAACTCTTTGTCTACAACATTCCATTGAGATGGAGTATCTCTCACCTTTATCAGGCTATCCTGAACAAGGAAGAACACGTGAAGGACATCACTTTCTTCACTACACTGGCAGGTTACGTACACTGGCAGATTACCGGCGAAAAAGTTCTGGGTATCGGTGATGCTTCAGGTATGCTTCCTATCGATCCTGAAACAAAGAACTACTCTGCCGAAATGATTGAAAAGTTCGACAAGTTAGTAGCTCCTTACGGATACAGCTGGAAACTGACAGACATTCTGCCGAAAGTATTGCTGGCAGGAGAAAATGCCGGTGTATTGACAGTGGAAGGAGCGCGTCTTTTGGATGTTTCCGGACAATTGGAGGCAGGAATACCGCTTTGTCCGCCAGAGGGTGATGCGGGAACAGGGATGGTTGCTACAAACAGTGTCAGGCAGCGAACCGGAAATGTATCTGCAGGTACTTCTATATTTGGAATGGTTGTTCTGGAAAAGGCACTTGAGAAGGTGTATCCGCAGATCGATCTTGTCACAACACCGGATGGCAGTCTGGTTGCGATGGTACACGCAAATAACTGTACTTCTGATGTGAATGCATGGATTTCTCTTATCAGGGACGCTTTGGAAAGATTTGGAGTAAAGCCTGATACAAACAAGCTGTACACCACCTTATTTCTGGCTTCGCTGGAAGGAGATAAGGATTGCGGCGGATTGCTGCCTTATGGTTATTTATCGGGCGAAAATATTACAGATGTTCCGGAAGGCAGACCATTGTTTGTACGTTTCCCGGAAAGCAGATTTACGTTACCGAATTTTATGAAATCCCATTTATATACCGCACTTGGTGCGTTAAAGGTTGGAATGGATATTCTGCTGAAGGAAGAAAAAGTGGAAGTTGACAGGATTGACGGACATGGTGGATTTTTCAAAACTGCATGTGTCGGACAAGGTTACCTGGCTGCTGCGATCAATGCACCGGTAACAGTCATGAAAACCGCGGGTGAAGGCGGTCCATGGGGCATGGCACTTCTGGCTGCTTATATGCTGCAGAAACAGGAAACAGAAACTTTGGAAGATTTTTTGGCTGATAAAGTATTTGCGGGTGATCAGGGCCCAACCATGAATCCGGATCCAAAGGATGTGCAAGGATTTGAAACCTTTATTGAGCAGTACAAGAAGGGCATAGTAATTGAAAAAGCAGCAGTAGATACACTGACGGAATAATCTGCAAATCCAGCCTGACGGGGATCAGGATTGTAGAGAATATAGGAAGCAAGGAGAGATGATTTATGCTGGAGAAGATGAAACAGGAAGTATATGAAGCAAATATGCTTCTTCCCAAATATGGACTTGTTATTTTCACATGGGGCAATGTAAGCGGTATTGACAGAGAGTCAGGACTTTTCGTTATTAAACCAAGTGGTGTGGATTATGATAAATTAAAACCGGAGGATATGGTTGTAGTTGATCTGGACGGAAATAAGGTGGAAGGAAGATACAATCCTTCTTCCGATACAGAAACACATCGTATCCTGTACCGGGAATTCCCGGAAATCGGCGGTATTGTACATACGCACTCCACATGGGCAACAAGCTGGGCGCAGTCAGGCAGAGGCATTCCGTGCTATGGTACAACGCATGCAGATTATCTGTATGGGGAAGTACCTTGTGTCCGGAATCTGACAAAAGACGAAATAGAGGAAGCCTATGAAACCAATACGGGTATTTTGATAACAGAGGAGTTTAAGGCAAGAGGGCTGGATTATAATGCAACACCTGCTGTTCTTTGTAAAAACCATGGTCCATTTACGTGGGGCAGGAATGCGGAGGATGCAGTTCATAATGCAGTCGTTCTGGAGCAGGTTGCCAAGATGGCTGCTTACTGTGAACAGATTAATCCAAAGAATATGCCTGCACCCCAGGAATTACAGGATAAGCATTACTATCGGAAACACGGTGCGAATGCGTACTATGGGCAGAAGGAAGAGTGATCACTTACTTAATCTTTGTTCATAAAACAGAAATTCCATATCCTCATAGCCGCGGATAGACAGATGACCGGTATCACAAAATACAAAGCCTTGAGAAGGATAGAGCTTTTTGGCTACAGTATTGGTTCCGATCACATCAAGGCGCAATACTTTTTTACCGTTTTCTTTGCATAAGCAGAGTGCTTCGTGGATCAGCTGCCTGGCAATGCCCTTTCCCTGATAGTCCGGGCTTACACCAAGGACGTGCAGCTCGGCAGCTTCTGTATCTGTGGCTTTTGTAATCCAGTTTACGGTCCGGTAAGTTTCGCTGATGCCATTGGCAAGAGCCATCATACCGGCGATGGTTTCGTGATCCCAAAGAATATAAAATTCGCCTTTGTTTATGTAGGATAAGATGGTTTCTTCGGTCGGATGCTGTCCCTTCCGCCACATGGCAAGGTGTTCGATATTTGGTGTTTTATCAATAATTTCTTCATAGCACTGCATTGCCTTTGGCAGATCTGCAGCGGTTGCTTTTTGTATATGCATGGTAAGTCTTCTTTCTACGTTCTACGCTGGCGGGCGCACGGGATGTGCAGCAATTAAATTCTCGCTTTGCTCGAATAGGCTGCACAAGGTAGTCAGGGTCCCACCGCTTCGCGGTTTCCCTAACTACAAGAACCGTGCGGCCTGCTTCGAGCGAAACCCCCATACGTTACCTTAACAGTTAACTCGGCCCAGGCACCCTCACGGCACACAGGAGCTTCTGCTTAGTGCTGCTTTGTTCCCAACCTGACACGGTTCACAGATTCCTGTTGCGCAAGACCCGGACGTCATCGCCACTTATTAAGGGCAGCTATGAAAGCCAAAACCCTCTGCCGGCCATCACCCCTACTAGAGCGGATTGTAGGTACAGGGCGCCGCTACTGCCCCGGCTGCACGGTTCGTTTAAGTATATCTAATTTTTAAAAGGATGTCAATGCATCGGACTTTAATCCATATTTTCCTTGATCCGGATATCTACCGCCGTGTAATTATACTCCGACTTAGGCAGATCTCCTGTTGCCAGATAAGAAAACAGGATGTCGAGCGGTTTGCTGCCCTGTACAAGCGGTTCCTGGCAGATCGTGGCGGAGATCACATCTTTTGCGACCATTTCTTTGGTAGTGGCAACCTTATCAAAAGTAATGATCGTCATATCCTTTTTCTGACCACGCATGGCAAGTGCTGCGCGACAGCCACCGTATACACCTGCAGCAGCAAAGAAAAGGGCATTGATCTCCGGGTGCTCCGTCAGAAGCCGGGTTGTCCGATCATAACTGACAAAGTCGTCATCATCATTTGTGATCGTTGCAACAATATCAATATTCGGATAAGACCGGATTGCATTTGTAAAGCCGGCAATCCGTTCCGTATGGCACAGAATCTCTTCGGAACCGGTAACAATACCGATTTTTGTGGACTCGTTTTTTGCCATCAGACGCATCAGACCTGCAGCCGTAGCGCCGGACTGATAATAGTTACTGCCGACAAAAGCGATACGCTTACAGTTTTTGATATCCGTATTCAGGGCAACAACAGGAATTCCCTGCTCAAACAGCTCGTCGATACGCCTGGCAAGGCGCGGATCGTTGGTTGGCGAAATGGCAATGCCATTGATGCCTTCCTTTACAAATTCGTCAATTGCCTGAAGCTGCTCGAGTGTGTCAACATTGACACGTTTGATCTGTACCGTACAGTTGTAGCAGGCGAGATCTTCTTCTTTCTGGTGGACTCCGGCAGTTACTTCATCAAAGAACGGATTGCCCTCTCCGAATAAGATCACACCAAGCTTTAAGTTCTTCTTCTGTGCAGCAAGCACAAGACCTGCACGATTTGGTTTGTAGTCGAGCGCATGTACGATCTCCATGATTTTCTGTGCGGTCTGTGGGTTTACAGAGCCTCTTTTATTTAAAACACGGTCTACCGTACCGCGCGATACGCCTGCAAGATCGGCGATTTCCTTAATCGTTGCCATAACGATCTCCTTTCACGGACAAAACATAAAGTGCCCCTCTTCTTTAAAAACTAACATACTAGACATACAATGTCAATGAAATATGTGCCATAATGTGATACGTGCACATAATTTATAAAAAAGTAACAAAAGAGAACGTCGGAAAATGAGAATACAGGGAAAATCATTGGTTAGAATGACGAAATGAAATAATTTTTCAACTAGATATTGCATTTTTGAAACGGGCATATTATAGTATAAGTGTGCACGGGCACAAGAAAGCACGGTATTTGTGATTGAGACTCGTGTAACGAAGATAAAAAACGTAAATTAAGAAAATAAAACAGGAGGATGGATATGTTATATATCGGGGTAGATTTAGGAACATCCGCAGTAAAACTGCTGTTGATGGATGGAGAAGGTAAGATCCGGAATATTGTATCAAAAGAATATCCGCTTTATTTCCCACATCCGGGCTGGAGTGAACAGAAGCCTGAGGATTGGTATGAGCAGGTTATGGCAGGCATCAGGGAACTGATCAAAGATGCTGATAAATCACAGGTTGCAGGCATCAGCTTCGGCGGTCAGATGCACGGACTTGTTATATTGGATAAGGATGACAATGTGATCCGTCCGGCGATCCTCTGGAATGACGGCAGAACAACAGAGGAATGTGATTACTTAAATAATGTGATCGGAAAGGATAAGCTTTCTCAGTACACAGCCAATATTTCCTTCACAGGTTTTACAGCACCAAAGATCTTATGGGTGAAAAATAAAGAACCTGAGAATTTTGCTAAGATCGAAAAGATCATGCTGCCAAAGGATTATATCGCATATAAGCTTTCAGGCGTACATTGCACAGATGTTTCCGATGCATCAGGCATGCTGCTCTTTGATGTAAAGAACAGATGCTGGTCCAAGGAAATGTGCGAGATCTGCGGCGTGAAAGAAGAACAGCTTGCCAAGATCTATGAATCTTATGAGACAGTCGGAACTGTTTTACCGGAAATCGCAAAAGAGCTCGGTATTCCGGAAAGCTGTAAGGTAGTTGCAGGCGCAGGTGATAACGCAGCTGCAGCAGTCGGTACAGGAACAGTCGGAGACGGAATGTGCAATATTTCACTTGGTACAAGTGGCACGATCTTTATCTCCTCTGAAAAATTCGGTGTAGATAAGAACAATGCGCTGCACGCATTTGCACATGCAGACGGACATTATCATTTGATGGGCTGTATGCTTTCCGCAGCAAGCTGTAATAAATGGTGGATGGATGAGATCATCCGTACAAAGGATTATCCGGCAGAACAGAAGGGCATCACAAAGCTTGGTGAAAACCATGTATTCTTCCTTCCTTATTTAATGGGTGAGCGTTCTCCGCACAATAATCCGAATGCAAGAGGCACTTTCATCGGTATGACAATGGATACCACAAGAGAAGATATGACACAGGCAGTTTTAGAGGGCGTTGCCTTTGCACTGCGTGATTCCTTAGAAGTTGCAAGAAGCCTTGGTATTGACATTAAGCGTACAAAGATCTGCGGCGGTGGTGCAAAGAGCCCGCTGTGGAAGAAGATGATCGCCAATATCATGAACCTGAAAGTGGATATCATCGAGAGCGAAGAAGGACCGGCACTTGGAGGTGCAATCCTTGCAGCAGTCGGATGCGGCGAATACGAAAGCGTAGAAGCAGCAGCTGACAAGCTGGTTAAGATTGTAGATACCGTAGAACCGG
>OGOX01001447.1_pt1 | contig 15264 bp, 19 predicted proteins | sample 1552761 | NCBI WGS metagenome assembly OGOX01 (sample SAMEA2580212, study PRJEB22360) | human gut metagenome | biome: human gut; feature: human-associated habitat; material: faeces | place: Denmark | collected 2008/2010
GTTTTGCCGCCGAGATCATCGTGCCGTTTATTCTCGCATTATTTATTGCTGTTATATATAACTTATTTCACATAACACATTGATTTAATTAAATAATTAACACCGCAAAAAGTGCCAAAAATCGCAAAATGACTACACCAGTGACTACACCGTTCGGTGCACTGTATGAAACAACGTGGAACAAATAGACACAAGAAATATACAGGCGGATCATCTTTCCAGGGGGAAGCGCACCAATTCATGAGGGGCGTTAATGTCGATATGGGGATCCCCACCTACCGGAATTTTTTTCCGGTTAAACGTTAATCAGGCTGGTGGGCTTTACCTGTTCGGTAGGTGTTATGATTATCGTAATACCTTTCCCCCAATGGGGTAAAAGCATCAACCGTAACGAAAGTCGTTATGGTTGCCACTGATACCCCAAATTTGGGTATCACGAGTAAGCCCCAAAATCTGGGTGTTACTCTTACTACCCAAACTACGGGTAGTTTCCGTAGTTTCATGGTCGAGTTGCAGATCTGCAACTCCCCCATTAACCACAGGCGAATTTCCGCCTTCGGTCATTCCTTAATCATCTGCGTAATCATAATGATTATTCAGCAAGCGCAATTTTGCGCTTTGCTTAAAGTTCAGCGAGTTACCGCGCCGACTTCCTCAAATTGAGGTTTCCGAAAATATCAGCGGGTTAGCGATTAAGCTGACCATTAATTAAACTGCGAAAATGTCGTAGTTGTGAGGGGTGTAGCCAACCCATTTTTGGGCCGTCGGGAATATCAACCAGTTACCGCCGCAACCGCTCCGGCTTCTTCCAGTGGTACGTTATTTTCTCCTTCTCCCGATACATCTCCACGCGGCGACGGTAGGCCAGCAACTCAAGAACTCTGGTTCGTATGTTGCGCATATCCACGCCATTAAGTTCTATACCATCACGGCGCATCACCTCAGCAACAACACGCGCATAGTTTTCGGCTGTCACGCTGTCCGGCTGCGTGGCCTGTTCGTCAGCCTGCTGGCTGATTCCGGCAACGCGGCGGATTAATCCCGTTATTTCGGCTTATGTCATGCTGCTGACCTCATTACACCCCGCTAAATTCTTCCAGTTTCTGGCGGTGGCTGTCGCTTATATCAAAAGCAAAATCCTCATGCTCTGCCTGGAATGTACCAAACGCCATCAGCGCCGCCACGCTCGGGTCTATCTTGTTCGGTGATTTTTTCTTGTTCGGCTTGATATTGGCGTTCGCGTCACTCTGCATCACGACGTTACTCATCGACCAGGACAACACCGGATCGCCACGATGCACAATCACCCTGCGGTTAACAAAAACTTCGAACGATTTCGCCGCCGGACTGAATCTGAGGTAGGTTTGCGGGAACGGCTCCACCTCAAAACCTGCCCCCTGTAATTGCGTTCTGAGATGCGTGGCGTTCCACGTATCAAAGCCCACCAGCCTGATATTAAATTTCTCCGCGTCCTGCATGATGTCATCTCTGATCCGGTCGTAATCAATGCAGTCGCCAGGCGTTGTGCGTATCCAGCCTGCTTTAGCCCACTGACGATAGACAGCGCGGTTTTTATTGGCGGGGTTCTGTAGCTGGAACTCCGGCAGATAATGACGGGAAATCAGCATAATGGTTTTACCGACCGGAAAGGCATAGCATACGCTGGAAATATCGCTGGTTGATGATAAGTCCAGCCCCGCGTAACACTCCTGACCGTGTAAATCTTCCTCCGTGAACGTTCCGGCACACTCAGCCCATGCACCATTACCCATCCACGGGGTAGTCCCCTGACACCAGATATTAAATCGCTTTGTCATCATCTCCACCCACTGCGACGGAATACCCCGCGCTTTCTGGATGGTTGAGGCCAGTTTTTCACGATCCACGGAAACATCAATATTAGGGTTCGCCTTTATCCACATCGCCGGATCATCAACCTCGTTTTCGTCGTCCAGTTCGTAAATCAGTACAAAAATTGAATCGTTGACCTCTTCGCCGTCCAGGATCTGGCAGCAATAATCATAGTGCTGTTTACAGGCTGAAACGACGTTACTGCCCGATGTGGTAATGGCAAATAACAGCCCTTCGGGACGTGCGCCCATCCCCAGCTCAAGCGCGGAATAAACGCCGTTATCGGGGTGTAGGTGGTATTCGTCCACGATGGAAAGACTGGGGTTTGTCCCCTCGATGGTTGCCGCTTTTGCTGCCAGCGGCTTTAACAGGCTGTTGCTTTTCGGGTGTATCACCTTATGCGCCTGAATATTCACCCGCCTGCGTAACGGTCGGGATAAAAGGCACATCTGACGCGCATCATCAAACACGATCCGCGCCTGGTCACGGCTCACCGCTGCGGTGTAGATATCCTGCTGACCGTTCTCCATAATCAGAAACCAGTTAGCCAGAATCGCGGCGGTCGTGGATTTCGCATTTTTGCGCGGCACTTCGATAAAGGCGCTCGTGTATTTGCGCCGTCCGGTGGCCTTAACCTTAAAGCCGAGGATGCACGCAAAGGCGAACTGCTGCCACGGCTCCAGCTCAATGGGTCTGCCACGCATCGGTCCTTTTACGTGCGGGCACACCCTGGAAAAGGCAATAAACCGCTCCACAACCTCACGATCGAACGTGTAAAGGGGGCTTTTAAGGTCCGAAAAGTACCGTTTAACAGCCTGTTTTAACCGTTTACAGGCCGGAATTTTGCCCGTTTTTACGTCTTCTGCGTACTTATTCCAGGCGGTCAAGCTCGTCCTCTTCTTCTGTTTCCGGTGGATTTTTACGGCGGCTTATCGGGTCAAAACCGAGCAAGGAGGCCATTTTTATCATCACTCTTTCAGCGTCGGATTTTGCGCTTAATGCGGGGTTTCTGCTCTCGCCGCCCTGACTGTTAACAATGCTGAACCCGCGCGCCGCAAGGTCTGCAACGGCTTTCCGGTAAATGGAGTAGTTGACGCAATACAGTTCCAGATTGCTCCAGTCGGCGGGGGTCAGGTCTCCCCGTTCCGCAAGCTGCCGCGATTTTTCCCGCCACTGCTTCACGGCGATATCATCCAGGTAGGCGGGGGCTTTCGGTGGTCTTGCCATGCTTATTTTTCGTCAGATTATTTTTCAAAAAATTCCCGTGCATAAAAATTTGGGGAGGCGTTCGGTGCCCGGCGGGGTCGGGTTTGTCCTGAAAACGCCCCCCACCCCGTCATACAGCCTCATCAGCGATTGCGGAAACATTCCATAACCTCGCGGTCACGGTCGGTTAATCGCTTCGCTGTGATGCGTTCTGCGCGTCCTGACGCTTTATCTTTATGCCCTGTTTCCTGTGTCTTCCATGCGTCACGCTGCCTTATAAGTCCACGGATAAGGCGGTTTTGTTCCCGCTCATTCATCAGCGTCATACATCCAGTTATTGCGGTTAGCGGCCCGTTCTTCCTCTTCACGAAATCCACCTGCGGCACGCTTGCTTTTTGTTGCCGGATCAAGCCACTTCGTTTTCTGGTTATGACACGCCTGGCACAATGGCTGATGGTTCCATTCGGGCCAGAAGAGAACATCATCACCGCCATTAATCGGGATAATGTGATCCACCACCACGGCGGGCGTATATATCCCCTTCTCAAGGCATCGCACGCATAACGGGTTTTTACTCAGATACATGGCGCGGTATTTTTCCCACTGTCTGGAGTACCCACGCGCGCGGCGGTGTCCTCGTCTGGCATCCTCTGCACGCCATGCCGCCCGCCTGTGCTCCTCACACTTGCCGGACTTAACGCGCCTGTTACAGCCTGGTTCTGTACATCGTCTTAATGGTTGCCACGGCATCAGTACACCCCCACATCACGGTAAGCCGTCCAGAGCGCGCCAATCGTCATGGGTACGCGCGTTTTTGCGTTATCCGCTACCAGCTGGCGATTCTCGTACAGGTGAGCGATAAACATCATGCAGCCAATCTTTATGGCTGGCGTGAACTCCAGCCCGTCATCAAAGCGCCTGCCTATATGTATCTGGCACGCCTCAAGCGATGCGGCAATGTATCCGCTGATTAACTGGTCTTCCTCGTCGCCATCGATGCGGCAATGGAGTTTCACTTCTTCCAGGGTGATAAGTTCTTCTGTCATTTTTCCGCGCCCTCACGACAAAGAATTTCAAGGCGTGTCCTGGCGGCATCCGGCAGCGGTTGCCCGATGATATTCAGTACACGCCCCGCCAGCGGCCCCGTACTGACCTTTATCCGGCTGGTGGCGTTGATGTCCTTCCGGTACCGTATCCAGATCCTTACGGTACCAATCGCCAGCTCTGCACCCGATGAAATGGCCTCCTTGCTGCTGATCATGTTCACGCTTGCCCAGAGTGTGTGACCGTCCTCCCACGTTTCGAGTATTTCGCCGGTTATATCCCTGGTCTGTTTCAGGGTCTGAATCGTTACCCTGTCACGCAGTCGCCCTATGTTCATTCCGGTTTTTCTCCCTCGCTGATTTTTACTTCCTGTTTCCATGCCTGGCTGAACTCATCACCACCATCACGCGGGGACAGCCCTTCACGTTCGCGGGCTTCGTTCGGGCACATAACGCCGGATTTGATGCCGCGTTCATAGGTGGCAAAGCGTTCGCCAGGTGTGGCCCGTAACAGGTCCGCGCTGTCAAACTCCACCTGATACCGGATACCAGGTACAGGCGAGGCCACCAGCAGGGCGTTTTTTATCTGCTGCTCAAAGTTCGCCAGCCACGGGCGCATTGTCATGGTGAGAAATGCGCGGCTTGCCTCGCTGAAATTGCTGTAGGTGCTGTTGCTGTATTCCTGCAGAAAAATCGGCGAGACGTTGAACATTCGGGCGATGTCTTCAATGGTGAAGCGACGGGAGGCCAGCCATTCAGCATCCTGATTACTCATGCCCAACTGCTGATAGCTCATACCCCCTTCAAGGATGGGCGTTTTTCCGGCGTTTCTGGCCCCTTTGTAGCGTTCCAGTGCGGCTAATGCCTGTTTGCCCTTCACGCCGTCCAGCCATTCGCCTGACGTGATAACCCCTGCCGCCATCATGCCATCACGCATCACGCTCGCGCCGTGGCGTTGTTGGGCCAGCCCAAGCCCCAGCGATTCGCGGCAGATGGTTACAGGTGAGCGCCCCATAAAACCGTCATCCGTGGAGTAACGAAGGTGGAGAACCTCCCACGGTAAATAGTTGCGGGTGTTTCCGGTGTAGGCGTCAGTGATGCAGTAGCGCCAGTTGTGTTCGCCTGTCTGCTCCACGTTCACCGACTGCGGCGGGTAAGGATGTAAAGCCACCGGAAAACCATCACGCCCCCACTGAATCACCGCATAAGCATTACCGTTTAACAGGCAGTGGCGGATCATCATTCGCTTAAACTGGTAGGGAGTCTGCCACGCGTTCGGGCGCTCGTTGAGGATGTGATCGACCGGATGAGAATCAAGCCACTCGCGGGCCTCCTTCCCCTTCTCATTGCGTACCAGGTACAGGTAACACGGCATGGTAGCCACCGCCTCAGAGATGACCGTCACGGCGTTCATGACGGCGGGCAGTGATTCCGCTGTCCCCGATGATACGTACTCACCCGCCCCCGTGTTCGATGTGCCAGCCAGCGCCATAAATTCATCAAGCGTCATGCTGCGCTGCTCTTTTTTTCTTCTGAAAAGCCACATATCACACCCCCGCTAAATCCACCCACCAGCGGCGATTATCCGCACGCGGCATTTTTTCGGGGTGCTGCTCATACAGGGAACGGCGGGCCAGCTCCACGCCGGAATCGGGGTAAGCCGGTACCGATGTAACGGTAATTTCGTACAGTTCCGCCACCAGCACGGTGCGCACGCATGGATCTGTTGTGGTATCCCATACATCCTTACGGGAGCGAAAGCCAAAGCTCATCCCCGAGATGTCCCCACGCTTAACCAGTTCGATAACGTCGCGCCCTGTACTGGTATCCGGTGGGGTCAGTTCAAAGCGTAACCCTGTTTCGTCCTCTTCCAGTTTCAGCGTGCCGGAACGGGTACGCCCCAGCAACATGCTGTGGTCATGCTCATACAGGCCGCGAACGTCATTACCCGCCGCAAGCCATTCAGTAAACGCTCCCCGCTGGAATTTTTCGTAAAACTCCCCCCATAGCAGCTCTGAAAGCTTATCCCAGCGAACAACGTAGCCTGTAAGCGTGTTGCTGGCGCTGGTGGTGATTTCCGATGACCGGATTTCCATACTCTTCATAATTTTTTCACCCATAAAACACTAAAGGGGCTTTTAAGCCCCTTCTGTATGCTGTTAATCGTCGTCCTGTGGCAGTTCCAGAATCTTGATCGCGTTCGAATCCACCACGCCACCGCCTAAATATTTCTGCGTGAAAATTTTGATGAAGCCCGGCTCTGTGAGGTTGTCCGGTCTGGTGCGAACACCTGTTTCGTGATCAACAATGTAGTAACCGCGTTTGAAGTCACCCAGGGCAATAACGTTATCAGGCATAAACTCCAGATATTCGACCGGAAGGCCCAGCAACGTATCAGGATCACCCGCCTGTAAACGGTCACGCCAGATGTAATCACCGTTCGCGTTCTTCACCTTCTGGAGTTTTGCCGCCGTCGTGGAGTTAACCACCCAGACCGCGTTTTTGCGGTATTTTTTACGTAATGCAAATTTCAGGTCGATCAGCGGGTCCGCAGATGTCCACGCCAGAGATTCGGAAGGTTTAATTACCTGCAACGTACCAAAATCACGCTCTTTGTCGTTCTTCTCTGCACGGGGTACGGATAAAAAGCCTTTTGCTTTTTTGTCACCGTCGCCCACAACCAGATCGCTTTCTTCGGTTTCCGTGAAGGTGTCGCCAATCTCGCCCGTCAGCCATGAAAGGATGTCCACATCGGAAAAATCCACGATTTCCTGTGTGGTGCGCGGGTACGCATAGACCGGATACAGCTTAATGCTCACCTCGTTAATCTGCGGGGTGCTGGTCTGTTCGCGTGTCTTACCCTCTTCACCGTGGTTAACGGTCGCACCGCCAGCGGAAACAAGCTGCTTAAACTCGTTGCTGCTGATTTTCTTCACGGTACAGATGCGGCGCATGGTGGATTCATCCGTCAGCATTCGCATGATTTCGGTGTTCAGTTCGGGGATAACGGTATAACCACCATCAGCGGGAACGCCTGTACTTAATGCGCGGGTTTCACCTGTCAGGATGTAGTTGCGGAGTTCTGCCGGGTCAGTGGTCTGGCTGCTTTTACCTGGCTTGCTGCGCTCTTCGTCTGCAATGGCTTCAAGGCGGGAAATGTCTTTATCGAGGGATTCAGCTTTAGCGCGTAATTCGTCAAATGTTGCGCCCTCAGCATCGTTAAGACTGCGGTTTTCTTTTTCCGCGTTCTCCAGCATGTCGCGCATCTGATTTTTAATGGCGGTTTTCTGCTGGCGTAATTCGATTATTCTCGGCATAAAAAAAGTCCTGGGGTTAAGTAAGGAACTCCAGGACGCGGCAAAAACTCAACCGTTTTTCATAAGGAAATCAGCAATCGCACCGATCGTTTTCCCGCCTGGTAATGAATATTGGCGAGAACATTAACAGGCGGAAAAGTGGCCCCAGCGTCCTGGCACCACGGGCGAGAATAATCATGATTCAGTTCGGGTAAAATATGCCGATCCTGTCAGTGAACAACGTGGAACAACCGCGAACAAATAATTTACAAAAAATGACAAAAAGCCGGATTGCTCCGGCTGTATGCGTGCTCAGTCCCTGATCCCTTTCAGAAATTCTATCAATGCATCTATCTGTTCAGGATTTACCGCCAGCATTTCACCGGACAGAGCACATCTCACAAAACCATGCTGATCCTTTTCAATCAGTGCGCCCGTCTCCAGGAATGCGCGGTAATCATTGATGCTCATCGTCTCCATGTTGTCAGCATGGTATTTATCACGCTGTTTTAATATCTCATCAAATTTCATCGGCATTGTTTTTTCCTCTGTTGTGTCTGTTTGTTTCAGATAGTAACTATGCCTGACCGTGACGAAAACCCGGTAATGCGCCATACCGTTTCAACTGGTGCAAAAAAAGCCGGATTTCTCCGGCTGTGTGATTAGCTGTCCTGGTAATTTCGCCATATTTCATCACCAGCACCATCCATACCCATTTCGGCATAAGTGCGATCGACCGCCTTTTTCAGGTCTCCGTAATTATCCGGCGGCTCCGGTAGCCTCTGTGCCTTCCTGGAACATTCCAGCCGTCGCATCGTAACCTGATGCCGTTCCTTGTCTGTCTCCACCAGCAGCATGACTTCACCCCATCGCGCCGACGCCCTCCGGTAAAAGCCTTTTGCCTCGAGTTCCTCCGCTATGCGGTCATGTACCATCGTCACCCCCTCAGAACGGAATATCATCACCGTAGGGGTCATCGTCTCCCGCTGGTGGCTGATTACCCTGTGTGCCTGTGGTTTTGCGTCTGTTCCCGCCAGGACGTGCCGCACGGGCACTGATTACGCTGTCTGCAATAACCTGATACCCCTGCCGTGTTTCCCCGTTCTGTCCGGTCCACTGGCTTACCTGCATCGTGCCGGATACGCTGGCAACATCGCCTTTTTGATGTTTAGCCAGGAAATCGGCCTGTTTGCCAAATGCGATAACCGATAACCATAACGTCGCCTGTCCGTCATGTGCTTGGCTGCATGGCAACGATACCGCCATACGCGCCAGAGTCATCGGTGTGCCCTTGCTGCTCTGTTTTACCAGCGGGTCGTCCACCAGGCGCCCGTAAGCTGCAATTTGTGCTGTCATATTGCCACCTCAGTGAAGCGATCCGGCGTTGTTCTTTTTCATCTCTTCCATCATTTTTTCAGTGAGCATTACGCACTGAAAACCCATGTTTTTGATGTCTACGGGTTTCATGCCTTTGTCAGTGGATATCACAGGCAGAATATCCTGATACACATCGCGGTCAGGGTAACTAAGCACACAAAGCGCCCATGATGCCACGGGTGAGGATCCTTCGTCTGTTTCAACCCACCAGCCTGGTGTAGCTGCGCTTATTTGCTGAATCGTGATCCGTCCGTTGTGCTTGTAAAGTTTTTCACCAAATTTTGGTTCGCTCATGATTCCAACTCTCCGGTTTTAACGTTGATTGTTGTTACCTGTTCCGCTTCGGCAATCTCACGTTCTGTCAGCGTGGCAAAGTTTGCCGCTGCTGTGGTCATGAATGCGCTTATCAGGTCGGGATGTTCTTTCGCGTATCCTTCCCCCGCGTGGCGGTCTATCGTTCTGATTGCCACCTTTAAGGCGTGCTCTGTCATGTCTAACGCTTTATATTTTGGCTCTGTTCTGTCTCTGTGTTTTTGAGTCATTTGCCCACCTCTACCCACTTTTTTCGCCCACTTTTTACGTTTTCCCACTTCGTCCAACGTGGGAAATTTGGGATTTATATCATCTTGTTTCATAGGTATTTTTTTAGTGCCCACTTTTTGGGATATATACACGTGGGAAAGTGGGTAATTTTGTTAAAATTACGTTAAATCGCCCACCTTTCCCACTTTTAATGCCCACTTTTTACAGTGGTCCTACATCATCACCGTCAATGTAGATCACGTCGTCTTTTTCCAGTTTGGCTAACCATCGTTTAAGGTGTTTTGTGTCATACCCCAGCTTTTTCATATCGTCACGTAACAGCGGGATCGTGCACTTGTCGCCGTGCTGTGTGCGTGAACGTATGCACCCCCATAGCGCGGTATGGTTTTCCGTCTTGTTGCCTGCCTCCTCGATGCGCTCCAGTTCAACGGGAGGGCGCGGCTTATCCACCACCACCAGCGACGTGATTAACTCCCCGTCAGCGTCGGTAAAAAGCTCCACCACCCGCAAATCATAGGCAGCCTCTTTGAGTTCCTCCGCGTCCTTCATTTTGGTGCATGAGATAACCAGCGCTTCGCTTCCTGCGTCCTCCCTGCGTATCCGGTATTCAGCATCCAGCGAAGCACGAAATGCACTGGAACCGCGCGCGCCTTTCGTCTCATCCTTGCCGGAATGGTGAACCACCAGCACCGTGGCCCCTGTGCGCCGTTTAAGCTCGTCACACCCACGGATAAACGCCCCCATATCACGGGAATCATTTTCATCATTGCCACCAAAGCAACGCGCCAGAGTATCAAGAATAATCATGCGTACAGGTTTACCCGTTTCCCGCTCCACCTGACGGGCAGCGATAACCAGTTCATCAACATCAAGCGGGACAGCCGGAAAAACTGGACGGTTTACCAGATACAGATTTTTCACCTGCTCACCGTGCACAACCTCCCAGGCTTTTACACGACGCGGAACGCCGATACCGCCTTCACCAACCACATAGAGAACAGCGCCATGCGCCACCCTGCGGCCTCCCCACTGGCGGCCCGTGGAAACGTGACACGCCCACGAACCCGCAAGGAATGATTTATAGGAACCGCTTGCCCCGTATATGCTGCATAGCGACGATGCCGGAATAATCCCCTTTACCACGTAATCTAATTGCGTGTCGTATCCGGCAGATCCAACGCTCATCGGTAGCGTGGTTTTTCGCTGGTGGTGTTCTTCCCCTGGCTTTTTCCCCCGCTCCCGTTCCAGATATTCGCGCCAGTTCTCCCGCTTCTGGCTGTGTATCCCTTCGGGGTAATAATTCGCATCAGTTACGCCCGCCGCCGCCAGCTTGTGCGCAATGGCATTAATATTTGATGGCCTGATGTGGCCTGCCTTGTACAGCCGGACACAATAGCGCCCCTCGTCGATGATTCTCAGGTCTGCCAGTTCATCCAGTTGATCATCAGCCAGCACAATGGGAGGCACATTATCGCCAGCCAGTCGCCCGTCCTGTTCCTGCCACTGTTTCGCATGTGCCCACGCATCACTACCCGCAAAAATGATGACTTCGGTCATCTTGTCGTAAGGCTGTTTTTTTAAGTTCGGTGCGCTTTTCATTTCTTGCCCCTGAATCCGTTAATCATGTTTTTCATCTTCTGAATATTGGCGCGTGCTTTCTCCCTGCTGGTGGGCACGTTACGCGGTACGGCCTGCACCAGAGAAAAATCACGCCGGAACTGATAAACAGGCATCACGCAATCATATTCGTAACCTTCACGACGGTAGGTTACGCGCCGTTCCTCCACGCCCTTAATCATTACCGTGCCGCCGTACTGGTCGCGGTAAATATCACCGCGCGTAAATTTAGGGTGAGTGTTGCCACTGGCAGTTAAGCCAGAATATTTAAGTTTCATTATTTTTATTCTCCGGTGTGCTGTTCGTTATATCTGTCGTGCAATGTCTCTATTTCTTGTAGTTCCATTATTACAGGCTCAAGAAGCGTTATTAATGCCGTGACAATTCTTGATTTTTGTTTGTCGCGTTCATTGTCGCCAAGTGTTTCAAGCCATATGCGCAATATTTCCAGCATGTTTTCACTGTGAGAAAGTGCAAGAAATACGCGTTCTGTTGTTTCGTGGTAAATATCACGCATGGCTTACATCCTCAGGAAATTTTCTTCTGTAACGCGCCTCTGCCACATATTCCGCATAATCGGCGGCGATATTCAGTACATCAAGCCCGTTGATTTATATTCTCTCGTGGAAAGTAAGAAAAAAGCCGCTCTAATAAGTTCTGGCATTGACGAAAGCGCATCAGCCGCATCATCAGGAACGCCGGAAAATTCTTGTTTCAGGGAATTAAAACGATCATCACGCATAACCCCCCCCCATTTTCACAATCAGCAACAAGAATATTTTTAGCGTCATTCAGCGACCGCGTTGCGGTGTATCGGATACATTCCAGGGCGAATAGTGTGTATTCTTCCCTTTCTTCCCTTTCTTCCCTTTCTTCCTTTTGTGCAAGCTCTGCTGTGCATTCAATATCAATAAGCGCGTGCATCAGCGTAGTGAGTGCGGCGGCGGCTGCGTCCGGTGTGGTTTTATTGCACATGTACCCCTCCGCATTTTTTTTCGTTAGAAATAAGCGTTCTTCTTTCCTGTTCATCGATCAGGAATACGCAGACCTCACCGCTAAGGCGTTTAAGTAAGCCGATGATTGCCCCTGATTCGCTGTCGGTCATCATGCCTGGGTAATCCTCTGCCAGTGCGCAAATAACTTCGATTTGGTGGGCGCGTTCTGCTGCCTGTTGTAGTGTGATTTCCTGGCTCATAAGCCTACCCCCTGACGAATACGGGCAGCGAATACCATCACGCAGCCAGCCGGGGATTGCAGGCGTGCTTCCTGTTCGCTGGTGGCCTCAATGGTAATCACGCGCGGTTGTGCAGTGCTCAGGGCGATAAAACGCCAAATGTATTTATTCAGGTTGTGCGAGTCCCGCCCTTGCGGGTGTGTGGTATGATTTCTCATAGCTACCTCGATACTCTCGTTATCGTTGGTGGTTAGAAGCCCGGTTAGTGTTAGCGCACTGCCGGGTTTCGTCGTTTCTGCACCTTGCGCCAACAAGGTGTTGAACACCAATTTAAACCCAGGTGTTAAACACGTCAAGTGTTGAACACTTATTTTTTTTCCTGCATACTGCATTTGTTTTTTATGAGGGGTACACCACATGGCGACAAAAGCAGTAAACGCAAAATCACAAACCGTTGCGGCAAGGGTTCCGCATGAAGTTATGAACAATGTTGAGGCGGTAAAAATGCCTGGCGAAAGTACGGGGCAATTTGTTACTGCAGCATTAAAACGAGAAGTTGAATATCGCCAGCGGCGCAAGGCCAAAGAACCAGAGTAATCACCATCAGCGCCGTGGTGTAAGGTATTACGGCGCATTGCTATGCAGGACAACACAATGACCGATAAAGAATTGACCAAAACATTATCACCGGCACGGAAAAGACGGCGCAGAAAGATAGAGCATGAATCAGAAAGATTCGCGCCATGTGCTTTTGCCCTTGAGCAATTCCTTAAAGAGTACAGGGAAAAGCGCTCATTGCAGGTATGGCAACGAACTGAACCAGACTGATAGCATTGCCCACCAGCCTGATAGCGACTATCATTGCCGTTCTTATGTTTGGGATCACACACACAAACGGCGCAGCGGGTTATCTGTTCAGAAAGGCGGCTCCATTTCGGGGCCGCTTTTTTTATACCTGAAAAACCCCAATTTTGTTGTTTTTCAGTTTCACCAGGGCGAACGAATCCCCGCCCACGTTCTGGCGTATATTCAATCTTCATGGTTATAGCTCTGTGTTCAGATGATTGATGTGTGGCGGCTGCGTGCCGCCAGCGTGATTAATGAACTGCCTTGCAGCTATCCTTCCAGGCCAGAACCTCGGATAAAGACCAGCCAACGGAACGACCGCCAAGTTTACGACGTGATGGGAATTGTCCGGCCTTTTCCAGGCGGTAGCGACACGTACGGCTAAGGCCGGTTAGTTTTTCGCATTCTTTTTCACGTATAAACCGATCAGTGCTTAACACTATTGCCCCCCTTTCGTTTCTTAAAGAGTCATCAGGTGTCTTATTGTGTCGTATTGTTCCCGCTAGAGTGATGAATGGCAAATATTGAGGATGTATGATTTACAGAAAATGAAACAGTAAGAATAAAATCTTTTAAATTCATGTTAATACAAAGGCATAAAATATTGTTTCATGCCTTTTTTCTCGCTCTTTAAAGAGTGATTCGCTAGTGTATAAAAAACCAGTGACACATTAAAAATCAGCCACTTATAAATCTGTATGCTTTTTCGCCTCTTGTTCGTGGTTGTTCCACATTGTTGCTCATTGTTGCACGTTGTATCTGTTCGCATATCCAGTATGCGCATACTGAAAAAACACGAAAAAAATTATTTTCTTCTGGCTACGGGTAGCGTGGTTACGTTTTCATGTGTTCCCGCCAGTATCCCTAACCGCTCCGTCCACATATCCAGCGCATTGCGTTTAGCATCCAGATAACGGGAATGATTATAAACTCGCTGCATTCCTGGCATCTGGTGGCCTGTAAGCTGCTCCACGACATGCGGATCAACGCCTAAATCGTTCAGCATGGTTGTAAAGGTGCGCCGGATGTCATGCAGTGACCAGTGAGGATGATTAAGCCTCCTGTGCGCTAATCTTCCATACTGCGATACGCTGGCCTCCTGTTTCACTTCCCCCAGCAATAAGCCCGTGTGCCTGTTCTGCTCCACCAGCTGCGTGACGAACGGCAGGATCGCTTCCGGTATGGGCCGGAATATTGCGACCTTCGTTTTGCTGTGCTCCTTCGGAACGGTCCATAGCATTTCCGTAAAATCCCACTCCCCGATCTCCGATAACCTCAGTTCTACCGTTCTGGCTCCGAAGACAATCAGGAGGCGGATTAACGCGACGTAGTAAGGGGAGAATATTTTTTTGTCCAGTGCCTGCAATAATTCGCCAAGTTCTTTGTTACTTAAGACACGTTCGCTTATATCCGGTTTTTTCCCAACGTCCGCCACGTTCAGATCGTCCAGAACGTTGCTGATTGCATAGCGCCGCCTACGGCAGAACTTAAGCGCCTGTTTGCACGCCTGTAGCACGAATCCGGCAGTAACAGGCGTTCGCTTTGCCACCTGGTCAAAACAGGCCAGCCAGTGCCGTAGCTCGCATTTATCCAGCGGCATAGCACCAATCTGCTGTATTACGTGATTATTAAGTCGCCTTTTCAGGGCGATATAATCCACGCGGTTTTCCTTTACGTAATACTCAAGCCAGTAGGTGAGCGCATCGCCAACCGTTACGGGCTTTAACGCTTCCTGTACGGTGTAATTCATCTCATGACGTGGATTTTTCCCCTCAGCCAGCCATGTGCGACACTGTGCGGCTTTTTCCCTGGCTGCTTTCAGGCTCAGATCAGGATAACTTCCCAGCTTAATGCGTTCGGGTCGTGTCTCCCTTCCCGTTCCGGCCCTGTATGTGAAATACCAGGTCAATTTCCCTGATGTTAAATATTTCACGCTCAGGTTTCCGCCATCACTATAAAACGTGTTTTTCTCCGCTGGCTTACCATGAAGTTTCCTTAGCAAGGTATCGCTCAGTTTGTTCATTGCTCTGCTCACGTTTTACCCCCTCTTTACGAAAAAGTGACTACACCAGTGACTACACCGATCGTTGCACAAAGGGCTACAACGTGAAACAAGCTGGAACAAGGAAAATCACAAATCTGTTGATAATCAAAAACATAATGCACAGCCTGAAACATTATGAAACAGCAAAAAACACTAAATGATAAAATGCTGTTATTCTTAACCCGCTGGTGCAACACATGGTCCGCTGGCGAGTGCCGCGTGTACTGGCGGTGTCGATTTTGATGACCATCATCGTGATGGCGATGG
>OGOX01001462.1_pt1 | contig 15150 bp, 9 predicted proteins | sample 1552761 | NCBI WGS metagenome assembly OGOX01 (sample SAMEA2580212, study PRJEB22360) | human gut metagenome | biome: human gut; feature: human-associated habitat; material: faeces | place: Denmark | collected 2008/2010
GCTTTGCGATTTATTATCCCGATATTCTTCCAAGAGTCGGAAAAAACAGCATAGTGAATTTGCCATTGATTGCAGAACATTTAGGTTATGGTACTATAATGTATTCTGCTATCTGTCAAGTTGTATTTTCGTTCTTTTATCAGCTTATTCCTTATACGATTACCCGTATACTATTACTTCGGAAAGACCGCAAACAAGGCAAAAGCACTCACTGACGAAATAAAACAAATACAAATACGTTGACATCACGTCCGGGCAAATCAGCGGCTGATACTTTCTGGGCATCAGCCGCATTTTTGCATAAAAAAAGAAGCCACAAAAAGTGACTTCTTTTGGCGCAGAAAGAGGGATTTGAAATTTAAAAACTCATAGCAAATCGTTGATAGCTTTATTAACTTTGTCAGCTACACGGCGGTGTTCTTCGTTGAATGTATGTTGATAAATTGTTTTAAGCATATACGGTGTGCTGTGACCAAGTCTTTCCATTGCATATTTATCTGAAATGCCTAACTGCAACATAAGACTTGCGTTAGCGTGTCTGAGGGAATGCATTGTAAAGCGTCGCATACCGTACTTTTCCTGCAACTTGAAAAATCTATCTAAAATCATATTAGGCGTAAGATTGTTTACGATATAATCGCCCTTATGTTCGATAGAATCAAGTCTTTTTATCAAATAGTCGGGTACAGCAAGCTCTCTCGTGCTTGTAAAACTTTTATTTGTGCTTTTTTCGATTAATTTGTTATTTTCGTTTGGCACAATTGCACCCTTAACGTAAATACGGCAATTACGATAATTGCTCCACTTCAGAGCTTGAATTTCTGATTGTCGCAAGCCGAGTAATAATGCAAACAGTACAGGTATTTCAATATCTTCTCCATAAACAGATGATATAATCGTGTGCATCTCATCAGGTGTAGGTACTATATAATTAACCGGTTCTTTCGGTTTAAGACGTATTGATGATGTGTCTATTTCGATTCGATTTTGCTTGAAAACAGCTGTAATTAAACCGAATTGATTGTTTATCGTTTTGGATGCGTATTTGATTGCATTGTGATTAGCCCACTTTTGCAACACTAATTCATTGATTTCTGACAATGTAAGATTGTTAATATAATCGTAAGCATTTCGCTGAAGTATACGGTATCCTCTAATAGTTGATGGCGACAGAATGTTTTCTTTACTCCTTATGTATTGTTCTAAAGCAGTTTCGAAAGTCAAGGTATTGTTAGCGTCTTCGCTTTCGAGGATAAGCACAAGTTTGTTAAGTAATTGTTTTTTCGTCATATTTTATCTCCATTTCCAATTAATTCGATTATTATAACACATTTGGGAATGTAAGTCCAATATTCCAAAGCACAGTTCGTCTGTGCTTTTTATTTTTATTAAAAGGAGGTGAGCTAATGCCGGCAAAGATAATTGATTTTACTGCACCGCACAAACGTAAAACAGAAAGCGAAATTGAAATATCAAAAGTCGAGAAGATGGCTCTTGACAAGAAGATGAGCTACGGACAGTATGTAGCGATGCTTGAAGAAGAAAAGAAAAAAGGTTATAACATAAGAAAATAGAACAACATGGTGCGACACAGTGTCGCACCTATATGAGAGCAAAAGCAACCTGCGGCAGTGCAACTCTGCCGGCTCTCTCCATTCGGAACACATTTATTTAAGAGGTAGTTTTATGATGGGAATGGTTTGTGTTCCGACGGCATCGGGCGATGATAGCTACATCGAAGGACGGAAACGTAAGCCTGCCGTCCTTTCCCGGTGCTTATTATTTTAAAAAAAGGGGCTTAATTTTGTAGCTGCTTTATGCAGCAGAAAGAGGTTTACTGTTATGAAAATGATTGCATTTTACAACAACAAAGGCGGAGTCGGAAAAACTTCTACAGCGATCAACATTGCTTACACGCTATCCCGTCGTCAAAATCGTATTCTGTTGATTGACTTTGACGGTCAGTGCAACAGCTCACGATTTTTTGCCGACTTAACAAACGATGAGAGCGGTTGTGAACGTGCTATTATCAGCACCGATGAGAAGCCACTGATTAAAAAAACACGTTATGATAACATTGACATTGTAACTTCGTCGGTTAAAATGAACGCAATATCTAATGAGTTTATCAACCTATCAGATGAAGAAAAACAGTCAAACATAATTAAGTTCAGACAGTCAGCTTACGACTACATAATAGTTGATATGCCGCCGGCGATGAACGACTTCACAGAAAACGTTTTGACAATCTGTGACTATGTATATGTGCCAATCGAACTCGGAACTTTTGCGGTCCAGGGACTTGCGAGAGTAACACAGAAAATCGCAAATGCCGGTACAAAATACGCTTGCTTTGCATCAAAATACGATAAAGGTAACAAAGCTGATCAAGAGTTACTTGAGATAATGAAAAAGAACCTTGGTGATAAGGTGCTGAATACCGTTGTTCCGTTTTCACGTGCTATCAAGAATAGCATAAGTTACAGAATAACGGCTTCAGAGTATATGTCTTGGATAAATCCTGCACGTTGCTACGAACGGCTTGCAGACGAAATTATCCGAACGGTTGAGCAGTAAGTCAAGGAGGATGTAAAAATGGCAAAAAGATTTAATTTTGACGAAGCCATAACAACAGATATAAAAGGTGCGGCATCAGACAGCTACATTGATAATATAAAGATGATAAAAGTGACGGACATTGAAACAAATTCAGAAAATTTTTACTCTCTGCCCGACATTGAAGAACTTGCGGAAGATATAGAACGACAGGGGCTTATTCATAGTCTTGCCGTTACAAAAACATCTTACGGAACATATAAACTTATCAGTGGACACAGAAGATTATCTGCGATAAAACTTTTAAGTGAAAAAGGGAAATGGAACAGCGGAACCGTTCCTTGTTATGTGATTACGGCAAAGAAGTCGGAGGCTGAAATGAATCTTGATCTGATAATGCTGAATCACACACAGCGGAAATACAGTGACGCAGATATTTTTAAAGAACACGAAGAACTTAAAAAAATATTTACACAGCTTGAAGCTGACGGCATTGAAATAAAAGGCAGACTTCGTGAAAAAATTGCAAAGGCAATGCACGTTTCCTCTGCACAGATTGGAAAGATTGAGAACATAAAAAACAATGCAATTGATTCTGTTAAAGTGGCGGTTGAAAATGGTGAGCTTTCTATTTCTACCGCAAATGAAATTGCAAAACACAATGCCACGAAACAGCAGGAAATCATATCATCGCCGATAGAAAAAATTAAAACAGCTGATGTCCGTAACATAAACAAAGATAAATCAAAAGCAAAAATGCCTAAATGTGATGAGCCAAAGATTGACAGTACATCTGACGAAGCAACCGAGATTTATCTGACAACGGATGAAACAATGTTTATGAAAAAGAACCTCGACATACTTGGCTTTTCATATCTGCTTTCTGTTTCTTCTGACAGTGACAAGCGGATTATTGAAAATATAATATCCAAAATAAAAGGAGAAAAACCGAATGGCAAGAGATGTTAATGCACTTATTAACAAGTGTGAAAATGCGATAACTCAGGAAGAAAAAACAATATCGGATGCTAAAGAAAAAATCAGAAAGTTACGCAAGGAAATCAAAAAACTTAAAGTCGAAAAGAACAATCAATTTGCAAGCGATCTGCTTGCGGCGATTATGAAAGACGGCGAAATATCCGATGAAAAACGAAAAGAAATTCTTGCAATGCTGAGCAATTCCGATACAAAAAAATCTGACAGTCAGATTGAACAAAATGCACTGACAGAAGAAAAAAACTTTAACGATAATGATTTGCAAAACACACTCAGTGAGCGTAGCGATTTTTAAAAAAATAAATTTGAAATTTTATTTTTTAAAGGGTATTAGGGTTCACCCTAACAAGCGAACGTATGCACCAATCGGGTGCACACGTTCTGTGCTTGCCACAGTGTGATTTACTGCGTAAATCATACAGTGCTTCTTGCTACGCAGAAGTTCAGAGAGGAGTAGAAAATGCCACTTAAAAATGCACGGATTCATTTAAGAGTAACCGATGAAGAAAAACAAAGCTTAGTCGAAAAAGCAGCAATGGCAAGACAAAGTGTAAGTCAATACATTCTGTCACTTTCAGAAAATAAAACAATAATTGTTGTCGACGGTGCTGATGAGGTAACACGACAGCTATTAAAAATCGGCAACAACATAAATCAGATCGCAATAGTTGCAAATACAAGCAGAAAAAATGAAAGTGAATTGCCAAATTACTACTTAAAGAGAATCACAGATTATCAAAACGAAATAATGAAATTGCTGAAAAGCTTGTTGCTCGCTGTCACAAATGCAGAAAGCGATAACGAGGAGAGCAAAAATAACAATGGCGGTTAATCAGACTGCGGAAAACAAAATCAAAACCGAAGCGGGATTGACCGAAGCACTTGCTTACATCACAAATCCTGCAAAAATATCCGAGGTTTCACGACTAAATTGTTCGGGAAGTAATTCGAATACTCTCGACCAATTCAGGTTATTGCGTTTAGCGTTTAATCAGAATAAAGGGATCATTGCACATCATTTTATTCAGTCATTTGCGCCGAACGATAATGTAACACCTGAAACTGTTCATCGCTTTGGGGTGGAATACGCTAAACTTTGTTTTCCGAATTATCAAGTAGTTGTCAGCACTCACGTTGACAAAGAACATTTGCACAATCACATAATCGTAAACTCCTGCAATATGATAACCGGCAGGAAATATTACGATAATAAAGAAACAATGAAGAACAACAGAGCGATAAGCGATAAGTTGTGCCGCAAACACGGAGTATCTGTTATAACCTCTAAATCCGAATTCAAACCGATAGATCAAACGACAATGCAGTTGGCATTGAAACATAAATCGTGGAAAATTCAGCTACTGAGTGATCTTGATGAAGCAAAAGAAAGTTGTAAAAGCAAAAGTGAATTTATATCATTTCTCAAAAATAAAAACTACGAGATCCGATACGAAAAACACATCACCGTTCATAAAATCGGTGAGAAGAAAGCGATCCGTGTTGATACTTTAGCAAAACAGTTCGGTAGTCAATATACCAAAGCCGAGCTTGAAAAGGCAATGGGATATTCAACAAATCTTGCTGATACAAATGCAAACAATGTAAATTTGCAATCGAAGAAAACCTGCGCAAGAAAAAATATTAACGAATGGCAAAGGTTTGAATCCTGGACATTTTCTCAGGACAATCGGTACGCAAATAATTACAGATGTTTGACAAAACAGTACAGGACAAACTATCACACAAGTCGATTTCCGACAGGAACTCGGAAATCAATATTGTTTACAATACTGTGTGCACTTTTCATAAGTCCGAATAGAAAAAAATACAGAGAACATAAAAGCTACCGATTTGCAACTGTTCAGACGGTTGATCACAGCATCAGGACAAAATTCAGATGCGAAAATATCAAATACAAAGATTTGGTATCAGCCCAGGGCAACAATTTTGCCGTTAAGATTTCAGCAGATCAGCTTGGAAAAATTATTGTTCTCCCGATTTTCTACAGTGCAAATGTGAATTTAGAAACCAAGACAGCGGTTATTACTGTTAAAGAATATAACAAAGAGATAATCTGCAAGGCTCTCGGTTATGACAGCAAGCAAGTTGAACAGCAGTCGGATAAGTTGATCAATTCACAAAAATACAAACGATTAAAAGATCACGCTGCTTCTTCAAATACAAAGCTCAGCTATATGATTGTTACAAAAATTCAGCTTGAGCTTTTAAAATTGAATGAAATCGAGCTTGCGGCTTTTCCTAAGGACGACGGAAAATATAATGTTGCGTTTATGCCGGACACCAAAGAACTCATTACTAAAATTCTCTACCCTGCGGATGAGAGCAAGCATGAAACAGAGTATGAACGAAATAACAGAATAAACAAAGAAATAAAACGTTTAGCCGCAGTAAACGGTGAGAAACCTAAATATAGAATGGTTGCCCCCGATTTGCTTGACAACATAAAGCAATCCGATATCCAGTTTGCTTATTTCAAAAAAGGCGATAAGTACAATATAGTTTTCCTTAGAGAAAATGAAATAAAAATTGATCAATTGCTGAAACAGTTCCGAAAGAAGAATTAGCAGAAACAACAAATAATTTAGTTTTGCTTTGTTTAATATTTATCAAAATAATAGTAGACAAACGCAACTAAACGTGTTATAATAAAGTCGGTGAAATCTATTCTCCGGCTTTTTTATATAAATGATGACGGCTTGCACAAGGCAGAAAAGTGAGCCGCAGAAAAACGGAGGTATAGAAATGGCTAAAAAGTACGAATTGATATCTGATTTGTATGAACAAATCAGTATCGAAGTAACTCGAGATCCTCAGACATGGCGATTGTTTTTAAAAACAGCTTGTCGAAACTACAAATTGCGTTTTGACGAACAATTGTTACTGTTTGCTCAGCGTCCCGACGCTATTGCAGTGTTGGAAATCGAAAGGTGGAACACGGCATTCGGCAGATGGGTCAACAGAGGTGCAAAAGGTATAGCGGTATTTGAGGATTCTACAGGCGAAAGTCAAAGACTTAAATACTACTTTGACATCGCAGATACACACGGCACAGAACAATCAAGAGAAGTTCCTGTATGGAAAATGTCAGAAGAATATCAAAGCGATGTTGTAGAAGCGCTTAAGAATGCTTTCGGCACATTAACCGATTCAGACAATCTTAGGATTGTGATTAAAGAAAGTGTAGTAAATGCAGTTGATGACAATATAGACGATTATATCTATGGTTTTGTCAAAAGCGGAACCGGCAGTGAAATTGACTATATGAAGCCAGAGGATGCAGAAGAAATATACAAGAGAATAGTAACTAACAGCGTTGTATATATGATATATGAACGGCTTGGAATGGACAACCTGTTAACCGATGACGATTTCAATGGTATAGAGTATTTCAGTACACCGGAATTGCTGAATTCAATAGGATATGCTACCGGAGATATAGCAAGAATGGGACTCGGCATAATTTCTAAAACCATCCGTTCAACAAAAAAAGAAAAGCAACAGGTGATTCAGCCTGTAATCAATAAAATTTCCGATAACGAAAGGAGTTCTTACAATGAAAGAAATCACTTACACAATGCAGGGCGATTATCAGATTCCGGATCTGACATTACCGACACAACCGGAAGTTACTCTCGGCAGATGGGCAGAGATGAAGAAAGAATATCTGAAGCAGCATCGCAAAGTAATGTACTACAATCTGATGACAAAAGGTCAGTTGACGCAGTATCTCGCAGACGAGGAACAGAGAGCACTGAAGCTGGAGGACAAACTGATGAAAGAAATGTCGGCAACACAGGGGCTGACGGAAGAATTGAAAGCAAAAGACATGATGAAATGGGTGCAGCTGACGAACAATCTGCGCAACGAAGTGCGGGAGATAGTTACTCAGCAGATAATAATGAGCGTTTAAGCAATTATAAACCGTTGCCGTCAATAGAAGAACAGACAGCGTTTATTGAAGAATTTAAAGCAGAGGTCGCCAAAGCCTCTGCTTTTTCTATTCCGAATGAAATTATAAATGACCATCTTGCTAACGGAAGCGGCTTTCGGGACGGGAAATACCGTATCTATGAACAGTTCCGGAAAAGCTTATCACAAAAAGAAAATGCGGATTTTCTGAAAAACGAGTACGGCATTGGTGGCGGAACACACGCAGGCGGCGTATCCGGATATCACTATGACCACAATGCAAAAGGTATTTGTATCAGCAAGGGATATGCCGATAATGCTCCGAAAATCAATTTGAATTGGTTAGAGGTTGCAAAGCGCATACAGCTGTTGATTAACAATGACAGGTATCTGAATGCAAAAGAAAAAGAACATTATGCGCAATGGCTCAACGAGCGTGAGGAAAGACAATACACCGAGCAGGGTCTTAGCACTTCTGAAAACAAGGATAATGAGAAGTATATTTACAAAGTCGGCGATACCGTTTTCATCGGAGCGTCCGAATACAGAATTACGGCAAAAGACGATCAGCAGGTAATGCTCAGCGACGCTAACGCTCCCCTTTTCAACAAACAATATGATATAGCGGATTTTGAGCATAAGATAAAAGAAAATGCGCTTAACGAGCATTTAAAGGTTATACTTTCAGAAGAAGAAAGCAATACGTCTGTTATTTCTGAAACGAATACAACTCCAGAAAAAATCACTTATGATAAAAACGGATATCATGCTGATGATTTGGATGAAGGTGACCTTATCAAAGTAGATGGCGAAATATGGGCAGTAAAATCCGTATCTTCATATTCTATTTCTCTCATAAATGAAAGCGGTGACAAGAAATTTATATCAAATTCACCGGACAGCAAATGGCAAGAAACGTTGGTTTCAAGATATAATTTTGAATTCATCGGTAACCGTGAGGGAACAAATACACAGGTCAATAATGAATCAACTGATAGCAAACAGTTAAAGACAGCTCATGAACATAAGAAAAACCGCAAGCAAAACAACGCTCCCAGTGTTTTGTACCCGGAAATCAACAATGATTACCGTACAAATTTCCATATTGATACCGATGAGTTGGGTGCAGGTACTCCGCTCGAACGCTATTATAACAACATTAATGCCATACGTCTGCTCAAAAAGTTAAATAGCGAACATAGACTTGCTACTCCAACGGAACAGGTCATACTTTCACAATATGTCGGTTGGGGCGGATTACCGCAATTCTTTGAGCAGTCAAACTCCCATTACAATGAACTTAAAGATTTACTTAGCGATAGTGAATACACATCGGCAAGAGAGTCAACTCTGACAGCGTTTTACACTCCGCCGACAGTTATAAGAGCCGTATATAAGGTTCTTGAAAATATGAACTTTAAGAGCGGTAATATACTTGAACCATCCTGCGGCATCGGTAACTTTATCGGTATGCTGCCGATAACAATGCAGGACAGTAAGGTTTACGGTGTTGAGCTCGATACTATATCAGCCAGAATTGCACAGCAACTTTATCAGAAATCATCAATAGCTGCACAGGGTTTTGAGAATGTCAATATACCCGACAGCTTTTTCGATGGCGTTGTTGGCAACGTGCCTTTTGGCGATTTTAAGGTTGTTGACAAGAAATACGATAAGCACAATTTTCTGATTCACGATTATTTCTTTGCAAAGTCATTGGATAAGCTCCGTCCGGGCGGTGTTATGGCTTTGATTACAAGCAAGGGTACTATGGACAAAGAAAACAGCTCGGTCAGAAAGTATATTGCTCAACGTGCCGAACTTTTAGGTGCAATTCGCCTTCCGAATGATACTTTTAAAAGCAGTGCCGGAACGGAGGTTGTATCTGATATTCTGTTTTTGCAAAAGCGAGATCGCCTTATTGATATTGAGCCTGACTGGGTTCACCTTGATACGAATGAAAACGGAATTCGTATGAATTCATATTTTGTTCAGAATCCTGAAATGGTACTCGGTGAAATGAAGACTGTATCAGGTCGTTTCGGTCAGCAAGTAACTTGCGAGCCATATACAGACAGCAACCTTGCCGATCTCCTGTCTGATGCTATTGCCAATATTCACGGCGAAATATCAGATTACGAGAATGATGTTGCAACCGATGAACTTGAGGAAGATATGTCAATTCCCGCAGATGCTTCTGTAAAGAATTTTTCTTATTCTGTTGTAAATGATAAACTGTATTTCCGTGAAAACTCACGAATGATACCTGTGACAGTATCTGCTACAGCAGAAAGTCGTATCAAAGGATTAATTATAATTCGTGATTGCACACGCAGTTTAATCGAATTACAAGCAGATGACTATCCGGAAGAAGACATTAAAGCGGCACAGGAGTTGCTTAACGCAAAATATGACAATTTTACTGCAAAATACGGACTGATTAACAGCAGAGCCAATAAGTCGGCGTTTAGCGATGATAGCTCTTTTGCACTTGTGTCTGCCTTGGAAATACTCGGCGATGAAGGGCAACTTGAGCGTAAAGCGGATATATTCTTCAAACGAACGATAATGCCACATAAGCCAATTACACAGGTTGATACAGCAAGTGAAGCTCTTGCAGTATCAATCGGCGAAAAGGCTTGTATTGACATGGAATATATGCAAAGCCTTACCGGAAAAGAGGAAAACGAGCTCTTTAATGATTTGAAAGGTGTAATCTTCTTAAACCCTCTTTATGAAGAAAACAACGACAATCAGTCAAAGTATTTCACAGCCGATGAATATCTGTCGGGTAATGTAAGAGAAAAACTTGCAATAGCACGAAACTCGGCTAAAGTCGATTCCCGGTTTAGCATAAATGTTGAAGCACTTGAAAAAGTGCAGCCTGAAGACTTGACGGCAAGTGAAATTTCCGTAAGACTGGGTTCAACGTGGCTGCCGGTTGATATTGTTCAACAATTCATTTATGAATTTCTGAATACTCCCGGATACGCAAAAAGCAGTATAATTGTACATTACTCAAGGTATACGGGAGAATGGAGTATCGACGGCAAATCGTATGATCGAAGTAATGTAAAAGCGTATAACACATACGGTTCTGCCCGTATAAATGCGTACAGAATAATCGAGGAAACTTTGAATCTGAAGGATGTGCGTATATTCGATTACGTTGAAGATATTGACGGAAACAGAAAGGCTGTACTTAATAAAAAAGAAACTGCTATCGCACAATCAAAGCAGGAGCTGATAAAGCAAGGTTTTCAGGACTGGGTGTGGTCTGATCCGGAACGCAGAGAAAGGCTTTGCAAGTTATATAACGAAAGGTTCAATTCAATTCGTCCTCGTGAATATGACGGCAGTCACATTGTATTCAGCGGAATGAACCCTGAGATTACACTCAGAGAACACCAAAGAAACGCTGTCGCACATATTCTCTATGGTGGAAACACACTGCTTGCACACGCAGTCGGCGCAGGCAAGACTTTTGAAATGGTAGCCGCAGCTATGGAATCAAAGCGGTTAGGACTTTGCAACAAGTCGCTGTTCGTAGTACCGAACCACCTTACCGAGCAATGGGCATCGGAGTTCTTGCAACTTTACCCTTCTGCGAATATTTTAGTAGCAACAAAAAAAGACTTCGAAACTAAAAATCGTAAGAGGTTCTGCGGTCGTATTGCTACAGGAGATTATGACGCTGTAATTATCGGTCATTCACAATTTGAAAAAATACCGATGAGCATTGAGCGTCAAAGAGCTTCTCTCGAACAGCAGGAAAATGAAATAACAGAAGGTCTTGCCGAATTGAAGCGTAATCGTGGTGAGAATTTCTCCATAAAACAGCTTGAGAGATCTAAAAAATCAATTAGGCAAAAAATCGAAAAGCTCAATGATCAGTCACGCAAAGATGATGTAGTTACTTTTGAGGAATTAGGTGTTGATAGAATATTTGTCGATGAAAGTCATTACTACAAAAACCTTTTCCTTTATACGAAAATGCGGAATGTCGGTGGCATTGCACAGACAGAAGCTCAGAAATCGTCCGATTTGTTTATGAAATGCAGATACCTTGATGAAATAACCGGAGGACGTGGAACGGTTTTTGCAACCGGCACACCTATTTCAAATAGCATGGTGGAGCTTTACACCATTCAGCGTTATTTGCAGTATGATACGCTCTTAAAGAATGATTTACAGCATTTCGATAGCTGGGCTTCCACTTTCGGTGAAACGGTTACTGCAATAGAACTTACACCTGAAGGCACGGGTTACCGAGCAAAAACAAGGTTTGCAAAGTTTTTCAATTTACCTGAACTCATGTCAATGTTCAAAGAAGTTGCCGATATACGCACAGCCGATATGTTGGAACTTCCCGTGCCTAAAGCAAACTTCCACAATATTGCGGTCAAACCGTCAGAAATACAAAAAGAAATGGTAGCACAACTTGCCGAACGTGCCGAGAATGTACGCAAAGGAAATGTTGACGCAAGTGTTGACAATATGCTTAAAATTACTAATGACGGCAGGAAACTTGCACTTGATCAGCGTATGCTTAATGATATGCTTCCTGATTTCGAGGGCAGTAAAATTAACGCTTGTGTAGATAATGTATATCGGATTTGGAATGAAAATTCGGATAAAAAATCTGCTCAACTTATCTTCTGTGATCTGTCTACTCCGAAGAATGATGGTGTATTTTCCGTTTATAACGACATCAGAAAAAAGCTGATTGAGAGAGGCATTCCTGAAAATCAAGTTAAGTTTATACACGAAGCCGATACAGATGTTAAGAAGAAGGAACTCTTTCAAAAGGTACGTAAAGGCGAAGTCAGAGTATTGCTTGGATCTACTCAGAAAATGGGAGCAGGAACGAATGTAAAGGATAGGCTTATTGCACTACACGATGTAGATTGTCCCTGGCGTCCGTCAGACCTTGAGCAACGAGCCGGAAGAATTATTCGTCAGGGAAACTCAAATCCGGAGGTTGAAATCTATCGGTATGTTACGGAACAGACTTTCGATGCTTATCTTTATCAGCTTGTTGAAGGCAAACAGAAATTCGCCAGTCAGATTATGACGAGCAAATCACCTGTAAGGTCCGCTGATGATATAGATGAAACGGCTCTATCTTATGCGGAAATCAAAATGCTTGCAACCGGAAATCCGTACATTAAAGAAAAGATGGATTTAGATATTCAGATACAAAAGCTGAAGCTGCTGAAAGCTAACTATCTTTCTGAAAAGTACAACCTTGAGGACAAAATAATTAAATTCTATCCTCAGAAGATTGCATCGTTGACTAACACTATAAAGGCATTAGAACAGGATTTATCGACCGCAAAAGCACATCCGAAGCCTGTAGATGATAGTTTTGTCGGTATGGAAATCAATGGCGAATACATTTCAGAAAAAGCTGATGCCGGAAAAGCCATTTTAGAATCCTGTAAGCAAATGAATAGCTCAGACCCGATTAAAATCGGTAAATACAGAGGTTTTGATATGGAACTTCAGCTCAATCTTACAACGCATTTCTATGAGGTTTTACTTAAAAGCGCTACAACTCAAAAAGTATCGCTCGGTGATGATCCTAACGGTAATATAACCCGTATTGATAATGCGATAGGTCGCATACCCGATCATATTGAAAATGCAAAGGCAGAGCTGAAGAACATACAGACACAGTATGAAACTGCTCAGATCGAGGTACAGAAACCTTTTGCACAGGAAGAAGAATTAAAAACTAAGACCAAAAGGCAGATAGAAGTTGAAAAGCTAATTTCTTCCGGAGAAAATGAGCCTGAGCAAAACGCAATATCTGATTATTACTACTTTTCTGCTACTGACGAACAGATAAATGCTTTAAACAATGCGTCTATTCCTTTTGAAAAGCAGACTAAAGCAGACGGTAGTATGGTTATTCGGGTTGCTACAGACGACAAATCGAAAGCAGAAGCTATTATGAACTCAAAAAACTTAATTTTATAGTTTTCTGACATTAAATGAAGCTGTGCGGTGTGTTTTCACACCGCACTATTGTTTTGTGCTACTGGTAGCACAATGATTAAGAAAGGATTATAGCATGGAAAAACTGTCCGTATTTGATAAAATCGAATTGATTGCAAGATATGAAATAAGACACAATATACCTGAACCTGACCGTATAACAGAATGGTTTGGAGATTATGCAATGTATACATCAAAAAAACTCGACAAAGAAGAAATGAATAATATCTTCGCAACAAAATTTGTCAAATTGTTGCTTGATGAATGGTTCAATGGATTTCGTGGTGAGAAAAGCATCGAAAAGGAATTTTTTGAGCATATATCCCGTTTGAACTCTGAGTATTGCAAAAATTCGCTTTCTGATAATCTTGATGATTGGGAAAGAGCAATTATAAATGAATTGGATGACATTAGCGAACAAGTAGCCTCCGGTAATATCCCCATATTACAAGAAAGAACAAAAATCTATATTGACATGGATGGAACAATAGCAAGGTTTCACGATGAAAATTTATACCTTGAACGAATGTTTGAAAAAGGTTTTTTCAGCGATTTAAAGCCTTTTGAAACCGCCGTATCCGCTATTGAACAATTGGTGAATGATAGTACGGCGGAGATTTTTATTTTATCTGCAACAGTAAACTCCTGCTCTTTGGATGAAAAGCAGAAATGGTTAGACAGATATTTGCCAAACATTGATAAAGAACACAGAATTTTTACTTCTCTGAATGTACCAAAGTCAGAAGCTATCGGTCATCGGCTCACCGATAAAGATATTCTGATAGACGATTATAATAAAAATTTGCTCGAATGGCAAAAGGCTGGCGGAACGTCTGTCAAAGCCAAAAACAACATCAATCATAAGGGCTTGCACGGGGAACTGTGGAAAGGTGAACTTATTGATGTAGTGAACGGTGATGTTTACAGCGATATTTGCAAATTGGCAAACGAGAATTACTATTATGCATATATCAGTCAGAATGATGTAGAGAAACTGAAACAATCAGGTATTTGCTATCATCTTCAGATGTCAGGCGACCGAATAATCGCAAAAGTCAGCATTGCTTACAAGCCAATTCTTGATAATATAGTCAATAGCAATCGATCAATCAAATGTGATACAGGTAGCACACCTAAAATGTAGAAAGAGGTGAAAAGCCGGTTATATGGAAATACAGTCAAAAGTTATAAAAAACACAGATAACAGTAGTCCGGTGAAAGCTTATGCTACGATTTTTTTAAATAACAATATTGCTATTCACGGATTTAGAATTATCGACATCGGTACCGATGATAACGATGCTATGTTTGTAGCAATGCCAAGCAACCGTAACAGTGACGGAAAATACTATGATATGGCATTTCCGACACGCTCGGAAGTCAAAGAGGATATAATTAATTCCGTTATCGGAAATTATGTAGACAACCCATCTTCCCTGCCTGTTGAAAAATCACCTGTAGATATGAAAATCACCGTTAGGCTTCATAAAACAAAAGCATACGGTGATGAGGTTCCTGCTGTCGGTGAAATCAGATTGTCTGATAGCTTTGTTATCTCAGGAATAAAAATAATCTGCCGTGATGGGAATATAGACTATGAAATGCCAAAAATCAAGAGTAAAGATGGTAATTACTATGATATGGCAGTTCCTTTAAATGACCGTTTCG
>OGOX01001473.1_pt1 | contig 15042 bp, 13 predicted proteins | sample 1552761 | NCBI WGS metagenome assembly OGOX01 (sample SAMEA2580212, study PRJEB22360) | human gut metagenome | biome: human gut; feature: human-associated habitat; material: faeces | place: Denmark | collected 2008/2010
AAAATGGGAAGCGCTGGGATGCAAGAGCCTCCGGAAGAAATTCCCGGGACTCATCAGAAAGATAGGTGCCGATGGATATATGAATCCGGAAGACAGCCGCACCGGTGATTACCTTGCCGGAATCTGCCGCGAGATTACCCACCGATATAATGTGGATGGCATCCACCTCGACTATATCCGATACCCGGAAACCTGGAAAATCAAGGTGAGCCGCGACCAGGGAAGAAACTACATCACCCGCATCGTGGAGAAGATCCACAACGCTGTGAAGTCGGAAAAGCCTTGGGTCAAGATGAGCTGCTCGCCAGTGGGCAAATACGATGACCTGAGCCGTTACTGGAGTCACGGATGGAATGCCAACACCAAGGTTTGCCAGGATGCACAGGGATGGCTGCGCGACGGACTGATGGACGAGCTCTTCCCGATGATGTACTTCCGTGGCGAGAACTTCTATCCTTTCGCCATCGACTGGCAGGAGCAGAGCCACGGCAAGATTGTGGTGCCTGGACTCGGCATCTACTTCCTCGACCCGAAAGAAGGAAAATGGAAGATTGATGACGTGACACCCGAAATGTACCTCACCCGCAGCATGGGAATGGGATACTGCTTCTTCCGAAACAAGTTCCTGTTGGATAACAAGCAGGGCATCCTCGATTTCACAGAGAGATTCAACGAATATCCATCGCTCGTACCTCCGATGACCTGGGCTAGCAACCGACAGCCGCAGCAGCCACAGGCACTCAGCGTAAGAAGCGAAAAGGGAAATGTTCAGATTTCATGGAATAATCCGTCAGAATATACCGATGGTACTGCGATTCCTACTCCCTATATATATAATAATGTATATGCGAGCAGAAATTATCCCGTAGATGTTACAGATGCCAGAAACCTCATTGCGGCTCGACATCTGGGCAACGAACTGCTCTTGAAGTCGGAAGATGACGACCAGCCACTCTATTTTGCCGTTACTTCGATGGACGGATATGGCATAGAAAGTGGCGCTACCCAGGAAAACAGCCGAGATTTCAGCAAAAAGTTGACCGCCTGGGGTGCAGCCAGGAAGTTGCGCTGTGATGCTAAAAACGTACATTTGCCGGAAATCGCCAAAAAGTTGGATACAAACGTCTTTCTGGTCGAAACCCTGCAAGGTACGGCTGTGGAGCACCTTGTGAGCGAACACAATCTGATAGATATCAGCAGGTTAAGCAGTGGAACCTATCGCCTTTGCAGCATCAATCAGCGGGGTGTGAAGCATACGTTGGGAACCTTCTACAAGAAAAAAATTGCAGAAAATTGAAAAAAAACTGCAGAAAAATTTGGTGGAATCAAATATTTGTAGTACCTTTGCACTCGCAATTCAGAAATGAGGCTATCAAGAAGATGCACCCTTAGCTCAGTTGGTAGAGCAACTGACTCTTAATCAGTGGGTCTAGGGTTCGAATCCCTAAGGGTGTACCAAAGGATGGCGTGTCATAAGTTTATGACGCGCCATCTTTTTTTATGGTAAAAGTTATGACTCCCTATCTATTGGATGGTTATCCAGATACTTTCACCTCGGTCGCGGGCCGCTACCATGGCGTTGATGAGTCGCTGCAGCCAGATACGGGAGTCCACCACCATGCCCTCGAACTTGTTCTCCCCAACGAGGATGCAGCCTTGCGTGTCGTCAGGATAATTGCCTGCATGGATGCGGATGCCCTCGAAATTCGGCACGCCCAACAGCAATGGCAGCCAACGCTTGAATCTTGGCGAATACGATATGACCACGGGATATGATCCCTCAGGAATGGCCGTATGACCAGGTACCTTACGTGCCTTCACGCCGCTCTTGCGGCTATAGCGGGCATCCACTTCCTCTGGCTTTAGCTTGATACCCAACAGATTGCGCCATGTAGGCTCCATGGTATCGCAGAGATATGTGTCCTTGGACAGCAGCTGGCTGTCAAAGGTATGAACCAATCTACTCTTGTCGTCTATCTTCTTACCAGGCAGCGAGTTACGCTTTACGCTCGCATCAGTCAGCAGATAGAGTCTGCCTATGGTATAAGTTCCTCTTTTAGCTATACGCTTTAATACTATTTCCATTTTGTATGAATATTAAATGTTAAGTTTTTTAAACTGTTAAACGTTGAAACCTCTCAGGTCGAGTCCGTCGGAACGATATAATAGCTTCTTAAAACTGAATAACTGAATACTGAACACCTTTCCGCCCTGCTTTCCGTCAGCTCCGTCGGCATTTGCTCCCTTCGGAGGAATTTTCTCGATGTAATGGCGGTTCATCCAGTTTCTCAGCATCATCGCCGTACCCTTCTTGCCGAACTCGTTCTGCTGACGCACCATCTCAGCCTGCGCATAGGTGAAGGTGTCAGGCAATTGCTGCAGCAGGTTGGCAGGTCCTCGCTTGTTCGATTTCTCTCCTGTCTCATTAGCCTTGGCTATGCCTGTACCAAAGAAAATCATCTTGCACCACAGGTCATAGCTCTCGCTCCATCTGATGAACTCTTCTATTTCGGGTTCCCATTTGCAGCCGTTTGCCACGTACAGCACGCAAGCCTTGAGGAAGGCTATTACGTTGCCACGGAAGGAGAGATTCTCGAACACCCTGTTTTGCGACATGCGCGAAAAGTCGGCGTTCTCCTCCTTCAACTTTTCTGCCAGGGCGAAAGCCTCAGCGCAGTCTATCCTACCCGACGCCTTGCACAGATTCTCTATGTACGGTCTGAGCGCCTCTCTGAAGGCATCGTCGTATTCGCCATATACAGGCATATCGGCACCGATTTCCCGCTCCGGGATGGTACAGAAGTTGATGCGGCTGATAGGTCCGTCGGTGAGCACCTTCGAGAAATATCGCTGCCCCAGCTGGACGGTGGTCGATGCATTCCAGTTGAACCGGATGGTGATGCGCTCGGTGATACTCGATGTGCCCACGCGGGTCTGGCCGTATGAGTTCCCCGGATCAAAGGCAAGGCACATAATCTTGAACTGCTGGTTGCCCTGCCCCTTGAGGGCATCAAACTGGTCTATCTCGTTGAGCGATGTATAGAGGAAATGTTCCTGAGCCTCAGCCGTGCGCATGACGAATGCCGGATTGGTCATATCGGCGTCTATCTCCTGGATGATGAGGTTTTCCGGACGCTTGCGCTTATCCTTGTTGGCGCCCTTGCGTGTCACCTCGTCTTTCCATTCCTTCTCCCGGTTTAGGTTCTCACGGTCGCGCTTTCTGATGTCCTCCATAATCATGTTGATAGGCATCTGCACACAGTTCTTGCCTGCGCCCGTACCCGCCAGCAGACAGCACATCAGGGTAGCCTCGTGCTCCACATTGTCAATATATTTAAAGGTGGTCTTGCAGAGGTGTGTGGCAAGTGGCGGGAAGATGGCGTGTGCCACGGCAGGCTTATAGACGTCCGGAGTCTTCGATAGCAGAAGCTCCACGAGTTTCGGGAGATGTTCGGGCATCGGAGGCGGAGCGATTTTATCATCTTCCGCATTGGAATCCGTACCGCCTTCGGAACTCATGGTTTTGAACGATACGGCATCCTTCTGGGAGGACTTCTCTGCCTGGGCATTGATGCGGATCACGGCTTGTGACATCGGCTTCGAACTGTCGCCATATTTCGCATAGAAGTCGTGGATGAGCTGCTGGCAGTCACGCTCCTGCGAGAAGGCAGGCATCTTCTGCGCCACCACCGCCTTCAGTTCCTCTTCGGGCATCACTCTCGATGCGCCTGCGCTCATGATTGCCAGGAGCGATGAGTGACGGGAGCCTTGGGAGTTGATATCTACGTCCTTCAGGCCAGCCGCATTGCGGAAGAGGTCGAAGGCTGCGAGGTTCTTGCCGGTTGCCACTGCGACAGCATCCTGAGGAGTTCCAGCAGGGCTGAGATGAGCAGCATGAGCAGCATTGCTATCACAAGGTTGGGCAGGCTGAATAGCAGAGCCAGAAGAAACAGCCACACCTCTTCCGTCGATGGTGAGCCCACGGTCCAGGTAGGCTTGTCTGCGCTTCTTCAGCTCTTCCTGTGGCAGCACCTCGTACCAATGGGGCGAGCGATAGATTTCCGACTCCTTGTCGGTGATGAAGAGCATGCGCTCTGGCGTGATGCAGCTCTCGTCGTAGGGCACGCCCAGCGCCTCGCAATAGGCTCGCTGCGTCTCCTCGATAGTCATGCCGACGGGCATGCGAATGTCGATGTGCAGCTTCTTGCGGGCAGAGTACTCCAGGTGCAGCAGGGCTCCCTTCCAGATGGTGTCGCTGCAGTTCAGCTCACGTGCCTTCTCTATCGTCTTGTCCACATATTCCTTGTCGTCCACGTCGATGGTGGTCTGGAAGAGGAAGCTTTCGGGCACAGCGTTCTTCTGCGAGCGTCTGTTGTCCCGGAACTGGTAGTAGTGAGCGCAGCGGAAAGGCAGCTGCTTCTTCAGTTCATCGTTACCCCCACGGATGGCAGCTACCAGGTCTGCCATCCAGGGATAAGCGATGGTCTTGTCGTAAACCGAGAGTGGCTGGGAGCTTACGCTCCCCTTATTGCCATTCTTGTACGGATTATATGCTATAATATGTTCCATTTTTTTTGAATGTTGAATATTGAATTATCCCTTGATGTCTGCCTCCTTGAATCCGGCAATCAGCTCCTTGTGCTCTGCCTTGAGGTAGCGCAGCATGTCCTGCTTGTCCAAGTCTCGGCTGAAGGTATAGTTCACCTGCACCGTGCGCTTGGTGGTGCGCACCACGGCGTGGTTGGTCTTGAAGATTTCCTCGAAGACCTTCTCGCCCGTATGCTCGTAAGGCTTGAAGTCGAACTCGTCGCCCCCCTTCTCGCCAGAGCATACCATTCTGCCTGGTATCACCTTAGGCTGTTCGCAGATAACCTCGGCATCGTTCCATGGCGCCTTGCGGAAGGCGATGGTGCCGTTTTCCTCACTGATGATGGCTCCGTCCACCTTCTGGGCGTTGAGGAGCTGCTTCTTTGCTGCTTGTTTCATGATTTTAATCACTTGTTTATAAGATGAATAATGTCAGTTGATTCGCATATCGTTGATATACAGGCCGTCGGCAGCATATCGGATGTCAATCGGCTTTTCTAGAGGGTCATAACAGATTCTTTTCATCATGACACATTCATGACGCCAACATCTATCCTCGTCCTCCATCACAGGCTGGATATAATCCTTGACCCACTTGTAAAACAACTTACGCTCCGGATCTTTCGAACAGCCTATCGTCATATCTCTCACCACCTGAGAGTCAACGAATATCATATTTCTCCAAGCTATTCTACTTTTTTGCACCACCTTGTCAGCATTGCCAAAGAATTCACCGAAAAACAGACGATGTGTAAAATCCTTCGGCACCTTTTTTGTATGCACTTCCACATACATTTCTACCACTTTCCCCTCCGTATCGGCTAATACCGGGAACAATGTATCTCTGCCGATATCAGTGATGGCAACCAGGTCCTCGAGGCAAAAGAACAACCCTCCGTCGATGTTCACTAATCTCAATCCGCCATACTGCGGATGATAAAACACATAAGCATTTTCTGCCATATCAATATATCATATTAAAGGGTTGGGCTGCGAGATATTCGCCAAATTTCAGTTTCAGGAACGGTACCGGATTCCTATAAACGAAAAACGCCCGCAACCAGACTTTACTTGTCTGATTACGGGTGCAAAGGTACGGTGATTTTTTTATATTTACCTAGTACGTACTATGTACGCGTACTAGTACTACCGTTCAGCAAAGGGGTTATTTCATCCAGGAATTTTATCGTCTTCTTCTGCTCCATTCCTCTGTTATAAGCAGCTCTCAGGGCATTGGGAGTAATATTCCAGAGATCAGAGAATACTTTCCACATCTCATTGATACCCAGCGTTATGGATATCTGATAGGCAAGGACCGCAGACTCAGAGTTGGACAGCCCCATAGGGTAGAAGTCCTCATCGAGCAACCCATGTTTCTGCAGATTCTTCAAGACTGCCAGTCCCCTCTCTCCCTTCAGTTCATCCGACATACGTGCCGCAGGATCGTCATCGTTCTTCTTTTTGGCGATACCATTCACATAGCAATTCTCCACATACTCTATATAGCAGGCATTGCCCGTTACGTTTATAGTTCTTCCTTCTCCAAGCATGGCTTCTCCTCCTTAAAATCGTTGTTCATATACTCAATATACTTGCTGTTGCCATTCAATTGAATGACCACGCAAACAAGGCTGAATCGCCCATACTTCAGAATCAAGCGCACGAGCTTGATGATAAATCTACCCATAATTCTAAATTGATGATGGTTAGTAAATTAAGTTCTTTGTCGCTCATTCCTTAGTAGAGGACGTCAGAATTTGTTTGCGCTAACATATTTTTGCTGGAACAAGCAAATGCCAGGAGTGCTATAAGGGAATACACCCTTAGGGGACAGTTGGTCTCCGATTTTATCAGATACTATTTTCTTTTATCGATATTTATATTATAGATTAGAATTAGCCCCAAAATGAGTTCGCTAACACATAGCGAGGCGGAAAAACTCACTTATATTTACTTCATTAAAGCCAGCAAATCCTTTCCCTTATGCATGAGGTTAAGAACCACAGCAGCTTGCATTCCGTAAATTTTCTTATATTTTTCTTTCATCTCATACAGTATGGCAAGCCTAGCTTCCCTATCTCTTACATTTTTCTTGTAGTTCTCCACCGCCTGTATTTCCTGGTAGAGATAGTAGCCAATGACGTAGCAGAATTGTCTGATGACCTCAAAAGATATTGAGGTTTCTTACTGCCTAAGTTTTCTGATGGTATCGTAAGCAGAGCCAAACTCCAAATTTATTATTGTGGGGGTTGTGATTTCCTCCACTATCATATGGTCAAGGAGTGCTCCCACTTCCTTGACAACCTTGCCTCTCATATAGCCATCGGCAGATGAATTCATGTAACTACGTCCCTTTCCCATAATTTCTTTTTTAAATTTCGGTGTGAAATTACAAAGAAAGAGCGAAATAGAGGCGTGTACTACGATTCCTTAATTCGTAATATGAGTACTATTATTTTTCTGATTTTTAGATTTTTGAAAAAAAAGAGGGAAAAGTGAGCATTCTTGCAGCATCACTTCTCCCTGTTACTTTTATGGTATTTTTATGGTAGGTGCAGCACTCTGCACTGCTGATTTCTTTCTAGAATTCTCCTCCTGCTATCTCGAAGAACTTGCCGAAGAAGCCCTTGATCTTACCAAGTACTTTTTGCAGTTTGCCCTCTCGGTTGGCATTCGGGTCAAATGGATTGATAGGTGGCATGATGGCGTTCAACTCCAATCCTCCCTCTGGCACGTAACCTCGCTCCCAGGCGGTCTCTATGAATTCCTTGGCGGGACCTTCCTTCAGGTGCTCCTCGCTCACGATGCGCTCAAACTCCTTGCGCTTCTCTGCATCCACGTATTCCTTCCATTTGTCGGTAACCTCGCTATCCGGAGTAAGACTCTCGATGAATCGGTTGATGAGGTCTTTCTTGTCTCGCAAGTCTGGGCTGGAGTCGATTGCCTTGTTGATTTGGATAGTCAGCTCGGCGATGTCGGCACGGTCGCCCTGCATCTGCTGCACGAGGAAGAGGATGTAGTCGATGTTCACCTCCACTTGCTTCACCAGCTCCATCTCAAACTCGATGTCGTCGTTGATGTTGGTCTTGTCGCCGCTCTCTACGTTCTCCTTTGCCCAGTCTCTCAGCGAGAGATAGATGCTCGTATAGTCCTGCAGGTCTCGCTCGCTGAGGGGGTCTTGCTCGGCAAACTGGTCGAAGCTGGTAAGCAGGTTTCTTATCTTCAGGATGCCGCCGAAGAGCTTGATGAATTGCTTCTTGTCTGCATCGGTTAGCGGCATCTCGCCTGGCTGTGCCAACTCTCTCAGTTCTTCGAGATATTCGGTATAGCCTTTCACGTGCTCCTGCCTCTCCTCGCCGTTCTCGTCTTCCGTCACCTCGTCGTAGCCATCGAAGTAGTCTTCGAATGGGCGCAGGATGCTCACGCCCTTGGCGGTAGGGTCGCCGAAGAGAGCGAGGCACTTGTTGGTGGCATCCTCCAGGTTGCGGAAGCATACGATGTTGCCGTAGGTCTTTACCGAGTTCAGGATGCGGTTGGTGCGGCTGTAGGCTTGCAGCAATCCGTGGTAGCGCAGGTTCTTATCCACCCACAGCGTGTTGAGCGTGGTGGCGTCGAATCCTGTCAGGAACATGTTTACCACTATCAGCAGATCTATCTCTCGGTTCTTCATGCGCTGCGAGACGTCCTTGTAATAGTTGGGGAACTTTTCCGAAGAGGTATCGTAGGCGGTGTTGAACATCAGGTTGTAGTCCTTGATGGCTGCCTCCAGGAAGTCTCGGCTGCTCTGGTCGAGTCCGTCGGTGGAGTCGTTGTCCTCGTCTTCCTCGCCGTCGGCTACTTCCTCGTTGGGTGCATAGCTGAAGATAGTGGCTATCTTGAGCCGCTTGTTCTCGGGCTGCTCTTTCTGTAGCTCTTTCAGTTTGTTGTAGTAGAGCTTGGCAAAGTCGATGCTCTGCACGGCTAAGATGCTGTTGAATCCACTGAGTCGTGTCTTCTGTCGCTCTTCCTCCACCTTTTTCTTCTTGTCGGTCACCACTTCCTCGATGTTGATGAGCTTGCTGAAGGTATAGCTGCTGGCTCGCTTGGTCTGCTGGTCGAAGTGGTCCAAGATGTATTGTGACACATTGGTGATGCGGCGGTCGTCCTTCAACGCCTCCTCTTCCTCGATACCCCAAACCTGGTCGTCCTTCACGTTCTCCTTCTCCTTCATGGTGGAGATGTATGCCACACGGAACTTCAGCACGTTGTGGTCTCTGATGGCATCCACGATAGTGTAGGCGTGCAGACGCTTGCCAAACACGTCTTCGGTGGTTTTCAGCGTACCCTTGCTCGAAGCGGAGATGTTCTCCACGAAGATTGGCGTGCCGGTGAAGCCGAAGAGGTAGTATTTCTTGAATCGCTTGGTGATGGCGGTGTGCATGTCGCCAAACTGTGAGCGGTGGCACTCGTCGAATATCATGACCACCTCCTTGCGGTAGATGTCGTGGTCGGGGTTCTTCTTGATGAAGTTGGCGAGCTTCTGTATGGTGGTGATGATGATGCGGCTCTTGCTGTTGTTCAGTTGCTTTTCCAGTTCCTTGGTCGAGGTGTTGCCGTTGGCAGCGCCCTTCTGGAATCGGTCGTACTCCTTCATTGTCTGGTAGTCGAGGTCTTTTCTATCCACCACAAACAGTACCTTTTCTATGTAAGGCAGTTTGGAGGCGAGCTGTGCCGCCTTGAAGGAGGTGAGGGTCTTGCCCGAGCCTGTGGTGTGCCATACGTAGCCGCCAGCGTCTCGTGTGCCGTAGAGCTTGGCGTTGTGGGCTATCTCTATCTGGTTGAGCAGTTTTTCGGTGGCTGCTATCTGGTATGGGCGCATCACCATCAGAATCTTTTGGTCGGTGAAGACGCAAAACTTGGTGAGGATGTTCAGCAGAGAGTGGCGGGTAAGGAAGGTAGCTGTGAAGTCCTCCAAGTCGCCGAGCACCTTGTTCTTGGCATCTGCCCAGTAGCTGGTAAACTCAAACGAGTTGCAGGTCTTCTGCCGTGGCTTCTTGCCCTGCTTGGCTTGTTCCCGGATATGACTGTCTCGGGTAGTGTTGCTATAGTACTTGGTCTCCGTGCCGTTGCTGATGACGAAGATTTGTACGTACTCATAGAGCGAGCACCCAGCCCAGAACGATTCCCTGCCGTAGCGGTTGATTTGGTTGAAGGCTTCCTTCAGGCTCACGCCTCGGCGTTTCAGTTCGATGTGAACCAAGGGCAGACCGTTCACGAGGATGGTCACGTCGTAGCGGTTTGGTCGCTTGCCATCGCTTACCTCGTATTGATTGATTACCTGGGTGGAGTTGTGGTGAGGGTCTTGCTGGTCGATGAGGTAGATGTTTTTCTGCGTGCCATCGTCGAGGGTGAAAGCCTTGATGTTGTCACGCTGAATCGTCTCTGCCTTATCAACAATACCCTTGCCCTCGTTGGCGATTTCCGCCTTGAAGAAACGCTCCCACTCGTTGTCGGAAAAGTGGAAGTCGTTGAGTTTCTCTAACTGGAGGCGAAGGTTCTGTATCAGCTCGTCCTCGTGGTGGATATGGGCATACTCGTAGCCCTGTCGCTGAAGCTGGGCTATCATCCCCTGCTCCAGCTCCGCCTCGCTTTGGTAAGCCTCGGCACGAGGGGTGGTACGCTCGTATTGGGCTACCACCGTGCTCTGCGGGTTCTCTGAAACTATGTCGTTTGCTTGCATATTTATCTAAATTATTTTTATATTGTTGGAGGGGATTAGCAATTTTGCCCTCAATCAAATGTCGGAGGGGATTTGCAATCCCCGACTTACTGTTTTCGGGGATTTGTAATCCCCATTCCCTTAAACCGCTCCCTTGCGCTTGAAGGTAAGCAGCTTGTCTCTGTAGTGCTCGTACTGCTGGCGGCGTGCCGCGATTTCGGCAGGGAGACCAGACTGGAGGGAAGTGGTCAGGGACTCGAAGCGGTCGAGGATGGAGACGATACGATGCTGCACTTCCAAGGAAGGGATTGGAGCTAAATAATTCCCCATAGCATCACCTGTCAAACGAATAACCTTTGTACCTGTAGCTTTCTTCTTTTTATAATTAAAGAAAGAGGCTGTTTGAAACAGATAAGCCATATATTTCGGATTCTGCGTATGTTTATAAATAAACGCATCACCACTAACCGCAATTTCTTCTTCGCCAAGCCAAGCTACAGCCTTACAAACATCTTCCACATTTTCACTTGTGGTTGCTATAACTATATCGCCCTTTGCTGCCTTTCTCAATTTCTTAGCCAACTCTGATGAACAATAAGTTATTGTCTCAGTTGCAGAAGTTCCATAATGAGTATAAAGTTGTCCGTAATGGATACAGCCAACACCTTCTTCCGTAAAGTCTTTCTTCTGCAATCCATTGCCACGGATGAAAGTACCGACTTCACTCATTTTCTTCCATTCTACTTCTTGCCCCCCCCACATTGTCGAATGAGAGCAGCTTGTCACGATAGTACTCGTATTGTCGCTTGCGACAATCTAGTTCCGCTTCTAGTTCCGCTTCTAGCGAAGTGAACTTGTCGAGGATGCGGACTATCTCGGTTTGCACCTCGATAGGAGGAAGAGGAATTTCGTAATTTTTAACTACTAACGCATCAAGTGTAGGGATACCGCCATGCCTTACTTTTGCCTGAAAGTAATGCTGATTATTGGCTAATAAATAATAAATATATTTCGGTACAACACTATCAACATGAGAAAGGCAATAGCAACCATCAGATGACCAAAATTCTTTATCCAAATATCCTATAGTACCAGCAGAAGCACCTACATTGATTATCATAACAGTATTGGCATCACGATTTTTCTCTGAATAATAGCCTATAGGCTGAATTCCACCATGGAATACAGGAAATTTGTCTGAATCAGACAATTGCTTTTTTGTCAAACGCTTACCTCTTTGCACAACGCACACTTCTCCTAACTTTACAAACTCCACTCCATCCGAGCAAAGCTCCTGTATCAAAGTTTCAAGATTTTTCATGCTGCACCTCCTTCCAACTGTAATACTATCTCATCAATATCTTTTCTCAGCTGCTCTTCTCTCGCCACAATCTCAGAGATACGAGTATTCAGCTCCGTAATGTCGATTTTCTCACGAGTGTCCTCCTGCTCCACGTATGTAGAGACGGAGAGGTTGTAATCCTCCTCGGCTATATCGGCAGTGGTAACCACATGAGAGAAGTGAGCAATCTCCTCCTTGGTCATGTAGGTATTGTATATCTTTTTAAGATTATCCAAAGAAAGTCTATTCTTATTTCCCTCATGGATAAACTCATTGCTTGCATCTATGAAGCAAACCTTATTGTCAGCTTTATTCTTCTTCAAAACAATGATGCAAGTGGCAATAGATACGCTAAAGAATAGATTGGCAGGAAGCTGAATAACAGTATCCACAAAGTTGTTGCTTACCAAGTACTTGCGTATCTTCTGCTCCGCACCGCTACGATACAACACGCCAGGGAACTCTACGATGGCAGCCGTGCCTTCGGCACTCAACCAACTGAGCATGTGCATGGTGAAGGCAAAGTCTGCCTTGCTTCTTGGGGCTAGCACGCCAGCAGGAGAAAAACGAGGGTCGTTGATGAGCGTGGCATCGCTATCACCATCCCAAGGCACGGAATATGGCGGGTTGGAGACGATGGCATCGAATGGCTCGTCGCATTCGTGCAGCGGATTCTTCAAGGTGTCGCCGTTCTGAATGTCAAAATGGTCGTAGTTCACATTGTGCAAGAACATGTTCATACGACAGAGGTTGTAGGTTTTCATGTTGATCTCCTGACCATAAAAACCATCCTTTACGTTCTTGGCACCCACCACACGGATAAAGTTCAAAAGCAAAGAGCCAGAACCACAGGCAGGGTCATACACCTTGTTGACACTCTTGCGTCCTGACGCAGCTATCATCGCCAAGAGATAGCTTACATCGCCAGGGGTATAGAACTCGCCTCCCTTGGTACCCGAATTGAGGGCGTACATCTTGATGAGGTGCTCGTAGCAAAGACCGAACACGTCGATGCCGCTCTCGATATACTTGTCGAAATTGAGGTCTCGGATGCTCTCCAAGAGCGTAGTAAGCAACTCGTTGCGCTCGGCAACGGTAGCACCCAGACCTTGGTCGTTGGTATTGAAGTTGTTGAAGAGTCCCTTCACGTCGTTCTCGCTCGGTTTTCCTACGGCACTGTTTTCGATGGCACGGAAGTTATTACTCAGCGTAGTGTTCAGCTCCGTGTTATTCTTGGCTGCGTTCGCCACATTGATGAAGAGTTGTGAAGGGAGGATAAAGAAGCCTTTGGCATTGATGATTTGCTCTCGTGCGTTCTCCGCCATCTCATCGCTCATGTGGGCATAGTCGGCATTCTCCACGCCAGCGTCACGCATCAGCTGGTTGCAGTAGTCGGTGATGTTCTCGGAAATGAATCGGTAGAAGAGACCGCCCAGGGTATAGTCCATAAACTGCACAGGGTTCACCTTGCCTCCATGCACCAGGTTAGTAGCCATCTTCCAAATCATGTTGCTAAACTCGGTCTTCAACTCCTCGGTACGAGGGTTGATATTGATATTTTCTATCATAAAATCTTAGTAAATAAAGTATATTTGACTCTTGTTTCCAGTTTTTCTCTCACATTATTTCTCGCTTGGAGAGAAGCTGAGTATAAACACATTTCCCCCTGGCATATCCTCCAAGGTTATCACCCACTCTATCACGCCATCCTCTGGGTCGACATCAATAGCATACGCCGTGCCCTCCTGCTGTCCGTCGAAGCGCACGTCGAAGCGCCAGAGACCGTTTTTCAAAATCTGGTCTCTGGTAATCTTGATGGTTGAAATCTTGGAGATATCTATGTCGAGGCGCTTGGCTATCTCCTGATAGCTAAGCACCCATCGGGTCTTACCATTAGAAATGTATTCATAGGCTATGCCATCCTTGGTGAAGCCGATACCCTCAGCATCGGTAATGGCATAATAACTGGGAGCCTCGCTGTCGGCAGATGGGCTGACAACCGGGTCGTCGATATCGGAGCTTACATCATCCTTACTGCAACTGGCAAGGGTAAGCGTAAAAAATGCGGCTACAAGAGCCAACTTCCCCAATATGGGGGGGGGTAAATCTACTGATAATCATAATGTTATCGTTTTACTATTATTGATGTGGCTATATACCACACCACAAAGTTACGATTTCTTTTTGAAACTGCCAAGGATTTCGGGAGTTTTTTTCTATCATTATTCTCCATAATTGTAAAAAAGTTAACTTGTAAACCCTAACATGGTCTCTGTTGGCGATGAATCCTTTCACAGCTGCATATATGGCGCAACAAGCCTAGAGTTTCATCTGCTTGATTTCCTCTGCCGTCAGCCCCGTCATATCCATGACCATTGCTTCATCCATACCCTTTGCCAGCATCTTTCTGGCAATCTCAAGGCTTCGCTGGTTCATGCTTTTTTCTATGCCTTTCTCTATGCCTTTCTGGTAGCTGTCATCAATGAGGGTTCTTTCAACGCTTACGGAATCCCAGAACTTGTCGTAGGCCCAGAGTTCGGCATCCGAGAAACCGGAAATCTCCAGTTCTTCTACGGCTTTTCCTATCTCCGGGTCATTAAGCAAATCGGCAGGAATCTCCTTCGTGTCGGAATTGATTTCCGTGAGGAAACGGAGCCACAATACCATCATGCGCTTGTCGGCAATGGAATGAGGAGTGAACTTAGGGAGTTCTATGAAGGTGAAGTGTAGGTCTTCAATCACTTTGTGGGTATCCTTGTCGTACACGACGTGATAATTGTGGATGAAATCAGGAGTGTTATATTTGAAGGTGTCACTTATCAGATTGAGTGAATATGTTGGATATTGAGCAAAGTATTTCACTTGCTTTATAGCCGGATTCACGTAGAGTTCTGATGCAAGAAATTGTACGCGCTGTTGGAAAGCATCAGACCACTCTATTCGTATCACAACACAGAATTTATTGCTTTTGGCATCTGTACAGAGTATGTTTGTAATGGCATATCTGTAACTGTTATTTTCGGGCACAAGTTCTGTTGGCAGATACTTTATCTCGTGTATCTGCTCCTCTTCGCTGAGTGGCAGGAGTGCGTTCAAAAGGCTAATCAGTCTTTTAGGATGATTGCCGAATATCTTCTTGAACGTGAGGTCTGCCTTAGGATCTAAGTACTTCATAACCATCTGTTTTAAAATTCTCAAGCGCAAAGTTACGACTTTATTTTCATATCTGCAAGGGATTTCTGGGAAAAGTTACGGAAAAAGTGAGAGATTGCGTTTTTTATGTAACAGGACAAGGGTCTATATGCCACGATGAAAAGGTGGCGTATAGACCCTTCTTACTTTCCGGTATCCTTGATACTCCCCCAACCTGCCAGAACATACAGGTTGGGAGAATTTCATGAGATGCTATGAAGCC
>OGOX01001474.1_pt1 | contig 15040 bp, 7 predicted proteins | sample 1552761 | NCBI WGS metagenome assembly OGOX01 (sample SAMEA2580212, study PRJEB22360) | human gut metagenome | biome: human gut; feature: human-associated habitat; material: faeces | place: Denmark | collected 2008/2010
ATGCTTTGTAAGGCAGGATTGGAGCATAACCGTAGCCGTTTTATCGTCAAAAGGCTCTTTGCCGAGGAGTTTGTCGTCATCAAACGCGATCCGTCGAAGACGCAATTCGTCGCCCGGCTGAATGATTTTTATTTCCAATTCCAGAAACTTGCGAACAACTACAACCAGATTGTAAAGGCTGTCAATTCGCACTTTTCCAACGTTGCTATCCCGCATCAGATCGCTGCATTGGAGCAACGGACCCGCGAGCTGAAAGCCCTGAGTATCGAGATTCTCAACCTCGCAAAACAGGCTAAGGAATGGTTGCGAATATAAGATCGGGCTCCTCGCCCGGCGGAGCCTTGTACTACAACAAGGAGAAAGTGGATAAGAATGAGGCCGAAGTGCTCCTCTGGCAGAAGATGCTCGAACCCTTCAATAAACACGGGCGAATGGATATCGATGCCTGCATGGAGAGCTTCCGGCCCTACCTCGAAGCTAACAGAAGGACGACCAATACGGTCTTCCATGTCTCGCTGAATCCTTCGCCGGAAGACAGACTGACAGACGAACGGCTCCGGGACATTGCCCGCGAGTACATGGAGCGCATGGGTTACGGCGAACAGCCCTATATCGTTTTCAAGCACAAGGACATTTCCAGAGAGCATCTCCATATCGTGTCGCTGCGGGTCGATGAGCAGGGCCGCAAACTCCCGCACGATTTCGAAGCCCGGCGCTCGATGGAGATTCTGCGTGACTTGGAGCGCAAATACGGCCTGCATCCGAGTGTCAAGGGAGAGGAGCAGGCCGACAAAGTGGGATTGCATAGGGTAAACTACAGAGAAGGCAATGTCAAGCAGCAGATCTCGTCCGTTGTGAGGTCGTGCCTGCGAAATTACAAATGCTCGTCCTACGGAGAGTTTTGCACACTGCTGGAACTGTTCAACGTCTCGGTCGAGGAACGCACCGGAACGATCGACGGAAGAAACTATGCAGGTAGTGTCTCGGGCTCTGACCGACGACGGCTACGGCATCGGCACGCCATTCAAGTCGAGTCGTATCGGAAAGGATGTCGGCTATAAGGCCCTTCAAAAGTATTACGGGATGTCGAAAGACAACCTGAAAAAGCCGGGCGCGCTCGATCGTCTGCGGCAGACGGTCAAAGACGCCATGAACCCGCATAACACACGGGACGAGTTCCGACAATTGCTCAAAGCGGAAAGTATCAACACTGTTTTCCGGATCAACCCCGTAGGAAGGGTTTACGGCGTAACGTTTATCGACCACACCAATGGCATTGTCGCCAACGGTTCGGTGCTGGGAAGGGAGTTCTCGGCCGGTGTTTTCAACGAGCTGTTCCCGACCTCCCGAAAAGAAACACTGCATACCGCAGAACAGCACGCGGAACGCCAATACGAACAACGAAGCCGCACGGCAAATCCTGTCTCAGGAGTTGTCGACACGTTGTTGGACTTGGTCGATGCGCGGGCTTTCGAGGAACAGCAAAGAATCCAGCGACGGCGGAGAAAAAGGAAACTGCATCGATAATAACTAAAATTGAATTCTGATTAGGCAATCAAACCGTAATGTATAAATAGTCAAGACTTATTCTGACAGTTGAATCACTATCGGACAAAAACTGTCGGATTAAGTCTTGACTAATTCTCGTTGAGTATAATTATTACTCGTTGTTCCTATGCTGTCACTGTCATGCCATGCATTGGCGAGTAATGGAAACCCTCCGGCATTTCATCTCATAAAGAACCGAAAGCTGCGCGGATTTTCTGGGAATTTACCATTATTCGCTTTTTAATAAGCTTCTAACCGTTTAGATGTGCGTTGGGTCTGTTCAAAAATTGTTCGGGGCTGTTCACTTTGAAGCAGCCGTTCGCACATGGCGGAGATTATGGGGCGCTGATAGGATCGTCCGAACCATCCCAACGCCTCGACGGCCGCTACGCGCAGCGGCTCTTCGAGCGCGGCGTCTTCGGCCAGGGCGATCAGTTCGGGTACGCAGTAGTGGTGGCGGTAGAGGCGGAAATAGGTGATTTCGCTCAGGCGCCGCTTCATCTTGTTCTGCGGGTCGCGGATGAATTTGAACGTTTCCGTCTGTTCGGCCTGCTTGTCGGCTATGCGCTTCAGCCGTTTCTGTAGCGACTCTTCGTTTTGGTAGAGTTCGTGTTTGGCCGCGGACTGACGGCGGAGCTCAGCGCTCACGGCGTCGGGATTCATGAACATCATGTTCTCATCGGCATGGTAGGCCACGCGCAGCGAGAGTTCGTCGTCCAGCAGCATCTCGACGGCTGCGGGAACCAGCTCGTCGTCGCCGCAGTCGCCGATCCACTGCGACACCAGACGGCGCACCAGTTCGTAGCTGTCGCCCGCCGCCTGCACCAGCATCGCGTTGAAACGCGGCGAGCGGCTGGTGCTCATCAGCCTGAGGGCTTCGAGACGCACCGGTCCGTAAGGAGATTCGGCGACCCGTTTTTCACACAGGTCGGCGGTCTTGTCGTAACCGTTGTCGGCCAGCTTGCGCAGGGCGATGGCCTGCACGTCGGCGGGCATCGTTTCGGCGGCCATCCGGAGCCAGTATTTGTTGTCCGATGCTTTTGCCGTGAGTGCCGTGTTTAGGTCGGTGCCGGGCAGCGCCCGGTTGATGAAACGGTAGGTCGGGTCGCCGATCAGGTGTGTTTCGAGGTAATGCACGTGGCGTCCCCACTGTCCGATGCGCACGCCGCAGTCGAGCAGTCCAATATAGCGGTCGGGCCATTTGTCCTGCAGGGCGTTGACCGAATTGCCCTGGGTGACGATGCAGTCGCCCGGACCGAAGATATAGCTCGCGGCGATGCACTCGTCGAGGTGGAACGAGCCGTTGTAGCAGGCGTCGAACATCACCATACGGGGATTCATCGGCCGGTTGTAGAGGTCTTCGATGTGTACGTCCATGGCCTGGTCGAGCAGCGAATCGGCCGTGTGCAGCGAATCGGAGAGCTGGCACCACGCTTCGGGCACGCCGTAATAGGCGATCAGCTCGGCCTTGCGTTTTTCGGGGTCTTTGTGTCCGTCGATTTTGCTGCGCAGGAACCGTTTGATGTTCTCGATCGAAACGTTCATGCCCGAACCGTTTCGGTATCCGTTCAGGTATTGCGTGTCGGGAGCGCCGTGGTGGTGGCACAGGGCGACATCGACGCCTTTGCGGGCCATCTTCTCCAGCAGGTAGGGCTTCATGGGCCAGCGGCTTTCGAAATCATAGAAACGCACGGTGCTGCCGGTGCGGAAAAGTGCGGGCAGCTGTTCGCGCAGCGCGATCTGCTCCCCGGCCCAGGCTTCGGGAGCCTCGGAGTTGTAGCCGTGGCCGCGGAAAACGAACAGGTTGTCCAGCTCGTTCTGTTCGGCATGGGCCTTCACTACCTTGCGCAGGTAGGCACGCAGCAGTTCGTCGGAATCCGCGCCTTCGCGTTTGGGCGGCTTGATGCGGGCCGAGTAGATCGGCGACGCGATGTGCTGGCGCGATTCGGGCGAGAGCGAATAGTAGAAATAGAGCGGTTCGTCGGCGTCGCGGCGCAGGAACTCGAATTGCAGTTCCGGATCGTCGTAATAGCGGTCGGAGGGGACCGACGACTGAATCATCGGGAAATTGTCCTCGTCCATTTTGAACGCCGTGGTCAAGTGCTGGGCATTGCGCACCATGGCGATCGGAATGTCGCCCACGAAGACCACGCCTTCGAGCGGCGAGCGTTTGGCGGTTTTGCGCATCAGCGCGATGAGTTGTTCGCGCACCTGCTCGGGGGTCTGCCAGTTGTCGCGGAGAATGTAGGTCGAGAGTCCGTCGGCCTCCAGGACATCGCGGTAGGCATGAATCTGGGGCGCCGTTTTGTCGTAGGTCGCCTGATCGACGACGATTGCGAACGCCGTCGGCTGTTTGCTGCGGGGCTTTTCGACTGCGACTTTGGCTTGCAGGATGAATGGCAGCAGCAGGACGATTGCCAATAAATATCTTTTCATAGCTTTCATTACGGATTATTTCTTGGATTCTACGCGGTTAATCATGCGCTGCACCTCTTTGGCCAGTTCCGGTGAACAGTTGCCGCGGGCGAGCAGTTTGCGTCCGGCATCGGCGATTTCATGGCGCCGCACCGAGAGGTTGAACCACGCCAGCGCCTCGGCCATCCGCACACGCAGAATCTCGGGAACCTGCTCGTCGCCCAGCAGGGTGAGGTATTCCGTGACGTGCTGGTGATAGGGGCGGTTCTTTAGGAAACTGATGCGGGCCTGCCGCCAGCGGGGCTTGCCCTGGGGGTCGAGAATCTCCCGCGTCGAGGACTCGCCGGGCGAGAGCTCGTTGCGCTCGATGAGTTTGTCGAGCAGCTCCTGTTTCTCCTCCCGGGCATGGTAGAAATTCTTGTCGGCGAAATAGGTCTCGATTGCCTTTTCGACTTGCTGTTTGTCGAAGCAGCGGATCGCCTCGCTGATGTTGAAAACGATGCGGGCGGCATTGCGGTCCCTGACATATACGTCGATGAGCACGGAGATGAACGCCTCGTCGCCGATACGTCCCATGCGTGTGACGGCGATACGGCGCAGGAACTCGAAGCGGTCGTAGGCGGCCAGCATCAGCGCCTGCTTGTATTCGGGGCCGTTGAGCGACTCGAGCAGCCGGAAGGCGTTGTAACGCACGACGCTGTAAGGCGACTCGGAGCACTTGTCGAGCAGGATGGCGGGCAGCTGCGGGTAGTCGTTTTCCCAAAGCCGGATCATCGCCAGGTTCTGGATGTCGGGTATGGCATTGTCGAGTTGTCCGAGCCAGAAGCCGTTGTTGCGCTTCAGCGCCATCGAATTGATGTCGAGTTCGGGATGGGCGGCCTTGAAGCGGTAGGTCGGGTCGCCGATCACGTGCGACTCGAGGATGTGGATGTTCTTGGCCCAGGCGCCGATGCGCAGCCCTTCGCCCAGCAGTCCCAGCAGGTCGAAAGCCGACTTGTCCTGAAGCACGTTGACGCTGTTGGCGAACGTCGTGACGCAGCGTCCCGGAGCCATGATGTAGTGTCCTGCGATGAAATCGTCCTCGCGGTAGTCGCCGTTGTAGCAGGCGTCGAAGACCACGAAGCGGGCATTCGGGGCGATGGCTTCGACCTCTTCGAGGATGATGCCCGTGCGCAGGTCGGCGATCGAGTCGAGACGGAGCATTTCGGGCTCCTCGGCCCGGTTGTACCACGTGGAATCGAGTCCTTTCTCCGCGGCGCGTTTGGCGGCCGATTCCCGGCCGCTGCCGGGACGGCGGGGCAGTTCGCGCAGGCTGCGCTGCATCTCGGCGGCGGCATCTTCGGCCGATTCCACATAGGGCGTCCCCGAAAGGTACTGCCGGTGGGGCATTCCGTGTTCGTGGAAGACCATCATGTCCACGTCGTCGCGGCGGACCTCGCGGATGAGCGACTCCTTGACGAAGGGCTGCATCGAGTAACGCAGGAATTTGGCGTTGTGGGTGCGGCTGAACACGTCGCCGAACTGCTCGTCGAGCAGCTGCTGTTCATCGCGCCAGGCGATGAGCGAATTGGAGTAGGAGCCGTGGCCCGTGTAGGAGACGAACTGGTCGAAAGGCGTCGCGTCGCGGTGTTCGGCCACGGCTTTCTCCAGGTAACGGGCAATCTGTTTGTAGGGATCGCCGTAGGCTTTCTGCGCCTTGATGCGGCCCGAATAGATGTCGCAGGAGATGTACTGCGGCGAATCGGGCGACATTTCGTAATAATGAAACAGTCCCTGCGAGGGAGTGCCCTGCGGGACGAACTGCAAATCGAAATCGTCGTAAAAGCGGTCCGAAGGAACCGAGGTTTCGTGGAGCGGGTGGTCGCGTTCGTCCATTTTGAAGGCCGAGGTGAGGTGCTGCGCCTTGGTGATCATGGCGATGGGCACGTCGCCGATGAATACGCATCCCTCCAAAGCGTTTTCCGCATAAAGTTTGCGCAGGACGTCACGCACCTGTTCGGGCGTCGTCCAGTCGTGCGAAACGATGTAAACGGGCAGTCCTTCGGCTTCGAGCGTCTGTTTGTAGGCTGTCATTTGGGGCCGGCATTCCCGGGCGGTTCGGGAGTCGGTGATCACGGCGAAGGAACTCGATCCCTGTATGGAGGGGTTTTCGAACGTCTGCGATCGTCCCGGCGCGGCCGAAAGCAGCAGAACTCCGGCCAGCAGGACAAAAAACGGTTTTCTATAATTCATATGGAGCAGTTATTTGAAACCCTCCGGGGAGGATATGTGTCGTCCTCTCCGGAGGGTTCCAGTTTTAAAACATCAGTCCGATTTTAAAATTGGCGTAAAAGCGGCGGTCGAACAGGTCGCGGTGGTCGTCGGCACGCACATAGTCGCCCGAGGCTGCGGCAAAGACCGAACCGCGGCCCTTGAACAGCCGGGCGAACGAATAGGTGATTTCACCGCCGAACGCAGCGTATCCCGACCCGAGGTAGTAATAGTCGCGGAGCGTGAAATCGGTGTAGCATTTCGTGTCGGCCTTGTAGCCGTTGTAGTCGATGTCGCTGCTGTTGTTCATCTTGTAGGAGGCGCGTATTCCGACGAGCAGCGAGTGCTTTTCGTTGAAGATGAAATTCTTGCGTCCGAAGATGCCGATCTTGCAGTTTTCGATGTCCTGGGTGCTGCGCGGGAAATAGTAGATGTCGCTGAGCTTCTCGGTGGAGAATTCGACGCCGGCAGTCCAGTTGTAGGAATCGCCGCGGGTGGTGCGCATATACTGCAAACGCCCCTCGAAACCGGCCTTCGAGCTGTTCGAACGGACGGATTTCGATTTTATGATCCACTTGGCGACCTCGAAGGAGTTGTCCCACTCCTGTACATACTGGATGCCGTCGATGCTGCGGTCGCCGTAAGCGGCATTCAGGAAGAACGTATTCTCCTTCGAAGGCTTGTAGACGGCGTTCAAGCCGATCGACCAGCGTTCGTCCCGGGTCGTGCCGACCATTTTGGGCGTCGTGTAGCTGTTGGTGACATCCTCTATTTCCCGGGTGTACTTGCCCGATACGAGCAGGCGCAGTTTTTGGGTCGTGAACGAGTACTGGCCGCCGACGCCCATGCAGTTGGCGTTGTAGATGCGCTGGTTGTCATCCGTGCTGCTGGAGATGGAGGCATCGACGTAGAATCCCGGGAAGTTGAAAATATAGACCGGGTTGGTGCTCATCGAGATTTTATTCGAGGCGGTTCCGTCTTCGCGCCGGGAGTAATACTGGTAGTTAGCGCCGATGGCGTGCTTGCCCAGCGTGACGGTCACACCCGGTTTGATCTCGAATTTCGAAAGGCTGACCAGCGGACGCGGGTCGTGCTGTTTGGCGCCCTGGCCGTTCTGATAAGTGGCTTCGATTCCGAAGATCAGGCGGTCCCACAATTTGGGCGCCGCAGCCTTCACGGTCATGTCGTAGAGCTGGTTGATCCATTTGCTTTTGTAGGTGTCGGCGATGAAGAAGGGCGTGCCGCGCAGCGGGTCGATCAGCGAGGCGTTGTACTCGGCATCGCGCAGCTGGTCGCGCGAATATTCGAAACTACCCCAGATGAAAGCGCCCTTGAGGGCCTTCATCGTGCCGCCGCCGTCGGTGAAGAAGCGGTACCCGGTGTTGTGTTCCCCCTCCTGCGCCCGTTTGAACGAACCTTTCTCAATATCGTATCCCAGTCCGACCTGGCTGTAGTAGTCCATCTGGTCGAGCTGGATGCCCGACGCGTTGTCCGAGTAGCTGAACTGGAGACTCTCGCTTTTCAGCCGTTCGACGGAGGCCTCGGTATTGATCCGCTGCGCCGAGGTGCAGAGCGGCGCAAGGGCCGCAGCCACGAGGCATCCCGTCAGTTTGATGTAGCTATATTTTATCATAACTCATTCGATTTAGGGGGATTATTATTTCAGGGACCAGTTCCAGGCGGGCATCTTTTCGCCGTTGCGGCGGAACTGCGGGACCTGCGTTTCGAAATCTTCCGTCGAGTTGTTCGTGTCCTGGTAGATCGGGGTGCCGTCGGGCCGTTGGCCGATCACTTTGCGGCACACGCTCTTGCCGACGTAAATTTCCTCCGTCGAAGCCGCTCCGGCGTCCACGAATCCGGGAATACGCTTCATGTTGAGGCTGTTCGATGTCGGGAGCATCTCCACGCCGTCGATCAGCTGTTCGGCCGGAATGCGGACGTACTCCTGCGTTTTGCCCACCTGTCTCTGGGTCGTCTCTCCCACCACGCCCGTATTGATGGTCGGGAATTCGAGGTGCTTGCCGGGCTGGTAGATGCAGAGTCCCGGACCGCTGACGGTGTTCAGCCACTGCATGGTCACGATGTATCCCGACCAGAAAACGTACTCGAGATCAGGAACGTCCGGGTTGACACGCTGCGGATTGCCGGCCCACGTTTCGAATTCGGACAGCGAAGTGTCGATCAGTCCGCCGTATTTGCTGTGGTCGGCATGGTTCGCGGCCTCCTGGGTGATGATGAACGATTCGCCCGGCTTGAGCGGGTAGTCGGTTCCGTTACCCGGCAGCTGCCAGACCGTCACGGCATAGACGTAGTTGTTCAGTCCGTCCTCGGCGGGCCATTCTGGGAGCGTCGCCGTTGCGAATTCGGGCACGAGACGCGCGAAACAGAGGTGGTCGAGGTAATAGGTCTCGTCGCCGTTGTTGTAGATTTCGTAGAACTGGTCGCGGAAATAGGTCGCCTGCGTCTCGGGATTGGTGCTTCCGCAGTAGAAGATCTGGCTGAAGCAGAGCGGGCCCACCATGGCGGGACGGATGGCGATCGAGAAGTCGTTCGACGCCTCGGCCTGTTCCGGCGTGATGTCTTTGGTGATGGCTTTGTTCTGCACCGATCCGTTCAGGTAATAGGTATTGCCTTCGGATTCAGATTCGCCGAATACCGAGATCGTGTAGTTGCCCGGTGCGACCTCGGTTTGTGCGATGCCGTTCTCGTCGGTCAGCGTTTCGATGACGGCGTCCTCCTCGAAATTGGTGAAACGGACGGTGAGCCCATCCACCGGGAAATCCGTGTTGATGGTACCGTTGCCGTCGGCATCCACAAAGCCGGTCACGGCCTTGACCTTGAAGGAGACGTTCAACGGATTCACAACATCGGCCTGGCTGGCGGAGTCCATCATCTCGATGCACGAACAGAGCCCTGCAGCGGCCGTCAGTATGGCTATATATGTCTTTTTCATGGTTGTACTTGCGTTGTAGGGTTATCGAATCTTGACAGACAGCGCAGCTCCGAAAAAGAAGGTCTTTGCGTTGCGCCGGGTGTACTTGCCCGGATAGACTTTGCTCTCCCAGATCGGCGTGCTGCGGAACATATTGTTGGCGAAGAACGAAATGCGCATGAAATTGCGGATTTCCTTGGTCAGATTGATGTTGATACAGAGTATCGGGGGCATCGAACCTTCGGGAATCAGCCGGCGTGCGTCGAGGCGCCCGCGCATGTCGAGGGCCTGGAACTCCTCTTCCCCGATGCGCGAAGCGTCGAAATCATACACCTGACCGTCCAGGCGCGAGATGTATTTCACAGGGATCGAGTCGTTGCCGTAGGTGGTGTACTCACGCTCCTTCCATTTGACGCTGGCTGTCAGCGTGACGACGAAACCGATTCGCGGAATGTTGTGCGTGATACGCAGGTTGGTCGTCGTTGACGACGAATGCTCCGCCTTGTTGCCCGGTTCGAAGACGCCCATGTGGGGATAGGAACCGGCTACGCTGCTGCCTGTCGTATGGTTCGTGAACGTGTAGTAGTTCTTCCACGATTTGTACTGCGTCCAGCTTCCGTTCAGTCCGAACGAGGTGCGGATGGAGTTGATACGTCCGAAATCGATGTCGAACTCGACGCCCCGGCTGTTATAGGCAAAGTAGTTGGTCGGGATCGAATACTGGAGCAGGATTTTGTCTGACGACTTGAGCGACAACTCGGGCATATCGGTCTCATTGGCCGGTTTGGCCGCCGAATACTGATTGTAGTCCACGCATTTGAAGGTGTCGAACGTTGCGCTGGTCATGTAGCCGTTGCGGGTCTTGTCCTCGTAATAGGTGACTGAACCGCGCACCTGCCCGATCTTGAAATCGACGCCGACCTCCCATTTGGTGGTTTTCGCCAGTTCGAGATCCGGATTCTCCGCCGAATAGACGTGCGTCGTGGCGATCTGGAATTTCTGGGCGTCGCTGAAGCCGCTCGCCGTGGTGTTGTCGAAGTTCAGGATGTCGAAATAAGCGTTGTCGGGATAGAGATAACCCAGCGAGGGGGCTTTGTACGTGATGCCGTAGCCGCCGCGGACGCTCAGTTTCTCGGGAATCAGGTCGTAGGAGGCGTTGATACGGGGTGCGACGCCTCCGTCCATGTTGTAAATATGGTCATAGCGGACGCCGGCGACGATTTCCAGCTTGCGGCGCAGGATGTCCATCGAGAAATACTCCTCGGCGAAGAGGCTGAACTGGTGCATGAACGGCACGTCGCTGAAAGCGCGTTCGCGCTGGGTGGTGAAGTTGGTGTTGACCGAGCGGCGCGGCGGAGTCTCCGGATCGAAGCCCTTGCCTTCGCCCAGGTTGCCCGTGGCGCGGTACTCGCCGCCGATGATCAGCCGGTGGTGAGTGCGTCCCAGGTCGCCGGCGAAATTGGCCGACAGCTGCGCGAAGGTGTTGAGCTCCTTGCCGTACAGGTTGTATATGGCCGTATAGTCCGACGGCAGGCGCCAGGCTTTGCCGTTCTTGTCGGCATCGGGGATGTTCGTGATTTTCGTACCGTCGGCCAGGTAAATATCCTGTCCGGGCATGCTCGAAAGAATGGCTCCGTCGGTTTTCGAGGTGGAGTAGGTCCAGTCGGAGTTGGTGGCGAACTCCTCCCGGTACGTTTTTTTGTTCGTATAGTTCGCCGAGACGGTGTATTTGAGGTTTTTGAGCCAGTTCTTGTTGAAATTGAACGACCCGTTGGTGTTGAAGCGCAGGCCCAGGTCGCGCTGGGTCATCAGGTCCAGATCCCTCGCGTCGTCGGGATTCGGTTCGGCCTTGTCCTTGGTGTAGAACAGGTTGAACGAGGTGTTGGTGGACCATTTGCCGACGGTGTTCGAGTAGCTTACGCGTCCCGTCACACGGTTGTAGGTGTCGTATCCTTCGGTCGGATCGTATTGGGCGAAGGTGTAGTCTACGCCGTAGTTGAGCACGCCGGCTTTACGGCCGAGGCCCACGCCGTGCGATACGGAAGCCATGTAGACATTGGGATTGACATCCAGCTGGATCGACAGCGGCGTGCGTCCCGCCTTGCTGTTGACGATGACGGCGCCCGAAGCGATGTCGCCGTACTGGGCCGAGGCAATACCCCGGATCACCTCTACCGATTCGATGTTGTTGGTGGTGATGGTTCGCATGTCGACGCCCGAGTTGGGGGTCGATATGCTGGGCCCTGCGCCGGCTCCCAACGCCAGCGACAGGATCTGCATGTTGGCGTTGTTCGAAAGGGGAGCGCCGTCCATGATGATGGCCGTGCCGAAGCTCTGGCCGTTGCGGACGGAGAATGTGCTGACTTTCTTGAGGGCGATCTCTTCGGCCGTGCGTGTGCTGGCGCCCGGAAGGAGCGACATGATGTCGGCCAGCGATGTGGCCTGAATGTGCTCCATGGCCGATTTGGAAATCTTCGAAGCGGTTGCCGCACCGGTCTTTTTCGACTCGGCCGACACCACGATGTTTTCCAGATAGAACGAGGTGGCCTTTAGGGTGAATTTGAGCGAGTCCCGTGCGGGAAGCTGGATGGTCTGAGACAGCGGCTCGTAACCCAGGGAGCTGATCTCGACCTTGTATTTCCCCGGATTGGAGAGTTGGATTTCGAACCGGCCTTTGACGTCGGTGGTCGTTGCTACGCCGATTTCGGGCAGGGAGACAACGGCGTAGGCCAGCGGAGTGATCTTAGAATTTCCCCCCCCCCTCAGTTTCCGAGGCTTGGACCGTGCCGCTGAACGAGATCTTACCTTTGCCCTGCGCCCACACGGAGGTGGCACCGTAAAGCAGCAGCATACTCGTTAACACACTTAATTTGGCGAAAAAAACCTTCATAAGCAGAATGTTTTGGGTTAATAAATGATTCTTAAATCTTCCGGATGCAAAATCTTAGCAATAGAACGGATTGTATGCAGACTCCGGAGGGGCAAGAATTTTGCGATTTTCGCGATGCCAATATAATGAATTTTTTTTAATAACTGCCCGAATGGACTATTTTTACCAACAAATAGGTATGTTTGAGAGCGTCATATGGCACATTTTTTCGCACTCTTTTTATAATGAATAAATTTTCCCACTATTTTGCAATGCTCCTTTTTCTGCTCAGGGCGGGGTAGATTATGATACCGCTGGTGTGTCTATTTGCAGGAGTAGCCGATGGGAGAGAGTCGACGGACTTTACAGTGCCATGTTCGATCATGTTTTTTGATGCTGAATAACTTCAATTTGTCCTCGGACGAAAGAACTCGACAATTGTACGTTGCCATGACAATGGGCTCCATGGGTTAGAATGCCGCCCTTTTTAGCAAATTTGTCAAATCCGTATTTTTTTCGTATCTTGCAATTAGTTATTTGAAATGCGGTATTTGAGCGCAAAAAGCTGAAAATAAACCGTTACCTTCTCGTTACCTATTCTCCTATATGAAAGTTGTAACGACCCGATAAATCGAATCATTACAGCTTTTTAATCCCGTTCCTGCGAGGCCGGGCTTCTAATTATACAGAGCGTATGTTTATTTTATCTCGAATTGTGCGATTGCACGGACCGAACCCTCGACAGTAGACTGGCTGGAGAGCGAAACAGTCGCCATAGCCGCCTCCACAGCGTCGTAATAATTGATTTTCTTGGCTCGCGCACTACCCGTCAGCGTGGAACTCCAATAGGCAATACCCAGCATCTCCTGATAGCCGCCCTTATTGATAAGTTCGCCTTGCATATCGAAAAGAGTTGACAACTCGTCTCTTGCAGGCAGATACCAACCGTCGCCCAAAGCCAGCGCTGCGGCAAAAGCAGGATAATCGGCAGAATTTCCCCGAACGGCCTCCGTATTCGCCTTACCGTCCGAAATCGAATTCAGCGCAGCAGCAGAGGGGCCCCAACTATACCAATAATACGTACCGATCTCGTCGGACACCTCCGTACCATTCACCGAGCAGTCCTTCAGCGCAGCAATCTTACCGGATTGCCCGTCCTGTGCGGCCTCAAAGACGATGCCTTTAACATCACCGCCGACAGCGCCGTTAGGATAGATGTCGCCCACTTTATAAACATGCGGAGCAACGGTTCTGACCGTAACGTTTGCAATTCGCGTTATGCTTCCGGCATCAACAGAAAGGCCGTCGGCAATGGTGCGCGTTCTGGACCAAACAGGTTTGGGATTCGTTGAAGACATGACATCCAGCGCCAGATAGCCATAAGATTGGGCAGGAACGACAAAATAGAACGTGTTAGGCTCCCCACCCTTCACTTTATAGTTACCGAGTTCGCGCGAAATCGACTTACCGGCATTCGCCCCGATACGGAACGACGGCTCACCGTTGACGAACCTCACTTCACCGCTACCGGTAAGATTCGCCGTCGAATTGAGCGTAATCGAACCCAACGCAGCATCAGCATCGGTAGTCAGCGTAACGGCCATAATACCGCACAGGTTCTTAAAGGCGAACCTGACATTCGAAAGGTTGCCGTCCTCCACCGCCGCATAAGCAGCCATCGGAGCCGCACCCTCGGCGATATTGTTCGAAGGCCGGTTTATATTGTTATTCTGCACCGAGTTCAGCGTAATCTGCTTCGAGGCGCTCGAAGAACCGTTGTACAAAGCATAGAATTGAGTACCGTGGACACCCTCTTCGTTACCCACAACTTCGAAAACCGCATTCGGAGTATCCGCTCCGGATTTCAGACGGTACAGCAGCAGCCTCTCCGGCTCCTGCTCGCTCCAGACGGTAATACAATCGCCCGAAGACCAAAACGTTTTAACCTCTTTACCCGCACCGAACTCAACGTCTTCGAGATACGCGCGCGTCGCAGGCAGGCTTGCCGAGATCTCGGCAAGCGTGACGAAATCGTTATTTCCGGCCGGAGCGGGATTCATTTCAGCGACATTATCCGAGCAGGCGGACATCACCAATGCCGAACCTGCAATCATCCAAAGTTTTTTCATAATTTTACCGTAAATTTGGAATTAGACAATGTTATTCCCACTCGCCGTCTCCGGAATTATCCGTCATACCCCATCCTCCGGAAGCAGACTCTCCGGTCTCGGTCGACACGGCAAATCCCGCCTCGACCTTTACATCGACAATCTCAATTTCGGGGACCTGATATTCCCCCCCCTCTTTTCTGTAAGGTTCTCATAAGCAAATAATTATTCAAATAATAAAACAAGTGAAAAATATTTTCAGTCAAATAACATTCAACTTTCAGCGTATCGCATACAAAAACACCGCAAAATTAAATATTAAAATTATTTTTTGCAAATCAAACATATGCATCCATATCAGATATTTACATCTTTTTCAGATACAGGCGGCCAATCTGCAAATCGAATGCCATCCGGCTGGTTCATCAGACAATAAAAAAGACTCCCGGACAATTCCGCCGGAAAGCGAAAACGCCTGCACCTTCATGTAAAGCGACGAAGAAAAACGAAAGCGGAGACCGTGACGGCGAAAACAGCGTCAGACGATCTTTTCGACAGTGATGTCCGGATTTGCGCGCAGCAGGTCGATATACCCCTCCTCGCTGGCCTGCCCCTTGGCCCGGATGACGATCGTGGCGCGGTGCACCACTCCGTCGGAAGTGCGCTGGGTCTCGACTTCGTAGGAGATCACCGAATAGTCCTTGCTTTCGAGGCGCTCGAACATCGCGTCGACGAACTCCTTCTTCGAGGCCGAGAAGACGATCATCGTCCGGCGCCGCCCCAGTCCGCCGAAAACCAGCGTCAGCACCTCCAGTCCGAACAGCGTCAGCGCGGTGGCCGCTCCGGCTACGATATACATATGCGCCCCCGCCGCCAGGCCGATGCCCGCCGTGGCCCAGAGGCTCGCCGCGGTGGTCA
>OGOX01001479.1_pt1 | contig 15017 bp, 9 predicted proteins | sample 1552761 | NCBI WGS metagenome assembly OGOX01 (sample SAMEA2580212, study PRJEB22360) | human gut metagenome | biome: human gut; feature: human-associated habitat; material: faeces | place: Denmark | collected 2008/2010
AATTGTGGAAGTCGTGAGACTTCCCTTTTTTTCATCTTAACGTTTACTATCCTTCATTGTTTGAATGTGCAAGATATTTTGTAAAATAGTACAGGATGGCTATGAAGAATAAGTAAACCTAAAAAGCCTTCTTCGTGAGAAGAGGCTTTTTTGTTTTTGGAACTTTTTGAATAAATAATTGGTTAAAAAAACAGGAGGACAAACTCATGCTGAGTGCCCTCCTGTTTTTTATTCTATATAATTATATCGGATTAATCCAATACGATAGGCTTATATTTAGGAACCAGTGCTTTCATAATAACCCAACCGATCAGGTAAGCTACTGCGCATACACAGAAGATGATGAAGTATCCCGCAGGTTTACCGGAGAAGCCCATAAATTCCATGGCAGGGCGTACGAACTGTGCACCTTGTTCCAGTAAATCATGAGTCATTTCCACTTCTTTTCCATCTACCATTGTACTTCCTGATGAATATACGAACAAGTTACCTGCTACTTTCTGAAGAATCATTGAACCGAAACCACCGGCCATACCACCGATACCAGTGATACTTGCAATGGCTGCTCTCGGGAACATGTCACTTACGGTAGAGAAAATGTTGGCAGACCAAGACTGGTGAGCTGCACCACCGATACCGATCATGATAACCGGTAACCACGGAGAGATAGTACCCAGAGGCTGTGCCAGCAATACTACCAGCGGGAAGAATGCAAATATCAACATGGCACGCATACGTGCTGCATACGGATTCAAACCGGTTCTGTTGATAATGATAGTAGGCAGTTTACCACCATAAATAGAAAGCATCGTGATGGCATACAGAGTAAAGATCAATGCGATACCCAATCCTTCGGAAGTCTTGATACCGAATTGCGTATTCAGATAAGAAGGAGTCCAGAACAGGAAGAACCACCAAACACCATCGGTCATAAATTTACCGAAAGCAAATGCCCAAGTCTGTTTGTAGCTGAAGCATTGCCAGAATTTCATCTTCTTCTCGTCTTTTTCTTCTACGACAGGAGCAGCACCTTCTTCGTGCTTGTCTTGCTCAATGTAATCAAGCTCAGCCTTATTTACATGCTTGCTTTCAGAAGGTTTAGAGTACATGAATACCCAGAAGCCCATCCAGATAAATCCAAGACCACCAATTACGATGAAAGCCATTTCCCAACCCCATGCTTTAGCCAGCAAAGGAATTGTCAACGGAGCAACCAGAGCACCGATAGAAGCACCGGCATTAAAGATTGAAGTAGCATACGCGCGGTCTTTCTTAGGGAAATACTCGGCAGTTACTTTGATAGCGGCAGGGAAGTTACCAGCCTCACCAAGTGCCAGTACACAACGGGCTGCCAGGAAGCAGTACATACTAATAGTAGCAATGGTTACTACCACATCACCTGTGGCACCCATTAATTCGGCTGCACTATGCAGACCTACGAAATGCTCGGTTACGATACCACAAAGAGCGTGGAGACAAGCACCTGCCGACCATACACCGATAGCCCAAAGGAAACCTTTCTTTGTACCCATCCAGTCGATAAAGCGACCGGCGAACAACATGCAGACTGCATAAACAATAGAGAAAACAGAAGTGATTGTTCCGTAGTGTGATTCATCCCAATGGAATTCGGGTTTGATAAATTCATCCCACGTCAATGACAGCACCTGGCGGTCAAGGTAGTTTACTGTTGTCGCAAAAAATAGCATGGCGCAGATGGTCCACCTGTAGTTGGTCATCTTTCCCACTGCATTTTGATTTAAACTCATGATACGTTGATTTAAAATTATTAATTCTTATTTCTGGGGCCAAAAATACACATTATTTGATGTATATCAATACTTTTTTCGTCTAATTTCCTGCAATTTTTGTTCGAAATGCAAATAAATGGCAAAAAAACTCGTTATCGTGCACGAAAACACTCGTTCTCGCACACGAAATACTAAGTTTATAGAAGGTGAAAATAAATAATGCACCTTTTCAGTCGAAAAGTACACAACGCTTTAGGTGAGAACCGCTATCTTTGTCACATTACTTAATATAATCTATATACCTAAAAACAAGAACAGAATGATGAACAATCTGCTTTGTAAAACTTTTGTGATGGGAGCGCTGATTTGCTCCACTCAGTTGTCTGCTCAGAAAGTAAGCGATAAGCAACCGTGGTCGGTACGTATGGTAGAATCGGAGATGATTCGTTGCCCGGAATCCTGGCAACTGGATTTCCAGCCGAAACTGAAATGGGATTATTGTCATGGGCTGGAATTACAAGCCATGCTGGATGTGTATGATACGTATGGAGATCAGAAGATGTTTGACTATGCACTAGCTTATGCGGACACCATGATACACAAGGATGGAAGTATTGAGACTTATAAACTGAATGAATACAATATCGACCGCTTGAATTCAGGTAAATTCCTGTTCCGCATCTACGAACAGACGAAAGATGAAAAATATAAGAAGGCTATTGATTTGTTGCGTAGTCAGCTTGACACCCATCCGCGTAATGAGGACGGCGGTTTCTGGCATAAGAAAGTATATCCGAACCAGATGTGGTTGGATGGTCTTTATATGGGGGCACCTTTCTATGCTGAATATGCTTTCCGCAATAATCGTGTACAGGATTATAAAGATATTGTGAACCAATTTATTACAGTGGCACGCCATACGTATGATCCGAAGAATGGACTTTATCGCCATGCCTGTGATGTCAGTCGTAAGGAACGTTGGGCAGATCCCGTTACCGGACAGTCACAGCATAGCTGGGGACGTGCGATGGGATGGTATGCAATGGCATTTGTAGATGCACTGGACTTTATTCCGAAACATGAGGCAGGACGTGATTCCATGCTCGTTATCCTTAATAATATTGCCGCACAGGTGAAGCGCATACAAGATCCGAAGACCGGATTATGGTATCAGGTGCTGGATAAGAGTGGTGAGAAAGGAAATTATGTAGAGTCTTCCTGTTCTACTATGTTTGTCTATGCTTTGTTCAAAGCTGTTCGTAAGGGATATATTGATAAATCATATCTGAAAGTGGCTCTCAAAGGATACCAAGGTATTCTTGATAACTTCATAGAAGTAGATAAAGACGGTGTGGTGACTATTACCAGAGCCTGTGCAGTTGCCGGCCTGGGTGGCAAAAACTACCGTATGGGAGATTACACCTATTATATAAATGAAACAATTCGCAGCAACGACCCCAAGGCAGTAGGTCCGTTTATCATGGCAAGTCTGGAATGGGAGCGTCTGCAACAAGTAAAGGAAATCGTTAATCAGAAATAAGACAATGAAACGGCTAACTTATTATTTATGCGGCATACTTCTTCTCCTGGTGGGGATCATGCCGCTATCGGCACAGTCTCAATATAAAGATACGCTTGTGGTTGCCCGTGATGGTTCGGGAGACTATCGCACGTTGACGGAAGCTATGGAAGGCATTCGTGCTTTTATGGATTACAAGGTTACAGTGCTGATAAAGAATGGAACATATAAGGAGAAAGCGATAATTCCTTCTTGGGTGCAAAATGTGGATTTCATCGGTGAAAGTGTGGAAAATACGATTATCACGTATGATGACCATGCCAACATTAATAAGATGGGTACTTTCCGTACCTATACTGTAAAAGTGCAGGGAAACAATATTACCTTCAAAAACCTCACCATAGAAAATAATGCTGCCAGACTGGGACAAGCGGTTGCCCTTCACACGGAAGGGGATAAACTGGTATTTATCAACTGCCGTTTGCTGGGAAATCAGGATACCATTTATACAGGTGCCGCAGGTACACGCCTTTATTTCGTAGATTGCTACATTGAGGGAACTACCGACTTTATTTTCGGTCCTTCTACCGCTTTGTTTGAGAACTGCGAAATCCGTAGCAAAACAAATTCATACGTGACGGCAGCTTCTACGCCCGAAGACATTGCGGTGGGCTATGTTTTTAAAAATTGCAAACTGACGGCCAATCCGGGTGTGGACAAGGTTTATCTGGGGCGTCCCTGGCGTCCGTATGCTGCCACCGTATTTATCAATTGTGAAATGGGTAAGCATATTCGTCCCGAAGGATGGCATAACTGGGGAAAAGAGGAAAATGAGAAGACAGCCCGCTATGCTGAGTACAATAGTACAGGAGAAGGTGCTGCGGCAGCCGGTCGGGTAAAATGGGCGAAACAGCTGACCAAGAAAGAAGCAGCCCAATACGATGATCTGAATTACATCTATCGGATGTGTAGTGACTGGAAACCTGAAAATTAATAACTTAGCTTCCTGTCTACAAAGAGCCAACTTCCTGCTTACAAGGAGTTAACTTCTTGTCGACAGGAAGTTAACTTTTTGTAAGCAAGAAGTTAACTCCTTGCAGACAAGGTATTAGCGCTTTAGAAAATCCGCTCTCATGGGGCTGAAACAATCTATCAGAATACCAGCTTCCAGACATACGCACCCATGTTCCGCATCCGGTTCAATGTAGACGCCGTCTCCGGTTTCTACAATTTGTTTTTCACCGTTCACGGTAAACTCAAATTTACCGCTTGCCACATAGGTGGTTTGTGTATGGTAGTGGGTGTGTGGTGTACCGATGGCACCTTGCTCGAATTTTACTTTAACCAGCATCACTTGCCCGTCGTAGCCCATTATTTGGCGTACTACTCCTTCGCCTGCCGGTTCCCATGCGATTTCTTTTTCAAGAATGAAAGTGTTACTTCTTGTCTTTTTCATTTTGTTGCCAGATTAGTTGTTTTGCCGGCAAATATACGATTAATATTAATTTTTCTACCGATTGCGACTTTTTTTACACTTCAGATCCTTTGTTTTTGGGTAATATTGCACCGGAAAATAATAATACTATTTATATTTTGATGAATTATGAAACACAAGTTGACATTATTGCTGGGGTTGTTTTTCCTGCTCTCGGCTTTCAAGGCTGACAAGCCTGTGATTACGATTTTCATGATTGGAGACTCCACTATGGCCAATAAGTCATTGACAGGTGGAAACCCCGAACGTGGCTGGGGACAGATGTTGCCCGGCTATCTTTCCGAGGAAATCCGTGTAGACAATCATGCTGTGAATGGACGTAGTTCCAAGAGTTTTATTGACGAGGGACGGTGGGAAAAGGTAATCTCACAGGTGAAGAAAGGGGACTATGTATTTATTCAGTTCGGACATAACGATGAGAAGTCCGATCCGAAACGGTATACGGCTCCGGGAAGTACTTTTGATGAGAACCTGAAACGTTTTGTAAACGAAACCCGTGCCAAAGGTGGTATTCCTGTTTTGTTTAACTCCATTGTACGCCGTAATTTTGGTACGGCAAATGGGAATGCAGTGGCTCAGGCTATCAGTCAGGATGATATACAGAAAGGAGTGAATCCGGATGCAAAGCGGGAGGCTTCGGAGCAACCTGCTGTTACTGAAGGTGACAAGCTAATTGATACACACGGTGCTTATCTGGATTCTCCGCGGAATGTAGCGAAAGAATTGGGTGTGGCTTTTGTGGATATGAATAAGATTACGCATGACCTTGTAGAGGGCATGGGGCCGGTAGACTCCCGAAAATTATTTATGTGGGTACCTGCCAATCAGGTTGCCGCGATGCCGAAGGGACGTGAAGATAACACTCATCTGAATGTTTATGGCGGGCGTGTTGTGGCTGGTTTGGCCATGGATGCCATTGCCAAGGAAGTACCGGAACTGGCTAAGTATGTTCGACACTATGATTTTGTAGTGGCGCAGGATGGTAGCGGAGATTTCTTTACCGTGCAGGAGGCTATTAATGCTGTTCCTGATTTCCGCAAGAATATCCGTACTACGATATTGGTGCGTAAAGGCGTGTATAAGGAGAAGATTGTGATACCGGAAAGTAAGATCAATATTTCTCTGATAGGTCAGGACGGGGCAGTGCTTTCGTATGATGATTATGCGCAGAAGAAAAACTGCTTTGGCGAAGAAAAAGGGACCTCCGGTTCGTCTTCCTGTTATATTTATGCTCCTGATTTTTATGCTGAGAATATTACGTTTGAGAACTCTTCCGGTCCGGTAGGGCAGGCAGTGGCCTGTTTCGTAAGTGCCGATCGTGCTTATTTCAAGAATTGCCGTTTCCTTGGTTCTCAGGATACACTTTATACGTATGGGAAAAATTGCCGTCAGTACTATGAAGATTGCTATATAGAAGGTACGGTCGACTTCATATTCGGCTGGTCTACGGCTGTCTTCAATCGTTGCCATATCCATAGTAAGAGCGGTGGGTATGTCACTGCACCTTCTACGGATCAGGGACAGAAGTATGGTTACGTATTTTATGATTGTCGCCTGACTGCGGATGACGGTGTACGGGATGTATCTCTTTCACGTCCTTGGCGTCCGTATGCGCAGGCTGTGTTTATCCGTTGTAATCTGGGCAAACATATCTCTCCTGCCGGCTGGAATAACTGGGGAAATAAAGAAGCGGAAAAGACAGCTTTCTATGCAGAATATGAAAGCACGGGTGAGGGTGCTAATCCCAAAGCGCGTGTTCCTTATTCCCATCAATTGAAGAATCTCAAAGGGTATGAGATGGAAACCGTACTTGCCGGAGATGACGGATGGAATCCGGTGAAAAATGGGGATGAACTGCTAAGTATAAAGCGCTGATTGATATTTGGATTTGATAAATAAACTTATAACAATTAGAACACAATGATGAAAAAGAATTTGTTTGTATTACTGCTCGCTCTGATACTTCCGCTTTCGTTTGTATGTGCGGAGAATTACCCGTATCGGAGTGATGTGCTTTGGGTTACCGTGCCCAATCATGCTGACTGGATTTATAAGACCGGAGAAAAGGCTACGGTTGAAGTTCAGTTCTATAAATATGGTATTCCGCGGGATGGAGTAACTGTATCTTATGAAATAGGCGGTGATATGATGCCGGCAGAAACTTCCGGTTCGGTTACGTTGAAGCAGGGAAAAGCGGTTATTCCTGTGGGAACCATGAAAGAACCCGGCTTTCGCGACTGCCGCTTGACAGCCACTGTGGATGGAAAAAGTTATAAGCATCATGTAAAGCTGGGTTTCTCACCGGAGAAGATTAAGCCTTATACGCAGATGCCGAAGGACTTTAAAGAGTTCTGGGAAAACAATAAAGCGGAGGCAGCCAAGTATCCGTTGACTTATACGAAGGAATTGGCAAAGGAATATTGCACCGACAAGGTGGATTGCTATCTTATTAAGCTGATGTTGAACAGTCGCGGACAGAGTATTTACGGCTACTTGTTCTATCCGAAGAATGCAACAAAAGGTTCTTGTCCGGTAGTTCTTTGCCCTCCGGGTGCCGGAATTAAAACAATCAAGGAGCCTTTACGTCACAAATATTATGCAGAACAAGGCTGTATTCGTTTTGAGATTGAGATACACGGATTGAATCCTACCTTGACAGAGGAGGCATTCAAGGAAATCAGCAACGCTTTTAACGGTAGAGAGAATGGCTATCTGAATAATGGACTTGATAACCGTGACAACTATTATATGAAACGAGTGTATCTGGGTTGTGTGCGTAGCATCGACCTCCTGACTTCCTTACCCGAATGGGATGGTAAGAATGTAATTGTCCAGGGCGGTAGCCAGGGAGGAGCTTTAGCTTTGATTACGACCGGTTTGGATCCTCGTGTAACAGCTTGTGTAGCCAATCACCCCGCTTTGAGTGATATGGCAGGGTATAAAGCAGGGCGTGCCGGAGGATATCCCCACTTTTTCCGTACCGAAGGGATGGATACGCCGGAGAAGTTAAAAACGATGGCATATTATGATGTAGTGAACTTTGCCCGTCTGATAAAGGTTCCTACTTATATTACCTGGGGATATAATGACGATGTGTGTCCGCCGACCACCAGCTATGCTGTTTATAATACGCTGGATTGTCCGAAGGAAGCATTGATCACCCCGATTAATGAGCACTGGACTTCCAATGATACGGAATACGGACAGTTGCAGTGGATATTGAAGCATCTGAAATAAATAAAATCTATCTTATTTCTCATCCCCCCGGATCTCTCTTCAATGAAAAGAGTGAATCCGGGGGGATTTTTTGTGATTTTACTGTGAGAAAATCCCCCTATCCCTTTGTCTGCGGTGTTTTGAGTGGTATAGAGCGATTTTTCCACCGATTCAAGCATATTTTTCACCTGAGAGAGATAGATTATCTGCTATTTTGCAAGTGCAAGGCAGACATAAATGCTTTGTAGTGAATTCAGAATTTGTTTAATCAATAAATCATTTACTTATGAATTACAGGAAAAAGGTCGTGTTAATGCTCGGGGTTTTGTCCTACCTCAATTTGGGAACTTTTTCTCAAGCTGCTCCCCTGACAGTGGATCATACTTCAGTAGCCGGTGTGCAGCAAGCCTCCAATGACAAGAAGACAATTAAGATTTCCGGTTCGGTCAGAGATGCGGCCGGTGAATCTATTATTGGTGCTACCATTTTAGAGAAAGGAACTTCAAACGGTGTCGTTTCCGATATGGACGGTAACTTTTCTATGACTGTGGCTGCTAATGGGATATTACACATCTCATATATAGGTTATGTAGACCAGGACATAGCGGTTGCAGGTAAGAGTCTTTTCAATATTCAGTTGCTTGAAGATACGGAAATGTTAGATGAAGTGGTTGTTATCGGTTACGGTACGGTGAAACGTCGTGACCTGACGGGAGCCATAGCTTCGGTAAAAGGAGATGAGGTTGCTGCCAATCCTGTATCCAATGTTGCACAGGCCTTGCAGGGACGTCTGCCGGGTGTGAACGTAGTGTCGCAGGACGGTCGTCCGGGAGCTACAATCTCGGTACGTGTTCGCGGAGGAGGGTCTATAACCCAGTCCAATGATCCGCTCTATGTAGTCGATGGATTTCCGGTAAGCAATATTGGCGATATACCGGCTTCGGAAATAGAATCTATCGATGTGTTGAAAGATGCGTCATCTACGGCTATTTACGGTGCACGCGGTGCAAACGGTGTAATCCTGGTTACCACTAAGAGCGCCAAGGAAGGTCAGATTAAGGTAAGCTATGATGGCTATGTACAGGTCAAAAATGTATCGAAGACGCTTGAGACGCTTTCGGCTCAGGAGTATATCCTTCATAACTGGAGCTATGCCGCATCCAGAGGAACTGCTAACCAGGATGCTGTTGAGAAATACTTCGGTCTGGGAAGTAAGTATGGCAACCACTATGCCGACTATGCCAATGTGAAAGCTCATGACTATACGGATGATGTACTGCGTACCGCACTGTCTCATAACCACAGTGTGAATGTTTCGGGCGGTACAGATAAAACGAAAGTGATATTTACACTCGGCTACGTTAATGATGAAGGAATCAAGATCAATTCGGACTACAACCGTCTGAATGCTTCTTTCAAGATTCGGCAGAAACTTGCCAAGACACTGGACTTGGATGTTGATTTCCGTTATACGGAGTCAAATCTGAATGGACGTGAGAATGTAACGAACGGTAAAGGTTCTAATGTGTCGGGAGCTTATCGCTATCGTCCCATTGACAATCCGTTGGGTGGTGTCTCTTATTCGGAAGTTGCCTCAGGCTTCAGTTTCGGTGTGGCTAATATCGACGACAAGCACAATCCGGTAGAATTGATCAATGATATCACGAATAAATCCTATTCCCGTTCATTGAGAGGATCGGCAGCTTTGTCATGGGAGATCATCAAGGGGCTTGTGGCCCGCAGTGAATTATCACTTACCCGCAGTTCATCGAAGAGTACTTATTATGAGAACGGATATACAAACGGAGATAAGCGTGCCACCCTTAACCGGGGCATGGGAGATGGATTGCGTTCAGTGAGCACTTTGAATTATAACTTCAATATCGGCAAGAACAATGTATTCTCGGCATTGCTGGGTAATGAAGTCCTGAAGTCGGATTCCGAATCGTCGCAAATCACGGGCCGTGGCTATCCTTCTACATTTGATTATGACACCACGATGGGATTGATCCATACGGCAACCACCTCTTTCTCTGCAACCAATTCTTATAGCGTGCCTGCCCGTACGGTTTCCTTCTTCGGACGTTTGAGCTACACTTTCATGGACCGTTATCTGTTCACCGGTACGTTCCGTGCCGATGGCTCTTCTAAGTTTGCGCCGGATAATCGTTGGGGATACTTTCCCGCAGGTGCTTTCGCATGGCGCCTTTCGGAAGAACCTTTCATGAACGGCACAAAAGATTGGCTTTCCAATCTGAAGCTTCGTTTGTCCTATGGTACTTCGGGCAGTGACAATATTAGTTCCAATCTGTGGCGTGAAACCTGGTCGAGCCTTGGTTCGGGCAGCAATCATACCCCTATCAACGGTGAACTCGGTTCATTCTATCGTCCGGACGGTTTGCTGGCTAACTCTAAGCTGAAATGGGAAACTACTATTTCGCGCAACTTCGGTATTGACTTTGGATTCCTGAACAACCGTGTTAACGGTAGTCTGGAAGTATACTGGAATACTACAAAAGACTTGTTGATGGCCGTACCTGTGGATAACACTACCGGATACTCTTACCAGTTCCAGAACTTCGGTAAAACATCCAATCGTGGTATTGAGCTTTCGGTGAATGTAGATGTGATAAACAAAGGTGATTTCCGTTTCAACGTAGGTGCCATCTATAACTACAACCGCAATAAACTGGATGAACTGCCTAATGCCGACCAGTATCTCTATTCTTCATACTGGGGTTCTTCCTCTCTGGTTCCTACCAACGACTATATGTTTGTGGAAGGGAAAGCGATCGGCCTGGTACGTGGCTTTATCAGCGAAGGATATTATACCGTGGATGATTTCAATTACACCAATGGCCAGTACGTTCTGAAAGAAGGTGTACCCGATATTACGAAAGCCTTGACCGCTACATACATGCACCCTTACGATCTGCCTGCCGGACAGACTGCATTCCCCGGAGCTGCCAAATTCCGTGATGTGGATGAAAGTGGTACGGTAGACTTGGATGATGCTACTTGCCTGGGCGAAGTGATGCCTCGTCATACGGGAAGCTTCCAACTGAATTTCAACTATAAGAACTTTGATCTTTCTACTAATTTCAACTGGACAGCAGGCGGTAAGGTATATAACGTGGCTGCTATGATCAATGCATCTGGTCAGGAGTTTGACGGAATCGGTGCGCAACGTGCATCCTGGGTGGCCGATGCTTTCAAGGTTTACAATGTGAATGCTGCCGGTGACTTGTATGCCGTTACCAATCCCGATGAATTGAGAGCTTTGAATGCGAATGCCAAATATCATTTACCCTACCATCAGAGTGGTATAACTTCATCGGAATGGTTGGAGAATGGTTCCTACCTTCGTTTGCAGACGCTGACGCTCGGATATACATTGCCCAAGAACTGGTTGACTAAAGTACATGTGGATAAGATACGCCTGTATCTTACTGCAACCAATCTCTTCACCATTACCGGTTATTCGGGCATAGATCCTGAAGTGAATGCCAATCCTACGGGACAAAGCGGATTCTACAGTGACCTGAGAATTTTCCCGACGCTCAACATGGACTTCGGAACTTACCCGCGTGCACGCACATTCACTTTCGGTGCTAACATAACTTTCTAAATAGTAATTGTAAAATAACAGAGAAACAGATATGAAAAAGATATTGAATATAACTCTCGCAGCAGCTTTCGCATGTGCGATGACCGGCTGCCAGGACTTCCTCGACACTTCGTCTCCGAGTGTAGTAGACCGCGATTTTGTCTTCTCAAATGAAGAGTCTGCACGTGGTGCATTGTATTATGGTTATGAAACCCTCCGTGCAAACAGGAGTGTGCATAATGTCGGATTCTTCTGGCATCCGGTTTGGGGATCGGATATTGAAGACTCTCAGGACATTTACGATGAAGGTAGCGCCGGAATCTGTGAAAAATGGTATTATCCGGGTGGTACGGGCAACTATAACATTAACTCGGGAGAAGGAACCGAAGTATTTACCAAGCTTTACGAAACGATATCCGTGGCCAATTCCCTGATATCCAGTTTTGAGGCGCTTGATAACTTCCAGTCAATCATGACCGGAGAACCTAATAATCTTTCGGATATCTACGGACAGGCTGTGGCTCTGCGTGCTACGTGCTACTGGGAGTTGTGCCGCTGGTATGGCGATGTGCCCCATGCACTGAATGCCGGTGAGCAGGCAAAAGGACTGACTTCCCGTTATGCTATTTATGACTATCATATCCGGAAACTCAGGGAGGTAGAGCCTCATATGTATCGTCCGGGTGAAGGCAGTACGAGAGCGGATGTCATGAATCGTACGTATGTTCAGGGACTTATAGGACGTCTTTGCATGTATAATGGTGGTTATGCAACCCGCCGCACAGACCTGGGTGCAGACTTCTATGTGGATGGTGACGGAAAGGTGCTTACTTTCGACGATTGGAGTGTGGAAAAGAACGGTGCCATTTATGGACGCCGCAGCGATTGGAAAGATTTGTATGCCATAGCCAAAGAATATCTTCAGGCAATCTATATGAATCCCGGTTCGGTGGTATTGCGTACAACGGATCCCCGTTCCACAGGTAAGAATGGACAGGAGTATAATAATCCTTACCAGTATATGTTCCAGCAGATGCATGCCGCCGATAATATAACATTGGCTGATGAATCTATCTACGAACTCCCTCATGAATACAATGGCGGATCTTCCCGTCCGGCTTATATTGGTCGTCCTTCGTCGGGTGGTGACGGTCAGGCACCTTGCGTGGCTTGCGGACAAGATCGTATTCAGGCACATTTCTACTACGGTTGGTTCGATAATAACGACTTGCGTCGTGACGCTTCTGTTGCTGTAACAGGGAGCACAGGTGGTGGTCAGGAGTTGATGCAGTCATTCGACCGCAGTGCATGGGGTAAAGGATGCGGTCCGGGTACCAATAAGTGGGACTGGAACCGGATGACTGCGCCTGATACGAAAACTTATGGTAATTCCGGTATCAATTTCTCTTATATGCGTATTTCCGATGCTTACCTGATGTTGGCTGAAGTGTGTGCGGCATTGGGCGATGAAGGTAGCGCCAAGACGTATCTTGCCATCGTCCATAACCGGGCGTTCCCCGGCAACAACGACCCGAACTTTGAAAAATATATATCGGATTGCGGCTCTGTGTATAATGCAGTGCTTAAAGAACGTGCTCTGGAATTCAGTGGCGAAGGCGTGCGTCGTTTTGACATTATCCGCACCGGTATTCTTCCGGAGGTTGCCGTTGAAAACAGAAAGGTAATGTCGGCTATCATTGAGGGCATACGTCAGGATGGTTACTACACGTTTAAGAATGGCAATCAGATACCTGCCTATATCTGGACGAAGATGGTCGATGCTAAATCCGAGTATGGATATAGACTGACATCACAAACTCCGGCTGACAAGCAAGATGATCCGGTATTGTTCCCGGGATGGCGCGGACAGCATGATGATTGGGGAAGTCTGGTTCCTGCTTATGCAGGAGTGACGATGACCAACGTTGCAATCAAAGGTTTGTTTAAATATATCGAACCGGGTTCTGCCGAAGCGCTGGCTTTGGAAGCTGATGGATATGTACAGACTCCCTGGGCTATTGATATGTTGAAATATGAGGATTCTTACGCGAAGAAACTCTTCGCCGGTTATACGGATGCCGATTATGCGGCAAAGAATCCGCCCATCCATTTATTGCCGAATATCTATCAGGTATTGCTGAATTCGGGAATTACGAATGGTTATGGTTTTAAGCAGCAGTAATATGGTAAGAAGATGTATTCTTTGCATGATGTTAGGGTTGGCTACTTCGGTAGCCGCCCTTTCTCAGCATTTATCCGGTTACGAACTGGAAAGAGAGATGCCTGTTTTCCTGGATCAACTGAAAGCAGAACTGACTTACCCCATGGCTTGGGGAAATAGTCCGGTTAAGAATTTTAAGAAGTGGCGCAAACAGGCACGCAATGCCGTGCTGGATGCCATGCTTGCCCCTCCGCCTCGCACTACCGACTACCGGACTGAGGTTGTAGCCGAAGAGCAGCGGAATGGGTATAAAGCCCGGAAGTTACGTTTCAATCTGACCGGTTATTCCCGTGTGAACGCCTATATGCTGGTGCCCGATGGTGAAGGTCCCTTCCCGGCGGTAGTGCTTTTGCATGATCATGGAGGTCATTATACGATTGGTAAGGAGAAAATGATCCGTCCCTTCGGAGTGTCTCCCGAAGTCCTGGCTGATGCCGATGCTTGGGCTAAACAATGCTACGGTGGGCAATATGTAGGCGATTATCTGGCTGCACATGGATATGTAGTTATTTCTATTGATGCTCTGTTCTGGGGAGAACGCGGACGGAAAGAAGGAGTTGACGGTGACAAACACATGGCTGTGGCAGGTAACTTCATGATGCTGGGACGCAGTTGGAGTGCTTTCATGAACTACGAAGACATGTACACCACCGACTTTCTGGCTACGTTGCCTGAAGTCGACTCCAAACGTATCGGTTGCATGGGCTTTTCGATGGGAGCTTACCGTGCCTGGATGCTTTCGGCACTCTCTGATAAGGTGAAAGCCGGAGCTGCCGTCTGCTGGATGGTGACTACGGACTGTCAGTTCTCATGGGAGTATGGAAAAGAAAGGGGAGGTTTTGCCAATATGTTGCCGGGTATCCGCCGTTATCTGGATTATCCGCATATCGCGTCCATTGCCTGTCCTAAACCGATGTTTTTTCTGAACGGGGAACATGACAAGCTCTTTCCTCCGGTAGGAGTGAATGCCGCCTTTGCAGAAATGCGGAAAGTATGGGAAAGCCGTTCGGCAGGCGACAAACTGGTTACGGAACTGTGGGATATGCCGCATGATTGTGGAGTGAAAGTCCAGGAAGCCGTACTATCCTTTTTGAATTATAATCTGGCCTCCGTAAGGGGAAATTAATACTCTCCGAATTTGGTGGTCTGTTCAATAGGTGAGTTCTATCAATTCAATTTATCCTCTTGTATCAGACAGCAGAACTCTT
>OGOX01001485.1_pt1 | contig 14969 bp, 17 predicted proteins | sample 1552761 | NCBI WGS metagenome assembly OGOX01 (sample SAMEA2580212, study PRJEB22360) | human gut metagenome | biome: human gut; feature: human-associated habitat; material: faeces | place: Denmark | collected 2008/2010
ATATCGGATACAGTACTTCTTCAAGTCCGGCCTCTCTTCCAATATAAGGTTTCAGCTTGGCCGCAAGCTTCGGAAGCTCCAGTTCTTCCTCCAGCAGCTCATCATCGAGTTCGGGAGGTGATTCTTCCAGCTCCGGGGATATAGACGAAGAAGAAGGACTCATGCTGGCGATTGTTGACGGGGCCGATTATGATGCTTCTTCCTGTGGTTTTATTGATATGGGAACCCGGCGAGTTAATGCTCCGCGCTGTTGTTTTAAGGACTGGCAACAGAAACGGAATCTTTATGCGTACCTCGAAAGCGGAGGCTCTGGAGTAACCTTCAAACTGGAATCCAGCTATCCAACGCCGACAGACGGAAAGCTCCGCAGGCTGATTGCCAGATTGATTTATAAAAACGGTGCTTACTCGGTGATCCAGGAGCAGCATGGTCCGATTAGCGAGAATTACCACATGATGCTGGGAGGTCTGAATGTCATCGGGTAGTGTTTGGCTTAAAAACGGCAAGGTCATCATGCGTGGCGGAGAAGTTTTCCTTTATCCGGAGTGCCCATGTGACTGCGAACCGAAGGTGCTGGGGAGCAAGGTTCTCAACGGATCTTCCGAAAATGAGGAAGATCGGTGCTGGGATCTTACTCCGTACCAGGGCAACGAGGTCGGAACACCTGGATTCCACTGGCGACTCATTGAGGTTGGCGAAGATGGCAGCTGTTCCGGCGTGAATTACGGCGGCGGCAACATCGACGAATGTGGAAAACTGGTGGGGCTGCAGGACGAGTTCTGCTCCAGTTACAGTTACGACGGTTATATGGAACTTCAACAAGGATGCCCGGACGAAGAAGGCAATATCAAGTGGCCTTGTCCGGATGGAGAATAATATGTTCAAATTTGACGGAAACATAAAATCACACATGCCATTCGCTGCTCCCGATCCGCAGAACGGCTTTCAGCCAAGATTGTTCTGTTGCATTATGATCGGCGGCAAGTGGAAGATCCACCAGTTCAAAAACAGAACTTGGGTTCGGATCAATACCGGTTTGCCGGAGGATGCAACCGAGTGTTCTCCCGTAGCCGAGTGTATTGATGGAGTATGGCATCTGACCTTTATCGCTGGTGGGGCCGAAGGAAACAGACTGTTTCGCCTTTATCACATCTGCGATCTGGATGCGGGAACATTGCCGGTGATTCTCTGCCCGGCAGACGTCGGGTTTCTCCAGAAGAACACTCTCGTTCACGCCTCCCGGCATGGGCCTTTGATTATCGAGAAATCCGGCAAGGTTATTAAAGTCGCTTTCAACGACGCGGAGTATCTTTACCGGGTCGATTTCGACCCCTTTTGCCCGTCAAGGCTCTACATTTCAGGCCAGACTTTCTCCGGTGAGATCTTCTCGCGGATATATCTGACTGGCAAGAACGAACTGTACAGCCTGGAAGCAGACGGAGTACCGGCATACAAAGCAGCGTTCTGGAAAGAGCAATGTTTCTATGCCCAGCGCAACGGGACCGGCTTTGAGGACCGGCGTATCGTAAAGGCAGAACGAATACGGCGTACCCGGCTCAATGAAAAAGAGCTGGTGACCGTTGAAATCGAATCTGCCAGACAACTTTCACAAAATAACGACGAGGAGTTTGAATAATGGCCTGTAACTGTCATGGCAAAAATGGTGTTTCCGTTGGGCGAACCTCCGCCTTCGATCAATGCACGACCTGCGCCAGAAAGCACGTCAAAGCCGCCTGGTCGAAGTGGCAGGAGTTCACCTACGAGGACGACAACAGGGACTACGTTTCAGCCCAGCTGCGTGACGCAGCCGATCACCTGAAATTCAGCCACCGGGAAACAGCACTCCGGCTCCGGGATCTGGCTGTGGTGATCGAAGAAGTCCGCGACAAGGAGTTCGGGAGCATTGCCCAGGAGCTCGAAAAGCTCCGAAATGAGACGCGAGAGCTCTTTTACAAAGATTACCCGGAAGCTCGGAGGAGATTGGAGGAGCTGCATGATTGACCTTATAATCCCTCTGGGCGGAGGTAGTAAGAGCAAAAACGACGAACTCCGCATATTCTTACGGAGCCTGGAAAAGTATGGACGTGGGATCAGGAACGTCATTGTCGTGGCCTCCGATCCTCCCGCCTGGCTGACCGGTGTGCGGATTATCCAGATGGATGATCCCTTAAAGCATAACAAGGACGGAAACATTATCCGGAAAGTTCTGGCTGCGATCGCCTCCGACGACATCACTCCGGAGTTCGCATGGAGCGCTGACGACTGTGTTTTGCTCTCGGAATTTGACTTTGAGAGCTTACCACCAGTATTCAACGCGAGATGTAAAGCAGATTTTCCGGAGAATGGGAGTATCTGGCAGAGGCGGGTGCGGAGGACTTTTGAGTATTTGGAAGGTCGCGGACTGCACCTCACGCATAATTACGAATCGCACACCCCGCAGCGTTTTCCGACGCGGAAGCTGCTCCGGGCCATGCGGAACGTGGATTACCAGTCTGGTATCGGCTACACGATCAATACCCTGTTTTGTGGCCTGCTGGGGATCACCGGGGGCTTCGATCAGGCGCTGTTCAAACGGACCTGCGAAACGGAGACTGCCGGGAAAGATGCAAAGCTCTCCCGCATACTCTGCGGATATAACGACAGAGCTTTTTCCGGAGGTCTGCGAGCTCGTCTGTTCAAGCTCTTTCCGAAAAAATCAAAGTATGAAAAGGAGTTGTAAATGCAAACTTTAACATTTTACGTCAACGCAGAAAGCACGCTCGGAGCGATCCGTGACTATGCAAACGCGCAAAATTCCGTCGCACCAACGCTGACGCGAGGCGTTTCAGCCTGCCTGAAGATGCGGGTGTTTGCCAACGCAGACAACGCCGATCCGTACCCTCTGGCTGCTCTGACGTCGATCCCCGCCTGGCAGTTTGTCATGGACGACGACTTCGACTCCACCAGCAATTATATTCTGGTCGCGGAGCATGGGGAGATCTCCGTTCAGAGCGTGACGGAGACGATCAATGAGGTGGAATATACCTTCACCGAGTTCACGATCCCCATTCGGAACATGAACACCGAGGAATTGAACACACTTCTGGGGACTCTGGAAAGCGTGGCAACGCTCAACGGGGAGCTGGTAGGATTCGATGAAGGCGGAAACGAAGTATTCGTTCTGCAGGTTAAAGGCTTCACAGTTCGAAACCGAATCAGCTCCACCGGCAATCCAACGGAGATTCAGAGCGAATATCTGACGGAAGCCCAGGTGCGAGCGCTTTGCGCAGCCGGTCTGGAATTGATCTTTTCCGAAACTCAGTCGGAACTTAGTCAAGATTGGCACGAAGTTCAGACTGAAACGGACCGTTACTTCCGGATTCGTCTGCAGGGGGATTCCAGAACATGGACATCCGGAGCAGCCGCCGACGCCGGTTGGAGTGATCCTTTCGGGATGATCGCTGGTGCGAAGGGCGATCCCGGCGAAGATGCGACCACCTGGTACACCCATGTGGCCTTTGCGACAGCCGGTGACGGAACGGGGGTCATTCTGGACGCGACCGAATGGACCGAGAATCACAAATATATCGCCTTGCTGACCACCACGGAACCAGCAGAAACGATTGTACAAGAGGATTTTGCGGGGCTCTGGATCAAGTTTATTATTGACTCCGCTGCCAATATCAAGATTGCGGACTCTGGCGCGTATTTCGCTGGAGAAACCGTCGAGGCAGCCTTGCAGGAACTTGGGGGAATCCTGGTCGGCATGGAAGAACTGTTAAAGGAGATTTGATATGAGTGTCGCAGATGAATTAACAAGGATTTCGGCAGCAAAGGCCGACATTAAGCGGGCGATTAATGCAAAAGGCGGAACGCTGGTCAACGAGAAGATAAACGAGTACGCAGCCGCGATCGACAATCTGCTTCCGGAGGAGTTCGGGTTCCGCGTCCGGTTTATTGATTATGACGGGACGATCCTGAAAACCATGTATATCGCAGACGGTGAGTCGGCCAATCCTCCTGAAAATCCTCAGCACGAAGGGATGATCTTTCAGGGCTGGAATTGCGGACTGGACGATATTCATGGCCACAGAGACATCGGGGCGATCTTTACCACCGAAAGCGGGGCCTGCGAATTTGATGTCCGCATGGAAATTCCCACCGGTCTGACCGTCACCTTCTATCCTTATATAGAAAGCGGGACGTTGACCATTGATTGGGGCAACGGCAGCTCTGACGAGATCTCTGCGACCGGCAAGCAGACCGTCAGCTTTACTTACGCCGATTACGGGACCTACACGATCAAAATGAAGATCTCCGATGGCGGTTCCTGGTACATTCCGGATTATTTCTGCCAGGGATCAAATGGCAATTATTACCTGATTGCAGCCCGGATCGCGGATATTCGACAAATGTCGAGTTACGCGTTTCAATATAAGTATGGCCTGCGAACCATCTCGATGGATCGGAACCTGACCAGTATGGGCGAGCAGATCTTTTATGAATGTCGCGCTCTGGTTGCCATCGTGTTCCCGGACTCTCTGACCAGCATCGGGCGTTATTCAATGCAATATTGTTACGGTTTGTCGCGGATCGTGTTTTCAGACTCGATCACGATTATTCCGGAGCAGATCTGTTATAATTGCTACACCCTCGACGGCGTGACGTTCCCGGACGGAATAACGGAAATTCAGTATGGAGCATTTCAATATTGCCATTCTCTGAGTTACGTTCACTTCCCCAACACCCTGACGACAATCCGGGAATATGTTTTCAGGTATTGTTACCCGCTGCGTGATGTTCGTTTCCCGGATAGTCTGACGTTTCTGGGAGAATATGCGTTTAACGAGTGTTTTTCAATAGAGGAAATCACTCTGCCTGATTCGATTACCAGCATGGGCGGATATGTTTTTCACACATGCAGGAATCTTCGCCGGATCAATGTGCCAAGTAACTGGATCAGCATCCCTAATGGGTTCTGTTATCGTTGCAATTCACTGGAATCCATCGAGATCCCGGAAAACATCACTTATATTGGCGACGAAGCCTTTTATGAGTGTTACCGGCTGACCGAAGTAAGGTTCCATGCGGATATTGCAACAATCCGGTCGGGCTCTTTCCGTTATTGTCGAGCCATGCGGGATTATTACTGTTACCGGACAACGCCGCCGAGTCTGACCAGTTCAAACGTGTTCAACGATATTCCCGGTTCCTGTGTGATCTGGGTTCCGAAAAGCACAGACCGAACTATTCTGACGGCATACAAGACCGCTTCCAATTGGAGCAACTACGCAAACTACATGAAGGAAATGGAGGAATAAATGGCGATCAAAAAAGAATTTTATGTTGAGCTGGCGGACGGGACAAAACTGTTCCGTACCTTCAGCGACGAAGGAAAACAGATCATTCAGAATGAAACCGGCGTGATCTTTGACGACGCAGTTGACGTTGAGGGCGCGACCTTCACTTATTCCGAAACTGAAACGAACCTTCCGGGAGAAAATGATGAGCAAGGTTAATTTTTGCAAGTTGACTGCGGATCAATATGCCTCCCTGGAAAGCAAGGATGCGGACACCATTTATTTCTTAACCGACAGCAAGGTCGTGATTCTCGGCACAAATAAATTCATCCATGAAAACAAGGCCGACAAATTCCTGGTTCAGCGCGTATTTGCGCATGACGTTTATGGGACTGTGGCTTATCTGGATGCGAACAACACAATGGATCTGTCCGGTTATTTTGCCGAAGGGATCAGACAGTTTGATCTGTGGCTGGTTTCCGCAACGCCGGAGATCACCGGAAATGTTGTGCTGACAATAGGGACTGAAACGTTTACTGTTCCGGTTTCGGGGAGCGTCGCAAAGGTCACGATAAATCCGGCAGAATCTCCCTGCGGGATTGTTTCTATTGGCCGAGACACTGCCAGTGAAGCCGATACCCTCAACGACGGAACCGACGCGATCACTGCGCTGGTGGTGGATTGGAGGTGCTGGTAATGCCGATTTCAGATCGCATCCGGGCGAGAATCCGGGCCAGTGACTGTTTCTTTGCGATCCTGCCGGACAAAGGCTTTTCTGTTTTAAGCCCAATGAATGACAAAGTCTTTCCGGTCCCCGGCAGCAACAATACCGGGAATAAGGACATTGACGACGGTCTCGCCACTCTCAATTATAACAGCCTCGCAACAGGAGATGCCTTTGATTTTATCAGCGGGCGATATGGTGCTCGATTTTATGCAAATGCAAATCTGAGTGGGCAAACGCCCCATCACACTGTGATATTTCGGGCATTTGTGACGGATTTGACCTCTGTGGACGAATATCCGTATTTTTACCGGGTCGGGTTCTTTTTTTCCGGAGGAACGTCCTACCTGGATCATGCAAACCTCACTTGTTCCATACCTTCTTGGTTAAAGCTGCGTTTTTATCAGCAACAAGCGATAGATAACTGGAAAAAAAATCGTTGTCGTGGTATTTTCAAAATGGCAACGGGAACAGGAAAAACAAAGACCGCGTTATCAGCAGCAATTGCCTTGTTAGAGGCTTGCCGAAGAAACCCGCAGAAACCCTCACTGGCTATCGTAATTATTTGTCCATATAACCACCTCGTTACTCAATGGGCAGAGGACTGTGAAAGTTTTGGGATCGACTATTTGCGTTGTTTTGGCTCAAGGCATAGCTGGATGGTTCAAGCTGAACAAATGGTTACTGCGTTAAAAATCAGATCGGACGAAGCAAAGTACGCCTGTTTTATAACCAGCAATGCATCTTTTGCGATGGAGCCATTTCAAAATCTTTTAGCCTCCCTGGGAAATAATCTCTTGATTATCGCTGACGAAGCCCACAATCTCGGAGCAGAAAGACAAATTTGCTCGTTGCCGGATCATGCGAATTTTAGAATTGCGCTCTCTGCAACTCCAGAGCGTTGGTTTGACGACGAAGGAACAAATGCCATACAAGAATATTTTGGTGACACAGTTATCGAATTCGGGCTAAAAGAGGCGCTTGATGCCAATTGCTTAACCCCGTATTATTATTATCCTGTTATCGTCGAATTAACGGATGAAGAAGCAGATAAATACATTTCTATTTCGGAGCAATTATCAAAATTATATCTCATCCCGGAAAAAAACAGAAAAGCTGCAACAGAGGACAAAATTAAAAAACTTTTGTTGCAACGAGCGCGTCTGCAAGCCAGCGCGAAAAACAAAACAGTTCGTTTATTTGAAATAATCCGGGAAAAATACCTCAAGGAATCACATTTGCTCATATATTGTGGGGATGGCCGCGTGGAAACGCCGGATGAAGAAAACATAAGGCAGATTGAATATGTTGTAAAAACTCTGGGGAACGATTTAGGGCTAAAAGCACATCCGTTTACCTCAGAAGAAAAAATCGAAACACGCAATTCCATTCGCGCTCGCTTTGCATCTGGTGATCTACAGGCTCTTGTCGCCATTCGCTGCTTAGATGAAGGTGTCGATATTCCAGCAACGAAAACAGCTTTTATTCTTGCCAGCAGTACAAATCCTCGACAATTTATTCAGCGACGAGGACGTGTTTTGCGCCTTTCTCCTGAAACAGGGAAGGATTTTGCAATAATTTATGATTTTATTGTTATCCTTCCTCAACACCTGTCCTACGGAGATTTCAAAACAGAACGCCAGCTCTTAAAAAAGGAGTTGGCTCGTGTGAACGAATTTGCGAATCTTGCTCGAAATAAACACGAAGCAAATGCTGAACTTCGAGATCTCAAAAAAAATTATAACCTTTTAGATATGTGAGGAAAACATGGAAGATTACGACAAAAAAATCAAAGAAATTGTGGAATCTCTATCTCCTGAAGAACAGGGCATCTTAAAGGCTGTCTTGAAAATCGAATCCAAGTATAAGCAAACAATGCATACGAGTCTCAGCAATATGATTGTTCAGGAAATCCAAAAAGCAGTTGAAGGGAGCATAAAATGAAGATCCTTTCAATGTCACTTATAAACTTTCGTCAGTATTATGGTGAAAACACGATAAACTTTGCCACCGAAAAATCACATAATCTTACCGTCATTCACGGGCTGAACGGGGCGGGCAAAACAGCACTTTTAAATTCCTTTACTTGGGCCTTGTACGGACATCACAAACTTCCGAAGGATGAACCTGATTACAGTCGCCGAGCATTTGCGGATTTGCCGGAGGGCGAAACCTTAGAGGTTGAGGTCAGCATTGTTTTTGAACACGAAGATTCTCGTTATGAAGTCAGACGATCAAAAAGTGTAAAAAAGAAAAATGGCAAGGAGCTGTGGCTTTCTGCGCAAACGAATCTGTCGTTAACTGTAAAAGATGTATCCGGAAAAACAGAAGTCGTCAAGAATCCAGAGGATAGAATACAGCAAATTCTTCCCCAAGAAATGATGCCCTACTTCTTCTTCGATGGTGAAGACATTAACAGACTTGGCGACACTCAGAATGAAGATTACACGGAAAAAATAAAAAAGGCCATAAAGAACCTTATGGATATTTCTGTAGTTGAACATTCGATTCAACACATGAATAAAGTTTATCGGTATTTTCGCCAAGAAGTTTCTGGAAACGGAAACTCCGCAGTTCAAGAATATGGTGAAAAAATAGAAGAAGCCGATAAATCAATTCAGCATCTCAAAGAGCGCATCACAGAGCAAAAACGCGAAAAGAGCTTGTTGCAAATAGAAATTGCAGATATTGCAGAGCGGCTGAAAGCAATTAAACCAGTGCAAGACTTTCAAAATCGGCGTGATGCATTGGAAAGACAGCGGGAAGTAAAACAGGGAGAACTTGCGAGACTGGAGAAAGACTGTCGAGATCGCATCCAGCGAGATGCAGCTTTACCCTTTTTACAGGAAGCCGCATCTCAGGTCTCTGAAATCATTGAAGCAAAAAGAAAAAAAGGAGTTCTGCCTTCCGGAATTCGGGAAACTTTTATCCAAGATATTTTGGAGAGAGGTATCTGTATTTGCAATCGAGAATTTCACGAGGGAGACGAAGCGTGCGCTGCAATTAAAGAACTCTTGGAACGTCAAACCGGAAATGCGGCTATCGAGGATTGCATCCAGAATTTGTCTGGGAATTTAAATGTCTTAGACGACAATTGTGATGATCTGCAGACATTCCTTGCGCGATTTGTAGAAACGCGACAAAACATAAATAACTTTTTCAGAGCAACGAATGAAGAACTTTCAGAAATATCTGTTCAAATAGAAAAAATCGCACCGAAAGATGGTTCTGAAAATCCGGCAGAACTGGAACGTAAAAAAAGAGAAAAAGATAATGAACGCGACGGCCTTATTGCAGCGATTTCAAGAGATGAAGGCGAGCTGGAAAAATGGGAAAAACTGAAAAAGGCCTATGAAGATAAATTGACGCAGGCTTCCAAACTTGATGAGAAGTGCAGATTGGCCACACGACGTTTTGAGGCTTCAAAAAATGTTGGAAATGCGCTCCTTAAACTTAATGAGATATTGGTTTCCAAAGTGAAAGATAGCGTTTCAGAAGAAATCAAAAATATGCTGGCGTCTGTAACGGACTCATATCTTCATGGAGAGGTTACCCAGGATTTTGAATTAAAAACATTCAAGCGCGATGATGGAGTATTGGTTCCCATTGCAACATCAACCGGGCAACAACAGGTTACCAGTTTGGCATTTATAGCATCCCTTGTTAAAATTGCCAAAAAGAATATGGATAACAAAACCAGTAACTTCCTTCGCGGAGGGGAGTTCCCGCTTGTCATGGATGCCCCGTTCAATAACGTCGACAGTATCTATGGTCCAAAAATTGCGGAGGTTTTGCCCCAAGCAACACCGCAGGTTATTTTGATGACAAATCCTCAACAGTGGCATGGCGTTATTGAAAGCGTGTTACGTCCTTTTGTCGGATCAGAATATCTCATCGTTAAGAATTCCAATAGCGTAGAGCAGGCAGCCTCGGTCAGATTGCCCTCCGGAGAAAAAGATCTGAATAAACAGATTGATGGAATTCAGTACAGCGTAATCGAGGAGGCATAATTATGACAACAGAACGAAGAATACGACATCCCAGAAAATATGAAGAACTCTTCAAACTTTTAATAGAGGACAAAAATAACGTTTTTGCCAGTAAAGCCCAGGTGCTTCTGTTTGCCGCTGCTGTTGGTTTTAATGCGGGCAAAAGAACCCCATTCGCAGACAAAGATTCCTACGAACCGATACGTATGGCGACCTTTGACAATTTAGGCAGAAATTTTCAAATGGTACTTAATTCATTAGCTGTTGCGGAAACGAAAGATATAAAGATATTGTCATCTGACCATTTTGATGATCGTGTTTTGATTTTTGAAGAATATGCCTGCGCCGGTCTTGAAATTCTGCGAATACGCTTGGATGGTCAAAATTCGCCATTAGATGCAATAATCAAAATGTTGACCGAACAGCAAAAACAAGATGACGGGGCAGATGACGTTTATAGTTATTTGCAATAAGTTTTCAGCAATATAATTTTATGAACCTCCTCTGCCTTTCAGACCTGCACCTGCGTTCCGAAGCGGTCGTTGACGCGATCGACCGGAAGAAGCTGTCTCCGTTTCTGTCGGGCATAGCGGCGCGTGTGGCCGAGGTTTCTCCTGGAGCCGTTGTGGTGACGGGGGACACCGTTTGCCCGGCCCAGGTGCGCCTGCTTTCGGCCTTGTTGCGAAGCGTGATCCCCGGCGACCTGCCGATCGTGGTCACGCTGGGCAATCACGAGTTCTGGGGCCGGACGTTTGAGGACACTTTGGAAAAACTGAAGGCGCAGACCGTTGCCGACAAAAACATCTTTTATCTGGACCTTTGTGGCAGCGTGATCCTTGATGGCGTGAACTTCGTTGGAGGAACGTTGTTCTTTGACGGTTCCATGCGCATCCGGGATAATCAGCGGATCGACCAATGGGACGGCTGGCAGGACTGGCGGATCATCGACGTTGAAAGCCGCTACATGGAATTTAACGCCTATTACGTTGACATGATCCGGGCGAATATAAAACCGGGGATGCCGACAACGCTTTGCACACATCACGTTCCGCACGTCAGGCTGAACGGTCACGAACCGGGCCATTACAGCTTTTATACCGGCATGCAGGATCTTGTTCACGATCTGCCGTTTGATCCGCTTTATAACAACTACTTGATCTGTGGCCACACCCACCGTCGCGTTATTGGAGAGGTCATTCCTGGTTTCATGGGAGTTAATGTTGGCAGCGATTATGACCAGCTGAAAACCTTTGTGCTGGAGGTATAAATGACGGACGCTGGCAAATCTGATAATTGGGCCACTTTGTCTCCGGCCGAAAAGAAACTGGAGCTTTTTCGCCGTCAGAAGGAGCTGTTGGACACATTTCTTTCCACCGGGGCTATCAGTCAGGCGCAGCACGATAAAAACCTGAACTGTCTGATTGAGAAGATGGGGATCAAGGATGACCAGCAATGAGCGACCGCACTTATATAGCCATTGACTTAAAGTCCTTCTACGCCTCGGTGGAGTGCATGGATCGCAATCTCGATCCCATGACCACCAATCTCGTTGTTGCTGACGAAAGCCGAACTGAAAAGACGATCTGCCTGGCTGTTTCCCCTTCGTTGAAATCGCACAAAATCCCCGGCAGAGCGCGTTTGTTTGAGGTTGTGCAACGTGTACGGGAGGTAAACGCTGAGCGCCGCCAGAAGGCCCCAGGAAGGCGTTTTTCGGGGAAGTCTGTCAACGGTCCGGAGCTCCAGGCGAACCCTGCGCTGGAACTCGACTATGTTGTTGCGGTCCCCAGAATGGCTCGGTATATGGAGGTCAGTGCAAAGATCTATTCTGTTTATTTAAAATATGTCTCGCCGGAGGACATTCACGTTTATTCCATTGACGAGGTGTTTATCGACGCGACCAGCTATTTGAAACTTTATAAACTGACAGCGCACGATTTTGCCATGCGGATGATCCGGGACGTTTTGCAGACCACCGGAATTACAGCGACAGCCGGTATCGGACCGAACCTGTTTTTGTGCAAAATCGCTATGGATATTGAAGCGAAACATATTCAGGCCGACAAAGATGGTGTGCGGATCGCGGAGCTGACAGAACGATCCTACCGGGAAAAAATGTGGTCGCACCGACCGCTGACCGACTTCTGGCGGGTCGGCCGGGGATATGCTACAAGACTTGAAGCAGCCGGGATGTACACTCTTGGCGACGTGGCCCGGATGTCAGTTAAAAACGAAGATATACTGTACCGAATGTTCGGGATCAATGCCGAGCTCTTGATAGATCACGCCTGGGGCTGGGAGCCTTGCACCATTGCCGATATAAAATCTTACCGGCCAGAAAATAACAGCGTGAGTTCCGGTCAGGTGTTGCAGGAGCCATACGAGCACGACAAGGCCCGCCTTGTGGTCCGGGAAATGGCTGACCTGCTGGCTCTGGATCTTGTGGAGAAACGCCTGGTTACCGACCAGCTCGTTTTGACGATCGCGTATGACGTGATGAATCTTTCAGATCCGGAACGCCGACAAAAATATACCGGTCCGATAAAAACAGATGGCTATGGCAGACAGGCTCCGAAAGACGCTCATGGCTCTACCAATCTTGGTCGCCATACATCGTCGGCCAGAATAATCACAGATCACATGATGGAGTTGTTCGATAAAATCACCGATCCTGAACTGCTGGTTCGCAAAATAACGATCGGAGCAAATCACGTTCTCCGGGAGAGCGATGTCCCGGCGGAGGCCCCACAAGAGCAGATGGATCTGTTTACCGACTATGAAGCGCAGGAACGCGAGAAGCAGGCAGAGAACGCTGAATTGGAAAAGGAACGCAGACTTCAAGAGGCCTTGCTGAGTATCAAAAAGAAGTTCGGGAAGAACTCCATTCTCAAAGCGATGAACCTGCAGGAAGGCGCGACAGCTAAAGACCGCAATCAGCAAGTGGGAGGGCATAAAGCATGAGCCGGTATGATGATATTATAAACCTTCCGCATCACGTTTCGACGAATCATCCGCGAATGTCAATGCACGATCGGGCGGCTCAGTTTGCTCCTTTCGCCGCGTTGGTTGGGTACGATGACGCGGTGGCGGAAACAGCCCGACTGACAGAATCCCGCCCTGAACTGGACGAACAGGAACAGCGGGAACTCAATGCCAGACTGTGCGAATTGGCAGATCACATTCAGGATCACCCGGAAGTCCGGATCAAATACTTTGTCCCGGATGAACGCAAATCTGGCGGGGCTATTGTTGAAATCTGTGGAACCGTAAAAAAGCTGGTAGCTGCCGATGGAACCATTGTTCTGACCGACGGAGCAGTGATCCCCATTTCGGATATTGTAGAGCTTTGACAGAAAATGTCGCTCAAGGTGTCGCCCAAGATGTCGCTTAAGAAAAATATGTCAGCGGCGACTCTGGTTCACGAACCGGACAAGTAAACCGGACAAGCACCGGACAAGTTCAACCCCACAAGCTGACCCCACAAGTTCACCCGACAAGTACTCGACAAGTTGCCAGGTTTGTTTTTGCATTTTATATCAGTTACGTGATCTTCAAACTGCGAACTTTTAACAGTCAAAGCTCGTGGACATCGTTTCAAGAATAGTTCGCTGAGTTGACATTAAACAGCGTTTGCATTACTCCTTTGAACCTCGTCCTTTGCTCGGTTTGAGCGTAATTTGAGCTTGGGACGAGTTCCCGACCCTACAGAGAAAGAGAGAGAAAAACGGCCGAGAAAAGGCGAGAATAGTGGGCATAGGATTAGGGAGTTTTCCATACCCGGCGTTCTCTGTTTTATGCAAGTGATTGATTGTGCGGGCGTAAAAGACAAAGAAAAACGGAACCAGGCTTTGACTTCCTGATTCCGTACTTTTTACTAATGGTGGAGGTGGCGGGAGTCGAACCCGCGTGCCGACGAGGTCCAATGAGGACGTCTACATGCTTATTTCATCTTTGCTTTTTATCGTCCTTTGCCGAAGCCGATGAGCAGGCCTGGCTCCAGACTATTCTTTCCTTTTATCTCACTTTGAACCGAAAGACGATTGTTCAAAGCCAGAGCGCTGATTGACGCCATGATCCCCTAGCACTCCTCAGGGACGACAGCGTGGCGGGAATTAAGCCGCCAGAGCAAACTCTTCGTTCGCAGTTATCGTTTTGACCGATGTTTTACGAGGCCAACGATCATCCTCGGCATGCAGTCAACACCCAACCGGGCCGGTCGAATCCGGAACACCCCCAGATCGGTTTCTATCAATATATATCAAAAAGTCCAAATATCAAGGTGAAATGAATCCGGAGGTGTCGGATTTCTCCGGAGAAATCAGCTTCCCTTGCATTTCTTCAATCCTTTTTCTCAGTTCCGGCGTCAACCGACAGGACAGCGCGGTGCGGTAATGCAAAAACGCTTTCTCCTTGTTCCCCCGCAACCGCTCCGCTTCCCCCCGGAAGAAGTGTAGCTTCCCCGCCAGTGGCGCAATCTCTTCCGGGCGGCTGGCCGCAAATTCCCCCGACGCCTCCGCGGGGCGCCCCCCCCCAAGCAGACTCAAGCCCGCATAGTAGTGCATCAAAGAGTGATTGACTCCGGAGACTTCCAGCTCCCGCCGCGCCAGCGTCAGCGCCGCGTCGAACTGCCGCAGCCCGATCAGTCGCGTCAGCAGATTGACCGCCGCCGACTGGTTCCGGCCGCCGCTTCGCGCCAGCGCCTGGCCGAAGCTTCGCATCGAAACTGCCGTCGGCCGTCCAGATGGATACTCCGCCGCAATTCCCCATGCAACAAAATCGGTGCTGCGCAGAAAAGAGCCGGTCCCCAGCGCCTGATTCGCTCCGAACACCGCCACCAGCACTCCTGAACCGATGACGATGCGCATCCGGCGCGGCAGCCGCCCCGGGAAGGTCATCCAGCTGAACGCATACACCGCGAGAATCGCGAAATACGGGTAGAGCAGCAGTCGGTAACGCCCGACCGGATGCAGGCCACAGAGA
>OGOX01001487.1_pt1 | contig 14957 bp, 10 predicted proteins | sample 1552761 | NCBI WGS metagenome assembly OGOX01 (sample SAMEA2580212, study PRJEB22360) | human gut metagenome | biome: human gut; feature: human-associated habitat; material: faeces | place: Denmark | collected 2008/2010
GGCCTCGTAGTGGCGGTCACTCGTTATGATGACGTCGTTCTCGGTAATCTCAGGAATATCAGCGGCTTTTACTAATGCCTGCTCCAGGGATGAAACGTTCTCGCCCGTGCGGGCACTGATAAAGAGTGGGGATTCTGCTTCAGTGGATTCTGCTTCGCCGGAATCTGAACCGCCGGAATGAGTGAACTTATCGAACTCAAGCTTTTCACCCTCCAGCTTATCCATCTTATTGAATACCACCAGCAGCTTCTTGCTCTGGTTCTTCTGCTTCATTTCCTCGATTTCTGAGACCGATGGCTGCTCGTCCAATAGCCAGATTACAATCTTCGCCTCTTCCATCTTCTGGAAGGTGCGCTCTATTCCGATGTTCTCTACCACATCATCCGTCTTGCGGATTCCTGCCGTATCTATGAAGCGGAAGGTGATTCCGTCGATGAGGGTGGTGTCTTCGATTACGTCTCGGGTGGTTCCGTGAATGTCGCTCACGATGGCTTTTTCCTCGTGGAGCAGACGGTTGAGCAGGGTGCTCTTGCCCACATTCGTCTTGCCTACGATGGCTACGGCTACTCCTTGCTTCAGGGCGTTGCCGGTCTCGAAGGAGTGGGCGAGGGTGGTAATCTTATGATTGATTTCTTCGGCTAGTGCCTGGAGATCGCTGCGGTCGGCAAACTCCAGTTCCTCGTGGTCGCTGAAGTCCAGCTCCAACTCCAGGAGCGAAGTCATCTTTAATAATTTTTCGCGCAGCAGGGAGAGTTCGTTACTGAAGTGACCCTTCAGTTGGCTAAGCGCCATCTTGTGGGTTGCCTTGTTGGTAGAGGCGATGAGATCGGCTACTGCCTCTGCCTGCGAGAGGTCCATCTTGCCGTTGAGATAGGCACGACGGGTGTATTCGCCGGGTTCTGCCTGGCGACATCCTACCTCCGTAAAGCGATGGAGAACCTGCTGAAGAATGTACCGGCTGCCGTGACAGGAAATTTCGGTGGAATTCTCGCCTGTATAACTGTGGGGTGCACGGAACACGCTCACCAGTACATCATCGATGGTGTTGCCATCCTTATCCTTGATTTCTCCATAATGCAGGGTGTAGGGCTTGGCTTCTTCCAGGGATTTGCCGTTGGCAGACTGGAAGATTTTGTCGGTGAGGGTAATGGCGTCGGAGCCGCTGAGTCGGATGATTCCGATTGCACCGCCAGCTGGGGTTGCCAGGGCGCAGATACATTCTTCTTGATTCATTTTTCTTTTACTTTAAATTCTGTCTAATACTACTTTTATCAAGTTGTCGATGGTGCTCTTATAGCCTGTGTTGGCACTGAGGGCACGGCGATTGTCGATGACCATGCAGCAGGTGAGTGCCTTATGGCCTAAGAGGAGAGAAAGACCAGCCAGGGCTGAACTCTCCATCTCAAAGTTGTTGACGCGCAAGCCTTTATACTCGAATGCTTCAATCTTCTGATTAAGTTCCGGATCGGCAAGCGGGGCACGGAGCTCTCTGCCCTGCGGACCGTAGAAACCGCCGCAGGCGATGGTGATTCCGCGAACCATATCGTCTCCGGCAATCTGATTGAGCAGTTCCGGGTCGTTGTTCACGCAATATGGATTGCCAATCTGGTCGTTCCACTTCACCTGGCGCTTGAACTCAGTCTCGGTCTCGAGGTCGCAGATTTCGTTGCGGCGGGCATAGAAGTTGATGAGTCCATCGAAACCGATGCTCTTCTGTGAAGCGACGAAGGTTCCGGCAGGACAGTTGAGCTGCAGTCCGCCGCAGGTTCCGATGCGCACGAGGGTGAGGGTAGTGTGCTCCGGTTTTTCGGTGCGGGTAGCGAAGTCGATATTCTTCAGTGCATCCAGCTCGTTGACCACGATGTCAATATTATCGCATCCTATACCGGTGCTCTGCACGGTGATTCGCTTACCTTTATATGTGCCGGTAATGGCGTGGAATTCTCGGCTTGCCACCTCGCATTCCTTCTCCTCGAAATGGGATGCTACGAGGGCTACGCGACCTGGGTCGCCTACGAGGATTACTTTATCCGCCACCTGTTCCGGGCGTAAATGGAGGTGGAAGCAACTTCCATCTTCATTGATGATCAATTCTGATTCTGCAAAATATTTGCTCATAATTCCAATTGTTTTGATTGTTAGTAACTAATTCTTTTCATTATGTAAAATGCAAAGATAGTATTATTTTCTGGAATATACAAAAGTTTTTACGGTTTTTTAAACAATTATTTTCGAGAAATATTAAGAAGAGTTAAAATATAGAAGAGAGATGCAAGGATTTGCGGACTGCTGCATTTTACTAGCAGACGAAATTTAAAAGAAGAGAATATGAAAAAGAATAACATGATGAAGTCTGCCGTGCTGATGCTGCTGGCAGCTATGGCTATCAACTCTTGCTCTACAAGCAAAAACGTGAATAAGGAAATCAAGGACGAGAACCAGGTGGCTCGCCCTGACAATGATATGGATATGGACGAAGAATATCTGACTCTATCGGATGCTCAGCTCGACATTCTGCAGAAGAACAACAAGTTTGCCTTTAACCTCTTTCAGAAGGTTTCGGGAATGGATTCGAAGGTGGTTTCGCCTATGAGCGTTTCCTATCTCATGGGTATGTTGGCAAACGGCGCTGACGGTGAAACCCAGCAGGAAATCATGAAGGCGATTGGCTGCGACGGGGTGAGCGTGAAGGAGCTGAACGAGCTTTACAAGTCGCTGATCATGAGTGCTGGAAAGTTGGATAAGCAGACCACTGTTAATATCGCCAACTACCTGGCTGTCAACAAGAAATATCAATTGAATGAAGATTTTGTCAAGGCTGTTTCTGATAATTATCAGGCTGGAATCGAGAGCCTCGACTTCAATTCACAGAAGTCGGCAGACCGCATCAATTCCTGGTGTGAGAAGCAGACAAAGGGAATGATTCCGAAGTTCATCGACCGCATGGAGCCTAGTGCTGTTTCCTATCTGCTGAACGCCATTTACTTCAAGGGCACCTGGATGAATGAGTTTGACAAGAAGAACACGAAGCTGGAGAATTTCCGTGGTTATACGCGCGATATTCAGAAGGTGGAGATGATGCATCAGAATGAGAAATTCGACTATTATGAGAATGAAACCTTCAAGGCGGTGCAGCTGCTCTACGGCAACGGAACCTACTGCATGACCGTCATGCTGCCTAACGAGGGCAAGAGCATCGACGACATGATGAAGGGAATGGATGCTGAAAAATTCATGACAATGATGGGGAATGTGGAGGAGTGCAAGGTAGATTTAAAGCTGCCTAAGTTTACCACAGAAATGGAATTGCCGCTCAACGACATCATCAGTCAGCTGGGAGCGCCATCTATCTTCAACCCATCGAAGGCAGATTTCAGCCGTTTCGCCAAGGGCGATTTCTTCGTGAGTCAGATGCTGCAGAAGGCAAAGATAGAGGTGAGCGAAAAGGGAACCGAGGCCGCCGTTACCGGAGTCATCATGGTGTCATCCCCAGCGCCAAGAGAGGAGCGCAGTGTGGTTTTCCATGCTGATCGTCCGTTTGTCTATACGATTACCGACCAACAGACCGGCGCCATCCTCTTCATAGGACAGTTTACCGGAAAATAAACAAAATGTGTAGCTTAAAAGCTTTGTTAATGGATTAAGTATATTCTTGAACTGATGCAAAGGTAACAATTATATTTTAAACTCATACTATCTAACACAGTTTTTTACTGTGTGCCTCAAAAAAATCGCCCTGAAATGTCTTAGCTTCATTTCAGGGCGATATTTTTTTTAAACCTTTTTGAAAAATCCTTCAAGTTCTGACCAGAATTACTTCTGAACAGGAATTTTCTTGACGCGGCGCTCATGACGGCCACCCTCGAAGGTAGTAGCGAAGAACTCGTCGAGGATAGCCTCGGCGGTCTTGTTGTCGATGAAACGTCCTGGAAGTACCAATACATTGGCATCATTGTGCTGACGAACGAGATGAGCAATCTCCTTGCACCATGCCAAACCGGCACGTACACCCTGATGCTTGTTCAAAGTCATGGCGATTCCCTCGCCACTGCCGCAAATGCCGATACCTGGATAAACCTCGCCGCTCTCAATGCCTTCGCCGAGCGCATGGCCGAAGTCAGGATAGTCAACACTTGCATCGCTGTATGTACCGTAATCCTTTACAGGATAACCCTTCTTCTCCAAATATTCCAATACGAACTGCTTCAATGGAAAACCTGCATGGTCGCATGCAATACCAACTGTCTTTACTTCCATAATACTTTAAATTTTTAAGTGAAGAAACCGGGGTAAACCCTTATCCTTCACAAGGTTAATATTAAAAGAGTGAAAGGAGTCGGATGCCGGAAATGGAAATCTGCCATCCGGCAAAATCTCCAACTCCAGCTTCCAACTCCTGTTTAGTTTATGCTAATTAAGCTTCAGCCAAGAAAGCCTTTACCTGCTTGTAAACGTTCTCGCCTGTGTAGCCGAGCTTCTCGTCGAGCACCTTGTAAGGAGCAGAGAAACCGAAGCTCTCCATGCCCCAAACCTTACCGTTGGCGCCTACGAGACCCTGGAGTGTTACAGGAAGACCAGCAGTCATACCGAAGATCTTAGCGTTCTTTGGCAATACGCTCTCCTGATACTCCTTGCTCTGACCACGGAACAAGCCCTCTGATGGAGCACTTACCACGCGAACCTTGATGCCGTCGGCACGCAAAGCCTCGCAGCCAGCCTCCAATGTAGAAACCTCAGAACCGCTTGCTACGAGGATAACGTCTGGATTCTCGTCGCTGCCTGCTACGATGTAAGCACCCTTAGCAGCCTGCTCGTAGTCTGTTCCCTCTGGCAACTTAGCGATGCCCTGGCGAGAGAAGATGAGCGCTGTAGGAGTCTCAACATTCTCCATAGCGAGCTTCCAGCAAACTGTAGTCTCGTCAGCATCAGCTGGACGGAATACGCGAACGCTGTCCTTGCCTGCGTGGTTCTTCAACTTCTCCATCAAGCGGATCTGTGCCTCCTGCTCAACTGGCTCGTGAGTAGGTCCGTCCTCACCAACGCGGAATGCATCGTGAGTCCAGATGAACTTAACTGGAACCTGCATCAGGGCAGCGAGACGAACAGCTGGCTTCATATAATCAGAGAATACGAAGAATGTACCCATTGCTGCAACCACACCACCGTGGAGCATCATACCGATACACATATCAGCCATTGTCAACTCAGCAACACCTGCCTGGAAGAAAGCACCTGAGAAATCACCACGAACGATGCTCTTGGTCTTCTTCAAGAAACCATCAGTCTTATCTGAGTTAGAAAGGTCAGCAGATGCACAGATCATGTTAGGAACCTGCTCTGCCAAAACACCGAGACAAGCAGCAGAAGCAGCACGAGTAGCTGAACCAGCCTTCTGCTCAACCTTGCTCCAATCTACCTTAGGAGCCTTGCCGCTGAACCACTCATCCATCTGAGCAGCCTTCTCTGGGTTAGCCTTGCGCCACTCAGCCTCTGCAGCCTTGCGCTCAGCAACAATCTTCTTCAACTCCTCAGCACGCTTAGCGTAGATCTCCTTTACATCGTCGAAGATAACGAATGCATTCTCAGGATCACCACCGAGGTGCTTGATTGTATTGACGTAAGCGTCGCCACCGAGAGGAGCACCGTGAGTATTGATGCAAGCCTCGTAGCTTGTGCCGTCTGCGCGGAGAGCACCCTTACCCATTACGGTCTTACCGATGATGAGGGTAGGGCGATCCTGCTCCTTCTGGGCAGCATCGAGAGCCTCACGAATCTGAGCCACGTCGTTACCGTTGATCTTGATGACATTCCAGCCCCAAGCCTTGTACTTCATCTCTGTATCCTCGTTCATTACAACGCCACACTCTGTAGAGAGCTGGATGTCGTTAGAATCGTAGAACATGATGAGGTTGTTCAAACCGAGGTTGCCGGCGATACGACCTACACCCTGAGAGATTTCCTCCTCTACAGCACCATCAGAAATGTATGCGTAGATCTTGTGCTGCATCATGGTTGAACCCAGACGAGCCTCGAGGAACTTCTCTGCAACAGCTGCACCAGCTGCGAGTGCGTGACCCTGACCGAGAGGACCAGATGAGTTCTCGATACCACGCTGAAGGTCGAGCTCTGGGTGACCAGGAGTTACAGAACCCCACTGGCGGAACTGCTTGAGGTCTTCCATTGAGAAGAAACCACGCAAAGCCAAACCAGCATAGAGCATTGGGCTCATGTGACCTGGATCGAGGAAGAAGCGGTCGCGGCCAGTCCATGTTGGATCTGCTGGATCGTAAACCAGGTACTCTGAGAAGAGCACGTTGATGAAGTCAGAACCACCCATAGCACCACCTGGGTGACCTGAGTTTGCCTTTTCTACCATTGAAGCAGCCAAGATACGGATATTATCTGCTGCATGATTCATTACTTTAATGTCGTTCATCATACAATTGTATTTAATGTTGTTGTTATTGTTTTTTCTGCTGAAACGTTCCGCCCTCTCCCTGTTTAGGCCGAAAGAGGGCAGAAACTGATTGCTTATCAGCCTCTTGCGGAGAAGAAAACTGATGATGTAAGCAATTTACCCTACAAAAGTACTATTTTATTTTCAAAACTACGATAGATTTTGCAGGAATTTTCACTTTCAAGGTGTTTTTCTTCAATTTTGCATCCTTGAATGTTGCTGGCTTCACTACATCCGGGTGCTCGAAATCGTTGAAATCGCTCACCTTCTTGCAGGTAAGAATCTCGCCTGCCACTGTCTTTGGAGCCTTCAGACCATCGAGGCTGAACACTACCTCCTGAGCCTTGTCGAGGCTTACGTTGGCGAGTGAAACCACTACGGTGCCGTCTGCCTTCTTGGCAGCTGATGTAGAAACCACTGGAATCTTTCTGCCGTCCTTGGCGTGATCATCGCCACGAACATCCATAGAATCGCACTTCACGTCCATAGGGAGATAGGTTGCATCCTGGAAGTCCTTGTACATCTTGAACACGTGGTAGGTTGGGGTGAGAACCATGTGACCTGTGCCCTTGGTGTCGGTGAGGATCATAGACTGGAGCACGTTTACCACCTGGGCGATGTTTGCCATCTTGATGCGGTCGGCGTGACGGTGGAACACATTGAGCGTGAGGGCTGCCACGAAAGCATCGCGCATGCAGTTCTGCTGATAGAGGTGACCCTTGATGGTTCCTGGTTCCTCATCCCACCAGGTTCCCCATTCATCTACGAGCAGACCGATCTGCTTCTTAGGGTCAGCCTTGTCCATGATGGCTTCGTGTTTCTTGATCACGTCTTCAATGCCGAGGCATTTGCCCATGGTCCAGTAGTAGTCGTCGTTGCTGAACTTGGTGGCAGAACCCTTGCTGCCGTCCCAGCCGGTTACTGTATAATAATGTAAGGAGATTCCGTTGGCACGGTGACCTACACGGTCCATCAGCACCTTGGTCCAGTTGTAATCATAGTCGCTGGCTCCTGATGCAATCTTGTAGAGCTCGTTGCCATCATAGTTGCGGCAATATACGGAGTAACGGCGGAAGAGGTCAGAGTAGTACTCTGGGCGCATGTTTCCACCGCATCCCCAGCTCTCGTTGCCCACTCCGAGGTACTTTACCTTCCAGGCCTTGTCGCGTCCGTTCTGTCGGCGGAGCTTTGCCATCGGAGTATCGCCGTCGCTGGTCATGTATTCTACCCATTTAGCCAGTTCCTCTACCGTTCCCGAACCTACGTTACCGCTGATGTAAGGCTCGCAGCCCAGCATCTCGCAGAGATTCAGAAACTCGTGGGTTCCGAAGGAGTTGTCCTCGATGGTTCCTCCCCAGTTGTTGTTCTGCATCTTAGGGCGATTCTCACGCGGACCGATTCCGTCCATCCAGTGGTATTCATCGGCGAAGCATCCTCCAGGCCATCTTAAAACAGGCACTTTCAAGTCCTTGAGAGCTTGGAGCACGTCGTTGCGGTAACCCTGGGTGTTAGGAATGTTTGACTCCGGACCTACCCACAGTCCACCATAGATACAGCTACCGAGATGCTCAGCAAACTGTCCGTAGATTTCACGGTTGATTTTCTGAGTTCCCTGGTTCGCATGGATAGTTCCTGTTACATCCTGAGCCTGAACTGAGAATGCAACCGCTGTAGATAAGAGTGTGGTTGCAAAGAGTTTATTCATCATTCTTATAAGTTTAAATTTTTATTGACTTTTAGGATAATACGTTTGTGGAGGCTAATTCCCCCCACAAACGTATTGCTATTTTGTTGCTGAGTCCACTTAAAAGTTAGTTCTTGTTCTCTACAGCTGCCTTTTCGATGGCAAGACCAGCCTTGTAGGTTTCGATGTACTTGTCGAATCCAGCTACGTCTTCTGCTGTAGGTGCGATTTCTACACCTGTATTGCCGGCAAATACCTTCTGGTCGAGATAATCAGCCAGGCTCAACTTCTCTGCATTGTTTACGAGATAGCCTGCGAGCAGGGCAATACCCCAAGCACCACCTTCGCCTGCAGTCTCCATGACAGAGATAGGGGAGTTGATGGCTGCTGCAAGAATGCGCTGACCTACACCCTTGGTCTTGAACAAACCGCCATGACCGGTGATGCGGTCCACCTGCACCTTCTCGTCCTTGAACAATACATCGTTACCAATCTTCAATACGGCTACTGAAGCGTAGAGGTTGGCGCGCATGAAATTGGCGAGGTTGAAGTGGTCGTTGGCAGAACGTACGAACATTGGGCGACCTTCTGCCAAACCTGTTACAGGCTCACCGGAGATATAGTTGTAAGCAATCAAGCCGCCGCAATCTGCATCGCCCTCAAGAGCGTGGTTGTAGAGCTTGCCGAATACCTCGTTCATATCTACCGGAACACCGAGCAACTCCTGGTACTGCTTGAACAAACCAACCCAAGCGTTGAGGTCGGAAGTACAGTTGTTGCAGTGAACCATGGCTACAGGACTGCCGTCTGGAGTTGTCACCATATCAATCACTTCGTAAGGTTTGCTCAAGGCTTTCTCCAACACAATCATAGAGAAAGAAGAAGTACCTGCACTTACGTTACCAGTGCGCTGACGAACAGCGTTGGTAGCCACCATGCCCGTACCAGCATCACCCTCTGGAGGACAGAGAGGAGTACCAGCCTGGAGAGTGCCAGATGGGTCGAGCTTCTTCGCTCCTTCCTCGGTAAGAACGCCTGCATCTTCGCCTGCGTTCAAAACCTCTGGGAGAATGTCGAGAATCTTCCAGCCCAGGTTCTTAGGCTCGATAAGCTTGTCGAACTTAGCCACCATCTCAGCATCGTAGTTGTTGGTGTTGGAATCGATAGGGAGCATACCTGATGCGTCGCCTACGCCCAGAACCTTCTTGCCAGTGAGCTGCCAGTGGATGTAACCGGCGAGTGTGGTGAGGAAGTCAATCTTATTGATGTGCTCTTCACCGTTCAGGATAGCCTGATAAACGTGAGAGATGCTCCAACGCAATGGGATGTTGAAGTGGAAGAGCTCTGAAAGCTCGGCTGCAGCCTGGGCTGTGTTGGTGTTACGCCAGGTGCGGAAAGGAACGAGGATGTTCTCATCCTTGCCGAAAGCCATGTAGCCGTGCATCATCGCAGAAATACCGATGGCAGCCAACTGCTTGATTTCGCAATCATACTCTGCCTTCACGTTCTTGCGGAGGTCAGCGTAGCAATCCTGCAAACCTTTCCAGATGGTGTCGATGCTGTAGGTCCACAAGCCATCAACCAACTGGTTTTCCCACTCAAAGCTACCCTGTGCGATAGGGTTGTTGTCGGTGTCAATCAAGACAGCCTTGATTCGGGTAGAGCCAAACTCGATACCGAGAATGGCCTTACCTGATTCTATAATAGTTTTTGCGCTCATTTCTTATAATACATTAAAAATTATCTCAACGCCTTGTTGAGCATATAATAAATCTCGTTGTTGCGGAGCTGCTGCTTGAAGCTGCTGATAGTTGTGTTCTTGTCGATGTTGACGAACTCAATACCCAGGATCTCGCAGAAGTCCTCCCAGTACTCAGCAGTGATGTCGTAAGAGAATGCACTGTGGTGAGTACCACCAGCGAGGATCCAGGCACCTGCACCAATCTCGAAGGTTGGCTGTGGAACCCAGAGAGCTGAAGCTACAGGGAGCTTAGGCATTGCCTTTGGCTCGATGCACTCTACCTCACTTGCGATGAGACGGAAACGGTTGCCGAGGTCAACTACAGTTGCCTTAATACCCTTACCTGTCTTAGATGTGAATACGAGGCGAGCTGTCTGCTGCTTGCGGATACCGATGCCGAGGAAGTGAACCTCGAGCTTTGGCTTGTCTGTTGCAATCAATGGGCAAACCTCGAGCATGTGGCTCTGGAGGCTAGATGTACGGTCGGCAGCGAAGTTGAGAGTGTAGTCCTCGAGGAATGAGCAACCCTTCTCCAAGCCCTGGTTCATTACCCAGAGTGTGCGGTAGAGGCAAGCTGTCTTCCAGTCACCCTCTGCACCGAAACCGTAACCCTCTGCCATCAGGCGCTGTGAAGCCAAACCAGGAATCTGGTCGAAACCGCAGAAGTTAGGATCGTCGATGTCTGCATCGCCGAGGTCATCGAAGTTGGTTGTGAACGCTACTGCGTTCTCATCCTTCAATACGCGACGGAGAGCGATCTCAGCCTTAGCAGCGTTCTTTACCTTCTCCCAGTAAACTTCCTCGCCAGACTCATCGATCTTGATAGTATATTCCTTCTTGTACTCTTCAACGAGAGCATCAGCCTCTGCATCAGTTACCTTCTTGAAGTACTCCATGAGTGAAGATACTGGGTAGTAATCTACGTGGTAACCCATGCGCTGCTCGAACTCTACGCGGTCGCCATCTGTTACGGCTACATTGTTCATGTTCATACCGAACATGAGGCAGCGTACGTTGTGAGCATCAGCAACACCTGCAGCTACGCGAGCCCATGTAGCAATCTGCTTCTGAGCCTCTTCGCTCTTCCAGTAACCTACAACAACCTTTCTAGGGATGCGCATACGGGTGCAGATGTGACCGAACTCGATGTCGCCGTGAGCAGACTGGTTGAGATTCATGAAGTCCATGTCGATAGAATCCCAAGGGAGTTCTGCGTTATACTGAGTGTGGAAGTGGAGGAGAGGCTTCTCGAGAGCCTGCAAGCCCTTGATCCACATCTTAGCTGGTGAGAAGGTGTGCATCCATGTGATGATACCTACGCACTTAGCGTCGTTGTTGGCAGCCTTCATCACAGCCTCTACCTCTGCAGAAGAGTTAGCTGTGCCCTTGTAAACTACCTTGATTGGAATGATGCCACTGTTGTTCAGACCATCTACCATGTCCTTTGAGTGACCATCTACTATCTTAACTGTCTCGCCTCCGTAAAGAAGCTGTGCACCTGTTACAAACCATACCTCTAAATTCTCAAATGCTTTAATCATGATTGTTTGTTGTTTTTAAATATTGTGTTATTGAAAATCTTTTTTATTCTTCTGTCAGCATCAATCTCATTCGGAGATTAGTGCTTCTTCTGTCCGTAGTAAGCGTTAGGACCGTGCTTGCGGTTGAAGTGCTTCTCTACGAGCAATGGGTTCATGGTGGTGTTTGGATTCACACTGAAAGAGATGAACGCCATCTTTGCCACCTGCTCGGCTACCACTGCGTGATAGACAGCCTGGTCAGGATCCTTACCCCATGTGAAAGGACCGTGGTTCTTCACCAGTACGCCTGGAGTGTGAACCGGGTTGATATTGTCCTTCTTGAATCTGTCAACGATGACTACACCTGTATTGTGCTCATACTCGGCCATCATATCCTCTGTCATTGCATCGGTGCAAGGAATGCAGTCGTGGAAATAGTCTGCGTGGGTAGTACCGATGTTAGGGATGTCCAATCCTGCCTGAGCCCAGGCTGTAGCGTAGGTAGAGTGGGTGTGAACCACGCCGCCCAACTCTGGGAATGCACGGTAGAGAACCAGGTGGGTAGGAGTATCTGAAGATGGATTCAGGTCGCCTTCAACAACCTTGCCGGTCTCCAGGTCAACTACTACCATATCGCTCGCCTTCATGGTGTCGTAGTCAACACCTGATGGCTTGATGACAACCAGACCCTTCTCACGGTCGATTCCGCTTACATTTCCCCATGTAAAGAGCACGAGATTGTGCTTCACCAGGTCAAGGTTTGCCTTGAACACTTTTTCTTTTAATTCTTCTAGCATAATATATTTCGTTAAAGTTATTTATTTTCTATTTCAAGATGAACGATGGGTCTTCCTCGTATGCTTTCTTGTTGAAGCGGTAGAGGGCGGCGCCTCGTTTCGAAGTAACCTTGTCGATGAGTTCGGTCTTCTCGATAAAGTCAATATCCTTCACGCGCTTGCGGAAGTTGCGCTTGTCAATCTCTTCTCCCATCACAGCCTCGAACACGTGCTGAAGCTGAGTCAGCGTAAAGAGGTCGGGGAGGAGCTTGAAGCTCAGTGGTTCATGATTGATGCGACGGCGAATCTGACAGATGGCGTCGTGAATCATGGTGCGGTGGTCGGAATAGAGTTCTGGAAGTTCGTTCAGACTTACCCATTCCAGACCGTGTTCGATGCGGAGACTATCATCGTAATCTGCCACATTGATGAGGGCGCAATAGGCGATGGAGATTACTCGCTCACCTGGGTCTCGGTCGATTCGGCCGAATGCACCCACTTGTCTTATATAGAGGTTCTTCATTCCAGTTAGATCCAGGATGACTCTGTTTGCAGCGTCCTCTAGATTTTCGTTGGCTCCAACGAAACCACCATAGAGTGACCATTCGCCGCGTCCCGGGTCCATCTTTCGTTTGCCTATCAGTACCTGAAGGTTGTTGCCGTTAAATCCGAAGATAATGCAATCCACGGAAACCAGAACCTTGGGGTATTCGTTATAAAACTGCGTCATGGTCATGTTGATTTTTGATGTTAAGATTCAATGAATTTGATTGATAGTTTTGTTTACTTCAGCTTATGGCTGCGCTTCTGAATGCTCTTCTGACTGAGTTTCTAAAAGGGAGCCTTGTTGCCAAAGAGTTTCTTTAGGGAAGTTGGGAGTCAGAAGGAGAAGAAAGGAACCTGCTAACTATACACACTCTAAAGGAAAATTCCATCCTTTCAGCTTCTAACTCCTAACTTTTTCTATATTTTACCAGTTCTATATTTTACCAGAAGTAAGCGTAGAATGCAGCGCAGAGGCCGATTACTACGATTGTACCAATAATATCGAACGCACCCCAGCTCTCACGGATAGACTTCTTGAAGTCGGATGTGAAGGTGATTGCCTCTACCTGCTCCTTGCTTGGGGCTGGAGTGAAGCAGCTCACTACTACCATGAAGATGATGAGGAAGATGAGCAGCCAGCACTCGAATACGAGCCAGTTGGTCTGCCAGAACCATGCGGTGTAATCCCAGAATGCACCATCCATTGTTGCCTTACCAGTATCGGTAATGACGTTGGTAACGAGGCGGAGCATACCGATGAGGAAACCGGTAATCATGGTGTATTCGCCTGCCTTTGGAGTAATCTTCTTGAAGAAAATACCCATCGCAAATACTGCTACCATGGCTGGAGCCAGGAGTGACTGGATTCCCTGGAGGTAGTTGTAAAGGGTGTCCATCTTCATCATGATTGGCAACCAGGCAAAACCGAGAATTACAACTACTACGGTAGCGATACGACCAACGAGTACGTAGTGAGCCTCAGACATTCCCTTCTTCAATGGCTTGTAGAAGTCCTCGGTGAAGAGGGTAGCACAGCTGTTGAAGAATGCTGCCAATGAAGCAACGAGTGCGCAGATGAAACCGATGGTTACGATTCCCTTGATACCTGCAGGAAGCACGGTCTTTACCATGATGGCGAAGGCTGCATCAGTCTCGTTCATCTGGATTGCGCCCTTCTGAGCCAAGGCTGCTGCAATCATACCTGGAATGAGGAACATGAAGCAAGGGAGGACTTTGAAGAAACCGGCTGCGATAGTACCGCGGCGGGCACGCTTCATTACCTCTACGTTGCTTTCGCCAGGAACCTGACCGAGTACACGCTGAACGATATGCTGGTCAGTACACCAGTACCAGAAACCAATGATGGTTGCACCGATGAATACTACGAAACCTGGATACTCCTGATACATTGAGTCACCTGCCTCCCAGTGGAACATGTGGGTTGTTCCGTAGCCGTTGTTCAACTTGCCGCAGTAGTCCATCATATCTGCCCAACCTGCAGAGACGCTTCCACCGCCGAGGGTAGAGAGACCGAGGAAGAGCACGAGGAATGAACCGATGACGAGAATAGGAGTCTGGATGGTTGACAATGTCATCACACCCTTCATACCACCGAATACGGTGAAGATGGTGGTGAGGATGATCAAACCGATAGCACCTGCCCAGAAGTTCAAGCCCCAGAGATACTCGAAGAAAATACCACCTGTAAGTGCAGTAACGCTCACCTTGGTGAGAATGTAAGCAACGAGTGTGATGATAGAGAGCCATGAACCTGTACGCTGAGTATAGCGGAACTTCAGGAATTCTGGCATGGTGATGATCTTACCCATCTTGTTGATGAGTAACTGATAGAAAGGTACGAACAACCAACCGAGGATGAGGATCATCCAACCCTGCATCTCCCAGTGAGCCATACCTACACCGCTCTTGGCGCCAGTACCAGCAAGACCCACGAGGTGCTCTGAACCGATGTTGGCTGCGAAGATAGCCATACCGATTACATACCATGGCTCGCCCTTACCGAAGAGGTAAGCAGAAGAGTCTTCGCCCTTCTGAGCCTTTCTGTCTTTCACAATCGCATGCCAGACAGCCCAGATTACGCCGATTACACCAATGGCGAGTACTGTCCAATCAAGCCATACGAATTCTGTTGAATTCCAATTCATAATTACTATAAGATCGTTTGTTTATTTATTATTGTTTATTCTTTCTTTTATTGGATGCTTAATCCTAT
>OGOX01001492.1_pt1 | contig 14922 bp, 12 predicted proteins | sample 1552761 | NCBI WGS metagenome assembly OGOX01 (sample SAMEA2580212, study PRJEB22360) | human gut metagenome | biome: human gut; feature: human-associated habitat; material: faeces | place: Denmark | collected 2008/2010
TGAATTACTAAAAATCACATTGATTATTATAGAAAAATGTAAAAGACACTAGTTCACCCAAAGCCAACGGATTACTAGTGTCTATACATTAGAATAATTCAGAGGAACCACTGTATCCAGTAGTCTTTCTGTATTTGTATTATAGTTGTTAAATTGATTTTATGCAAATTAATTGATTATGTTGGAATAATCATCTGGATGTACGGGCTGTTTTGACAAGCTTGCATACACCATCGCTTAATAGTTCGATATTTTCTTCATTGAAAATTATATCTCTAGAAGTATGTATTCGATCAAGATAATAGAACAAGCCTTTCTTAAGGCTGCAAACTCCATATGCATATTTAAAGTTAAAGTTGTCGGATGGATAGAATCCAAATCCTTTGTTGATGTGAACTCTTATATAATCTGTTGATGCAAATGCATTTATAATAATTTCATGTTTTGATTGATCATTTTTAATTTGTTTCGTTGGAAAGAAAAATATATCATTGCCATCGGATACACAATCAAAATTAATGATAAGTTTATTCTTTACATATTCTTTATATTCTTTCGCAAAAGCAGAAGAGCCTAATAAACCTAGTTCTTCGTTGTCAAATAACACAAAACATACTTCATCTCTTAAATCTTCTGGTAATTTGATGGCTGACTCAATGATTGTAATGATACCACTCGTATTATCATTTGCAGTATGTTTATTTGCTTTTCCAAACAACATCCAAATCATTATAATTAACCATGAAATAAAAGAAGCAATATTAAGCTCAATATTCTTAAATAGACCTATCCAAACAAATAATTGAATTAGAAAGATGTTCATATAGAATATAAGAATTAATATACAAATAATAATGGCTAATTGTGATAAAATCAGACCAAACAAATTATTAGGCACAATTAAATTGGGAAATGGTAAGACCGCCTGTGTATCATAGTGAGCTGTACAAAATATTTTAGCTTTCTCTATATTACCGATAATTATATTATTATTTATCCCTTTATGTTGAATACTGGGGCAATACCCATATTGATTAAGTTCATGAATTATATATTTACGAAATTCCTCTTTTTGTTTTTTTGTTTTTCGAACTTGAAAGTGATCAAGAATTCTACGACTCGTTTCATTCATTCTTATTTCTCCCTTAGTTGCATATATTTTATCATGATGTGAATGGTTTTCGTGTTTTTATAAAATTGAATTCGAAAAAGTCAAGACTAACCTTATCTAATCTAACGAAAATAAGGCATTTTAGATCAAATAGGAACAATCGTTACAAATTTAGTGGAATTCACAATAATTTCACATTGAATCTTTATAATAGAAATTGGCTACTGGATGTAGTAACGGTGAACCCTCTGAATTAAAAAAAGAAATCTGCTTGAGTTCTCGGTAGATCCTTCGATTTTTTGCAGGAGGACGTGTTTTATGTATATTTATCTATACATTGATGTTGCCATGATTATATTGGCTTTAGCTGAATTACTAAAAATCACATTGATTATTATAGAAAAATGTAAAAGACACTAGTTCACCCAAAGCCAACGGATTACTAGTGTCTATACATTAGAATAATTCAGAGGAACCACTGTATCCAGTAGTCTTTCTGTATGAATATTAAACAATTGATATATATAAAAGTCAAGACTAACCTTATCTAATCTAACGAAAACAAGGCATTTTAGATCAAATAGGAACAATCGTTACAAATGTATTGGAATTCACAATATTTTCACATTGAGTCTTTATAATAGGAATTGGCTACTGGATGTAGTAACGGTGAACCCTCTGAATTAAAAGGATGACATCTTGAGTTCTCAAAGATTCCGATTTTGTAGGAGGAAGTGTTTTATGTATATTTATCTGTACATTGATGTTGCTTTTGTGTTAATGGCCGTAGTAGAAATACTTAGAATTACATTATTGATTATAGAAAAATGTAAAAGACACTAGTTCACCACCCCAAAGGATTACTAGTGTCTTTGACATAAAATAATTCAGAGGAACCACTGTATTCAGTAGTCTTTCTGTATGATTATTAAACAATTGATATATATAAAAGTCAAGACTAACCTTATCTAATCTAACGAAAATAGTGTGCTTTAGATCATATAGGAACTTAGGAAAACGTGTTGTATGTGTATTTATTTTATATATCATCCCATGAATTTTTAAATATTTGCGATTCTTGAATCCATTTCATACACATTTCATAAATGATTGCTAATATAGTGTCGGATAAGGAGTTGGTTGTTTTGATACATAATGCTTATGCATATATCACAAGAAAAAAAGTAAGAACGGGTATCTTGTTTTTGATACTTATGGTTATCCTGATCAGTCTTTATGAATGTTTGAGTATACTTTCATACAACGCACAATTAGAACGGTCTTTATATTCTGCAAGTCATAGTTCGATCGTGGTACAAAAAAAGGATGGTTCTGAATTTGAACATACATCTTTTGAAAATTCTGTGTATGAATATGAATTTGTTTCTAAATTAAAAGAAGCTAAGGTTGTTTCTATTAAGCAGGGAGTAACACTGGATTCTTTGCCTAAAGAATATAAGAATGTGGTTTCAGTAATTGGAACTAATAACACTTCAAAAAATGTTTTATTTCGTAGTGGCGTGTTTACTTTAACTTCCGGAAAAGATATTGATTCTAAGGATAGAAACTCTATTCTTATTCATTCGGATTTAGCTAAGAAGAATCATTTAAAAGTAGGGGATACAATAGTTTTGAATTCTCATACTTATACCATTAAAGGCATCTTTGCAGGTAAGAAACATGAAACCTATACAGGTTTATCATCCGATCTAAGTGAGAATACTATGTTTGTGGATTATAATTCTTTGGATACTAAGATGGTCACTAAACTGACGATAGATTCAAAGCGTTTAAAACAAGTTCAATCCTTATATCCATCAAGTGAATATGTTGTGTCTAAAGATAAAAATGCCTATCAATCGTCTTTAGAATCTATACAAAGTATGAATCACATGATTCAAATTCTATCTTGTTCTATCATTGTGTGTGGACTTGTTGTCTTATCTTTAGTCTTAGTTCTATGGCTAAGAGATCGCATCCATGAAATTGGTATCTTGTTGTCTATAGGTAAAAGTAAGGTGGAAATCATCATCCAATTTATATTCGAACTTGTATTTATATCGATTCCATCAGGAATCATTCTATGTGCTTATAGTGTAATCAAACATAATGCGTTATGCTTCACATTAAGTTATGGCTTGCTGATGAGTATTATTATCGTTTCTGTACTAATTGCGAGCCTTATGATCATGATCAAAAAGCCAAGGGAAATATTATCAAAATTGAGTTAGGAGAAATAATTAATGAGTATATTAGAAATAAAAGATGTAACGTATGGTTACACAAAACTAGAACATATTTTATTTGAAGTGAATCAAAACTTTGAGTGCGGAAAATTCTATGCGATTATTGGAAAATCAGGAGCTGGTAAATCAACCTTATTATCTTTATTAGCTGGACTTGATGAGCCAGACTCTGGTGAAATTTTATTTGAAGGAGAAGATATTTCAAAAACGGGATATACAAATCATCGTAAGAATCATATTTGTCTTGTGTTTCAAAATTACAATTTAATTGATTATTTAACACCATTAGAAAATGTACGCTTAGTCAATTCTAAAGCTTCGCCTTCCATTCTTTTAGATTTAGGACTTGAACAATCCCAAATCAATCGTAGTGTAATGAAACTATCGGGAGGGCAGCAACAAAGAGTTGCGATTGCCCGTGCCCTTACAAGCAGTGCACCTATTATCTTGGCCGATGAACCAACGGGAAATCTAGATAGCGATACGGCTAGTGAAATTATTGATATCTTAAAGGCTCGCGCTAAAGAAAGAAATAAGTGTGTGATTGTTGTGACACATAGTAAAGAGGTAGCGGATGCCGCTGATGTTGTCTATGAATTAAAAGATAAAAAGTTAAAGAAGAGGGGGAAATAGAATGTTTAAGAATGCATTTAAATATGTAACTCGAAAAAGTGTGAAGTCAATAATTCTATTTCTTGTTGTTGTAATTATGTCAAGCCTTTGTTTAGTCGGACTCTCTATTAAAGATGCGACAAACAAAGCGTCCAATACATCATTAGGCTCGATTACCAATAGTTTTACAATGGAAATTAATCGTCAAGTCAATTTTGGTACGCCTAGAGGTGCAGGCAATGTTAAGGGAAAGGACATTGAAAAGATTTGTTCTTCAAAAGACATTGATTCATATGTGAAAAGAATCAATAGTGTAGCTGACTTAGTCGATCATGATATTATTTTAACTTCAAATGAAAATGAAGAGCGTCTTACTAAATTTAAATCGACCGTGATGCTTACTGGGGTGAATGAATCGAAAAAGGAGACAAAATTTGTATCGGGTGCCTATAAATTAGTTGAGGGCAAACATTTAAATAGTAAGGATAAACATCAAATCTTAATGCATAAAGATTTAGCGGCAAAGAATCATTTAAAAGTGGGAGATAAACTATTACTCCGTTCAAATATCTATGATGCAGATAATGAAAAGGGGGCTGACGAAACAGTAGAAGTAACCATTAAGGGTTTATTTGATGGTCATAATCAGGGTGGTGTTGCAGCAGCACAAGAATTATATGAAAACAATCTAATCACGGATTTGGATACGGCTGCCAAAGTTTATGGCAATACAGAAAAAACAGCAGTATATCAAGATGCCACATTCTTTGTGAAAGGAAATAAAGATTTGGATCAAGTTATTAAAAATCTAAGGAAATTAGATATTAACTGGAATGCGTATGTACTGGTAAAAAGTACATCCAATTATCCGGCTCTACAAAAATCAATAAGTGGTATGTATAGTGTCGCAAATAAAATGTTTATTGGATCTTTGATTTTTGCGGGTATCGTTGTTACTTTATTGTTGCTCATGTGGATGAATGCACGAAGAAAAGAAATCGCAATTTTAATGGCTTTAGGTATTTCTAAAACGAAGATTTTTATTCAGTTTGTTCTAGAACTATGTATGGTAACCATTCCTGCCTACATCTTTGCGTACTTTATCGCTAGTAAAACTGCATCAGGTCTAGGCACAAAAGTATTGAATCAAGTAAGCACTGGTGTTGCTAAACAAATCGCAAAAGAATCTGCCTCAAATCAACTTGGCGGTGGAGCTGAAGTGGATGGCTTTAATAAGATGTTGACGCATATTGATGCTCATGTTGAACCAAAATATATAGTGTATGTTATTATATTTATGTCAATTGTAATGTTAGTCGCACTTGTTGTGGCTACCACACACTTGTTAAACAAGAACTGTAAAGAATTAATGAATGAGGAAGAATGATGAAAATATTGGTAGTGGAAGATGATACACTGATTCGCGAAGGATTAAGTGAATTTCTATCGGAGTCTGGATATAGTATTATCCAGGCAAAAGATGGTAAAGAGGCATTGGAAAAGTTTAATACAGATATTCATTTGGCGATATTGGATATTCAAATTCCATATATCAATGGGTTGGATGTATTAAAAGAAATTCGTAAAGAAAGTGATTTACCCGTTTTAATTTTAACGGCTTTCAGCAATGAAGAATTCAAAATTGATGCCTATACAAACTTGGCCGATGGCTATATTGAAAAACCATTTTCACTACCCGTATTAAAAGCTCGTATTGACGCGCTTTTACAGAAGCAGGATATTTTTGCATATAAAAATGTTTGTGTGAACTTCAAAAGCTATACGGCGAAAATAGATGGTAAAACGATGGATATCAATGCCAAAGAACTAGAGATATTAAAATATCTTTTAGATAATGCAGGGATTGCCTTAACTAGAGCACAAATATTAGATCATGTTTGGAAAGATAGTGAAGAAGTTCCTTATGATCGAGTTATTGATGTATATATTAAAGAATTGCGTAAAAAACTAGGCTTAGATTGTATTACGACCATTCGTAATGTGGGCTACAAATTGGAGAAATCATGAAAAACTTAAAGATATTTCCTAAAATATGCATACAAACATTCAGTGTCATTGCTATTATTGTCTTATTTATCCATCTCTTTGTATATTTGATTTTTCCAAGAACCTATTTGGATGTAAGAAAAGAAGAAATTTATACTAAGGCCAATGAAATTACAGAAAACTTAAATGGTAAATCGGAAGACTATATTGAACAAGCTTTAGATTTCTATTCCAACACCAATGAAATCAAAGCGTTTATTAAAAAGAATGCCTCATCGAATGAAGTAGAAATTAAGAATGATTTAAATGTCGATTTAAAGAGTTCTAATAACTCTTTAATTATTGAGGAAAGAAAATTAAAGCTGGATACAGGAAAGAGCATTCGCCTCCAATTTGTTTCAACGGCAGACATGCAAAGCCAAGCCAAAAATCTAAGTTTACAATTTCTTCCTTACTCATTAATCCTATCCCTATGCTTTTCGGCCATTGTCTCTTTTGTGTATGCCAAATCCATTAAAAATTATGTGGTTGAAATCAAGAGTGTAACCGATCAAATGATGGCATTAGATAAGAAGGCTCGTCTAGAAATTGATTCGAATGATGAGATTGGTCAATTGAAGGCACAAATTAATGATTTGTATGAAACACTTCTTGATTCCATTTCCAATCTAGAATTGAAAAATAAAGAGATTTTAAGATTAGAGAAAATAAAATACGATTTCTTTAAAGGGGCCAGTCACGAATTAAAAACGCCTTTGGCAAGTCTTAAAATTATCTTAGAAAATATGAAATACAATGTGGGTAAATATAAAAATAGAGATGTTTATATTGATGACTGCATTGATTTAGTCGATCACTTAACGAAGAGTATCCAACAAATTTTATCGGTATATTCCATTGAAAATCTAAAAGACGATGAAGAAATTGTTTGTATAAAGAATGAATTAAGTCGTGTACTTCAAAAATATGATGTATTGATTCACCAAAAGGAATTAAGAATTCAAAACGATGTAAAAGATGAAACAATGTATATTGGTAAGACGGCTCTAAATATCATTTTATCGAATCTTATTAGTAATGCGATCAACTATACGTATGAAAAGGGTATGATTCAAATTGGAATCGAACAAGACTATTTCTATATTCAAAACAAACAAGATCCAACCCAACCAAAAGGGAATGGTCTAGGATTATATATTGTTCGTAATCTATTAGATAACTATAAAATGAAATATGAAGTGATTGAAGGAGAAGACTTTATCTTCAAGATTCGATTTAAGCACTAGGCTTTTAAATTTGTTGGATTTCACCTTTACCAACATAAAATGTAAGTTCGAGGTGAAAACAGCTTAATTATATATGAGATATTAAAACAATTATTGCTTCAATCTTCCCAAAAAAAAGAAGGTGGTAAAACTCATTTTGTTTGAGTGATTACCACTTTTTTTAATCTAATATCTCAATATAATTCACATTGACATATTGTGTGGATATTGGTTCCTCATTGACTTTGGCATGCAAAAAGAATTGGTCTACATCCTCATAATTTTTATCATCCATACAAATATAGAATAAGCCATCCTCGTATTTAGCTTCAATAATATGATCATCACCAAGAATTTCTATGGCTACTTTACAAGGCTTTTGTAGGGCATAATATAAGTCGAATAAATCCATATAGTTAGGATCAAATTGAATCAGAGAATATAAATCGTTTACGATATATTTCATGATGGTTAAATCTCCAAAGAATTGAGAATAAATCAATCTTTGAGATTGAAACTCTTTCGCAATCAATAAAAGTTGTATGGCCTGATCTTCATTACCTTCTTCCACATAGATTTTGGCAAGGCGAGAATAAATTTCAGGAACCGGATCAAAAGTATTTGTAGCACCTTGAATCATTGGATATAAACTTTTAATGATTTCTACATATTTCGCATAATCCTTTGAAACAAAATAACCATTCTTATACATATCCGCAAGCTTGTAGGCAGCCACAAGATTTCCTTTTTCACTGGCAAGCTTATAATAGTGAAATGCTTTTTTGTAGTCTGGTTGACCAACTCTACCATAATAGTAGATATATCCTAAACATTCATAGGCATCTACATACTCAAGACTAGCGGCCATTAAATAATATTCTTCCGCCAAATCAAATTGTCTTTGTTCATAATACCAACCACCAAGTTCTACCATATATTCAGGATCCTTTGTTTCTTGTATTAAAAACTCTAGAGCATGGATCAATGAAATATCATCCTCATATTTTGTATGTGTTAAATCATAATAATCATCTAGAATTTGTTGTGCTTTTTCAATTGTTAATGCCATATTACCTAACCTTCTTTGTTTGTTTCTTTAACTTTTTGTATTCCATTTCTAAAATTGGAATAAATGGTTTATTGACCTCTTTCATCCTTGATTTCTTGCTTAAGAAACCTTCCAACATATCTTTTATACCATTTATTGTTAATTCATCCTCGACATCAAAATATTTAGGTGTGAATTGCCAAACCGAATAACTATCATTATACAATTCTTCCATCTTCGCACAACGCGGAATCCTCTGATAATGAAATAAGTATACGATTTCTTCATCCGTATTGATATCTTTTAATATAGTTCCGATTGGATAATAATTATAATACGATACGTTTCTAGATATGTATGCATCTTCTTTCAATTCCAATACTTCTTTGTTTTCTTTTTTTAGCTGTTTGTTCACATAACGATTCACATTCATGTTAAAAATATATTTTAAACCATGTGGATCTGGCTTGATCTTTCTTTCTATATCTGTATTGATGAATAGATTTAAACCCTTTAATTCGAGATTACCATTTGTATTTGAACAAATATATCCATATATTTTATCGCCTTGAATTTTTGATAAAAAGTAAAGGGAAGATTTATATTCCACTATATCTCCTATTTCAAATGTAAATTCAATGTTTTCAAATAAATCAATATGATATACATCACTATTTTTCAATAATTGAATCTTTCTTTGGATTTGAATCAAATCTTTGTTTGAGACTTGTTTTAAAATTCCCTTGATATTTTGAATGGGAATTCGATACACATTGTTTAAATATAGATAGGAATCGCTAAAAGTGCCTGTTTTCTTATCTTTATGTCCATCTTTTAAAGTATATTGAATCTTTGGATTCTTTTTCTTTGTGCTTCCCGCATACCCATACAAATACTCTTTGTCTTTTTTGATAATCAAAAAGGGACGTATGCGATGGGGGTTATTGATATCCACTAAATTGTCTTCGCACACTGGCATACGACAAAAGACAAGGTGTCCGGGTTGGATCGTTTTAAATAAATCCAATTGTTCATCTAAATAATTTGTTGATTTTGCGACATACGTTTGTTTCATCTTTTTTGGTGGATTTAAATCTTTTTTTTGCTTGATCTCAATAGGTTTTTCACGATGGAATAAACGCTTAATAAATTCTATGATTCTCATGTTGTGTTCCTCTTAAGGTTAATTTTATCACATAAGTTCAAATTTCATGAATTACATAATATAATATATACAACAATCAAAACTAGATTGGACATAAACAATAAAAAAGGAGGAGTTTCATTGGTACGTATACTAGAAAACGCAAATCGTTTACGCAAAGAAAAAGTTTTTGAAACTTATAAAAGAACATGTCAAAATGATTACTTTGACTATGATTCTATGACTCGTAAAGAGATGTTTGAACACATGATTGAAACATATACACCTGAATATTTAATATCTATTTGTACGACATGGGAATTAAAAGCTTTAAGAAGATTATTACGCAACCAAGATTTAGAGGATGATCGCTATCGCTTTGAAAGAACGGCATTAAGCTCTAAGTTTTTATATTTTGATCAAGAGTTGCCAGAAGAATTCAAAAAGAATGTAAAATTGGCTGTAAAAAACATTGATTTAGACCAAAAGGCAGAAAACGATGAACCAACCATTGTCATTCTTGGCATTATTCGTGCTTTCGGTATTATTGAACCCTCATTGATTCAAGCTGTATGCAGTGCATGTTCTTTTCATTATAAATCCATTATTGAAAGTGCACTTTTTAATTTCTGGGCTTATTTAAAAGAAGATTATCAATTAATTGATGATAGTTTTGCGAATGAATATGTATATTGGGACTATAATGAAATTTTAGATCGCATTCGAGATAGTCGTATTCAACACGAAAGATTCGAACCTAAATTTTTAGATCAAGATAGTTATATTTCTATTTTTTATCATGGATATGATGCGACAAATTCGGATATTAAAAAATTCTTTACAGCTTTAAAGAAAGAAGTATTGGATGTAACTCAATTTAAAGACGAGTTCTTTAATCATCTATTAAATGGTACAGTCAATGAAGAAAAGATGGAATGGATTCCATTCTTTTATCAATTTTCGAAACCACTTTCAAATCGCTATCATAAGGCTGTTGTACAAATCGCATTGCCAAACTATTATGGTTTGAGTATGGATATGTATCAAAAGATGAAGGATCAGGCGCATTTTAATGAAAAGCTGCGCCAATTAAATGAGCCTCAGACAAATGCTTGCATCGAACAAAAAGATACGCGTTTATTCTATAAACTATATTTTAGTATCTTGGACTATGTGAATTCATTCGAACAAATTATTCCTAATAAAAAAATTGATCCAAATATTTATATTGAACCCGATGAACTTGTTAATTTGATTGAAGTCTTCTGGAAAGATAAGGATCGTTTTATTGATGAATACATCGAAAAGAATCCTTCTAATTTTACATTCCGCAATCTAAATATCATATCGGATTTTAGATATGGTATGCGCAAAAATTTCTTGTTGGTGGCATACGAAAAGAATTATACGGTATTAAATGATGAAGGTATCAACTATATGGTGAAAGGCTTAAATGAAAACTTAGATCAATTCATTGCCCCAGAAAAAACACCTATGTTGATGCAGACAGCCATTATGCCATTTAATGGACGCATTATTTATGATGGCTTTATTTCAACATCGAATATACGCCTAGCCCAAGATATTATATCAAAGGCATTTGAAGATTATAGTTACGGACAAAAGATTTATTCATTATTGCCCGAAAATTTAAATTAAAAGAGAATGTTGTTTAAACATTTCAAATTGTAGCTTTAAAAAAGATAAATAAGATCACGATAAATGGATCGATATAGAAAAAGACGGGAATTGGATATAATCCCGTCTTTAATTGTTTTCTACAACAATCTTACCAGATTGAATGACTTTATTGATTTTTCTTACGTTTGAAATATTCTCTAATGGATTTTCTTCAAGACATACTAAATCTGCTTGTTTTCCTACTTCAATCGAACCATAGTCTTTTTCAACACCTACACATCTTGCGGAATTGATTGTTGCGATTTTTAAAATATCCATGTTTGGGATGTTTAATCTTGCCAAAAGCTCCATTTCATAAGCTGTATTGTTGTGATAGTTAAATGGTGTGCCGGCATCTGTACCTAGTGCAATCTGAATACCTTGTTTATAGGCTTTTTTAACACTTTTGACGTGTGCATCCTTAACCTTCAAGGTTTTATCTACCATATATTTGGCCACTCCATTTTCTATACCCTTATCAATAATGCATTGAGGAGCACAAAGGGTAGGGACTAAGAATGTATTTTGTTTTTTCATAAGTTCAAGACATTCCTCATCTAAAAAACAACCATGTTCAATGGAATCAATACCAGCATATAAGGCGTTTTTAATACCTTGTAAACCTTGGGCATGTGTAGCCGTTTTTCTTCCCGCTTTATGCGCTTCTTCAATCATGACCTTCATTTCTTCTACACTAAATTGGGCATTACCCGGCTCAACACCTTTGGTCATAACGCCGCCTGTAGCCATCATTTTAATGAGGTCTACACCACTTTTTAGTTGTGTACGAACTGCTTTTAAACAACCATCTTTACCATCTGCTTCAATACCTTCTTGCCATCCATGACCGCCTGTCATACATATGACTTTACCTGCACAATACATATGAGGTCCTTGAATCACGTCATTTTGAATGGCTTCTTTAATTTGTAGATCATAATTTTCTTCCGTGCCTACAACACGAATAAATGTTACTCCGGATTCAAGATAATCTTTACAGTGCTTTTGTGCATAGAATATCTTCTCTATTAAGCTAAATTCTTTTTTTGAGTCGAATCCGACAGGATAAAGGATGTGGACATGGCAGTTAAAGAAGCCTGGCGTAATTGTATTTACTTCAATGACATCTTCATGTATTTCATGATAATCTTCTATCGCTTTGATTTTATCATCTTCAATTGAAATTAATTGATCAAATTTGGGTGTAGCACTTATGCCATCAATCAATAATTTTGCGTGTACGAATAATTTAGTCATAACTAAACTCCTTTTTAAGTGATTATGAACCTTGAATACTATTTATGCAAGTATTTACAGAAAATAAATGTAAAAAAAGAGGGAATCCTTGGATTCCCTAAAGCATAGACTTAAATAGAATGTCATTATAGTCTGGTAAAGGCCAGTCTTCTTTCGAAACATTGGTTTCAATCAAATCTGTCAATTGACGAATTGTTTCCATTAATGGAAGTAATTCATTGGCCGCAAAACAAGCGGCTTGTTTTTCTGTTGTTGTTTCTTTGTGAATCAATGTTTCCAATGTATCTAAGTGGTTTGAAACGAGTTCTAAAGGTGTGTTGATATTTTTTAAGATCTTCACTTCTAAAGGTGCATCGATTCCACTTGATTTTTTAGTTTGAATGATTTGAGCTAGTTTAGCCTCATAGCTAAAGATTGCAGGCAAGATTTGTTTGCGCAACATATAAGCCATCGTCTTAGCTTCGATTTGAACCACTTGATAATAGTTAGTAAGAAGGATACTTTCACGTGCGTGCAATTCACTTGCAGAATATACATTGTGTTTTTCAAACAATTGAAGATTCTTTGGATCTGTATAGTGAGGAAGTGCATCCGCAGTTGTTTTAAGTTCTAATAAACCACGTTTTTGTGCTTCTTTCTTCCAGTCTTCTGAATATCCATTTCCAGAGAAGATAATTCGTTTGTGATTCTTTAATGTTTTTTGAATTAATGCAATCAAGGCTTTTGTCATATCTTCTTTTTTAACACATTCCAATTCATCCGCAAACTGCGTTAATTCTTCAGCTACGATTGTATTTAAAATTGTGTTTGGACAAGAAATGTTTAAGTTGGATCCAAGCATTCTAAATTCGAATTTATTACCAGTAAACGCAAATGGAGAAGTACGGTTACGGTCTGTAGAATCTTTTGCGATTGGAGGTAGTGTTGAAACACCAAGTTCCAATCTACGATCGATTGTATCTACATATTCATTTCCAGCTTCAATAGCTTCTAAGATAGCTGTTAATTCTTCACCTAAATAGATAGAAATAATAGCTGGTGGTGCTTCATCTGCACCTAAACGATGATCGTTTCCAGCACTGGCAACAGAGATTCTTAATAAGTCTTGATATTCATCGACACCTTTAATGATGGCCGCAAGTACTGTTAAGAAACGAATATTGTCTTTTGGAGAATCACCAGGCTCTAAAATGTTTTCGCCCTCTTCTGTACAGAAAGACCAGTTGTTGTGTTTACCACTACCATTGACACCATCAAATGGCTTTTCATGTAATAAACATACCAATCCATGATGTGAAGCCACCTTTTGTAAAACTTCCATTGTAAGTTGGTTTTGGTCATTCGCAATATTTGTTGATGTAAATACAGGTGCCAATTCAAATTGACATGGAGCCACTTCTTTATGTTCTGTTTTGGCATATACACCTAATTTCCAAAGTTCTTCATCTACTTCTTCCATATAGGCTTTTACACGTTCGGATAAACTTCCAAAGTAGTGATCATCTAATTCTTGACCTTTTACTGGAGCCGCACCAAATAGTGTTCTTCCTGTAACCAATAGGTCTAGACGTTCTTTAAACATTTCTTCATCAATTAAGAAATATTCTTGTTCAGGCCCAACAGTCGTTTTGATTTTATGGATATTGTAACCCATAATATTCAATAAACGAACAGCTGCCTTGTTTAATGCATCATTACTTCTTAATAATGGTGTTTTCTTATCCAAAGCACTGCCATCGTAAGAACAGAATAAAGTTGGTATATACAATGTCTTTTCTTTAACGAAAGCTAAAGAAGTTGGATCCCATGCTGTATATCCTCTAGCTTCAAAAGTAGCACGTAATCCACCACTTGGAAAACTGGAAGCATCAGGTTCACCTTTGATCAATTCTTTTCCTCTAAAGTCTGAAATAACTGATGTTGGCCCAGTTGGATTAATAAACGCATCATGCTTTTCAGCAGTGATACCTGTCATTGGCTGGAACCAGTGTGTATAATGAGTAGCCCCTTTATCCATCGCCCAGTCTTTCATGGCATTCGCTACGACATCTGCGATTTCTTTAGGAAGTTCTTTTCCTTTTTCCATTACATCCATCATTTGTTTGTAGACGGCATGAGGCAAATATCTTTGCATAGCTGATGTACTAAATACGTCACATCCAAAATATTCATCGACAATTTTCATTTTTTGTGTATCCTCCTGTCGCGTATATAATATCATTATTTTCATAAATTATTTGAATTATTTTTCTTTTTTTCAAAAAAACCTTCATTTTTTTCGTATAAGAGTATGTAGGCAATCTGACATTTAGTTTTTAATGCATATAGTTAAATCCTTCTTTGTTGTTAAAAAACGAAGGTGAAATTATTTCTTGGTTCATGATAGTTGTTTTTTCTAGTATAATGGATATAAAGTCTGTAGCTTCCATATTAAATATGTCTGTGGATGAACTTGAAAGGTATATATAAAAAAAGAAAAGTCACTATTTGTGACTTTCAGACTGTTGACAAAGTGACTGTCGACAGTCTTTTTAAAATCTGATAGAATATCT